>Ga0256834_1001199_pt1 | contig 18030 bp, 17 predicted proteins | sample 4281140metaG_FD_190536 | JGI IMG/M metagenome (GOLD analysis project Ga0256834, IMG submission 190536) | Hydrothermal vent microbial communities from East Pacific Rise, Pacific Ocean - 4281-140 | ecosystem: Environmental > Aquatic > Marine > Hydrothermal vents | place: Pacific Ocean: East...
CGGTGGCAACACCGTGCCGGTTCGATTCCGGCCCTGGGCACCATACACAGATTTAAAGAAGTTCAATATGGTTCTTTAAGTCGCATTGCAAAGCCGATTAGTGGTCATTAACGTCCATTAAGATTTGTTTACTTTCAAACCATTTTGGGGTAAAAAAGGGTATAAATAACACCCTTAATTTTTTTACCCCTAGCTATAGCATTAACTGATTTAAAATCAAAAACGGCAAAACCTAAAACTAAGCCTTATAAGTTATTTGATGCTGAAGGTTTATATCTCTACGTTCCACCATCGGGGCGAAAGGTTTGGCGATTCAAATATCGCTTTCATGGCAAAGAATGCCTTGTCACGATTGGCAAATTCCCTACTCTAAAACTAAAAGATGCAAGAAGATCCAGAAATGAATATCTGCTTATGTTGGATAATGGGGAGAACCCTGCTGAAGTTAAAAGGCTAAAAAAGAACCCAGAGGGAATGAGCTTTAAAGAAGTAGCTCAAGAATGGATTGATTTTAAATCTATTCCAAATACAAAGCGTTGTTGGAAGCCATCGCATTCAAAAGCGGTTCTAAGGTCTCTCGATAATGAAGCATTTCCATTTCTTGGCTCTCGCATTATCAGTACAATTACTCCATATGATATTGATTATGTACTTAATCCAATAATAAAGCGTGGAGCCTTAGAAGTGGCGGAACGTATCCTTTCACGTATTAACGCTGTTTTTCGATACGGAATACACAAAGGCTATTGTGCTGATAATCCAGCACTTGGTAAAAATGAATACCTGCCAGCTCGTAAAGTACAGCATATGGCTCATTTATCCCTTAAAGACTTACCGCAATTTTTAGAAGACCTAGAAAACTATGTTGGTGATATTGTTTGTAAAAGTGCCGTTCAATTTACATTATTAACACATGCTAGAACTGATGAAATAAGGTTTTCAGAGTGGGAAGAAATTGATTTTGAAAATGCTTATTGGTCTATTCCTGCAAAGCGTATGAAAATGAATATTGCTCAGACAATTCCACTATCTACGCAAGCCATTGAAATTTTAGAAAGGCTCAAACTAATCACGGGACAAAGTAACTATATATTTGCTTCACTAGTCAAAACCGATAAACCAATTTCTGAAAATGGAATGCTCTCGGTGATCTATCGTATGGGCTACAAAGGAAAAGCCACAGTGCATGGCTTTCGTGGTACCTACTCAACAATTGCAAATGAAGTACTTAAATTTAGACCTGATGTTGTAGAAGCCTCATTAGCACATAAAGTAAAAGATCCTGTCAGGGGCGCTTATAACCACGCTACTTACCTTGAAGAAAGACAGGTAAACGCCCAAGTATGGGCTGATTTTTTATCACAACTAGTTAAATAAAGTTCATGACAAAAAAATCATCAAATCTAATATGCCTTGAAAATACCAGTAATGGCAAAACAAGCTCGATATATGTTGCCAATCGTTTAGCTATTAATAGCCTCTTTACCAAAGATGAAAATGGCATGACTGTCTATAACTCATTAATAAGGAGAAGTAGCGTCGATTCTGAGAATTCCTTCTATTATGATTATGATGTCACTTCCTATGTTTTCTTAGATGGGCCAACCCCAATAAGGTGGGATTCTAGGTTTGACCTGTATGAAATAACTAATGCCAGGACACCACGAATAGTGGCCAAGCTTATTGATTATATTCAACCCTTCAAATTGTTTTCACGAAATGGATATACGCTGAGAGAAGTGACATTTACAGGTTTATTTGAATTGTATAGACCTCGCTGGAGCTTGTTTCATAAAAATATTCTGATATTGAAAACTACAGAGTTTTCCTATGCTTATTCAGAGCAGCATAAGAAAAAAATAAGTATTGAGAAAATTAAGAAAATTTATGTAAGTACTAAAGATCTTATTCAGCAACAAGAAACTCAATATCTACTTCCTTACAGCACGTTGCCAACGACTAAAGAAAAATCAGGACAGATTAGAACCAATGAAAACTTTAGATATTTTTGCCATAAAGATATTAATAAGGTTTTAAGAGCTGTTTTTCCAGATAATTTAGAAACAGTAAACAACCCTGAACCCGATAGAATATACAAAGATGGCTACCTTGTAGATGAAGCCGAAAAAAGCAAAGAGCCAAATCAATCAAATAATGCTAACAGTAAGTCTAAAGAAGAGTTAATTCATTTTTTGATTCTTAATGGTCTAAATACAATTTGTTTTGATCCGCAAAAGCAGCTCTTCAAAAACCCTACCCAACTTAATAATTATCCAAATGAAAAATACCCAAACCTTAGTGGATTAAGCCCAAATACAGTTGGTGATAAAGTTAAAACAGCTATGAAGCTTGCTGAAGGAGCCTGTAAGTATTCCGATGTCCATTCCAACACAAAAGTAATCAATGGCTTGTACAAGATTAATGCTTGTTTGGTTGAAGTGATAATTAATAAAATGAAATCAGGCTATGAAACAAAAGAAGATATTTGTGATTTTTTATTAGACTCCAATCCATGTTTTGGCAAACTTAGCTTGAATAAAACTTCAATGATGAAACAAATAAATATTATGATGAACTATCTACAAGAATAGAATCAATTGATATTTTTTTATCTCAGTTGAGGTGAATCGTTTGCAATAAACACCTTAAATCAGTGACATCCAATCAATACCAAGGAGTGTCACTACAATGCAAGTACATTTAATTCCGTCTGAGGGTTTTCTACGACTAGAACAAATCATCGGCAATAAGAAAAAGAATATTCCACCCATTATTCCTATCTGCCGAACCTCATGGTTAGCTGGTGTAGATGAAGGAATTTATCCACCAAAAATTCACTTAGGAGCTAGAACGGTTGTTTGGCGAGCTAAGGATATTATAGACTTTATCGAAAAACAGGGGTCAAAGAATGATGTTTAGTAAGCGTACTAAACATCTTTTGGATCTTGCTACAGATATTTCTCTTGTCTCTGCATATGAAGCAAAAACAATTAGTTACATTCCAAGGTTTTTTGCCAATATTTCACTTCCAGCAAGACGAGTTATTGGAAATGAGTACATCAGACGGAATGGGCGATATACATTAAACCTACTGTCTCCTAGTGATATTGGGCTACCGTATGGAAGCTATCCGCGACAGCTGATAGTTCACTTGACCACTAAAGCTAAAATGACAGGTTGTAGTGAGATATATCTTGGTGGCTCACAAACCCAGTTTCTTAGCTCACTTGGTATTCAAAGTAGTGGAGGAAAAAATGGCACTCTAAAAGCATTTAGAAACCAAACTAAGCGTTTACTGGCGAGTACCATACTTTGGAGTGAATCTACTGATATTTCGTGGAATCAAGAATCTATGCGTATTGCAAAAGAAGTATCAATGACCTGGGAGCCAGTTGACCCTTCTAAGTGGCAAGCATATCTTAAGTTGGACCACGCGTTTTATACGGATATTTTAAGTAGTGCCATTCCAATCGACCGAAGGGTGATTGATGCCTGTAGTCATTATCCCATGGCGATGGATATTTATTGTTGGTTGACTCATAGATATTTTAAGATGCCGCAGTCACGACTAATTACCTGGGAGCAGTTAGCAAACCAGTTTGGAAATATCTACACCCGCAGAAGCCATTTCAAAGGGCGATTTATTATTGCACTTGAGCGCGTATCCTTGCTGTATCAAACGGCAAAATTCAGCACGAATAGAAAAGGATTAATACTTTATCCATCGCCACCTCATGTATCACCAAAAGCTGTGGATAAACCCAGTGGATAATCAAAGTTATCCACGCATAAAAGGTGGCAGTTTTACGCATAAAAACTGGCAGAAATGCGCATAAAAGGTGGTGAGTCTACGCATAAAAGGTGGCAGACATCCGCTGTAACCGTTGCGGTGATTGGCGTTCCAGCCGCCCCCTATATCTTTTCAGTTATTACAAATATTTAACAGTTATTGATTACTGCAAAACTGTGGACAGTTTTGCTTAAAATTTGATTTTAAAAGTGAGTTAATACTTAAACTTTCTCTATAAAAAACCTTACATTATTTTTAACAAAGAAAGCTCGCTTTGCTCGCAGGTTTAGCAAGATGAAAAATACATTAGCTGTGTACAATGAATTATAAAAAAACAGCGCTAATTAATATTTTAGATAATGGTAATTTTACCCCTATTTATGAAAATTGTGCCACGTCTCCGCTATGTACATGCACCACATGAGATAGCGGAGACTACTGTAGCAATGGCTTTATCCTCTTCTTGCAAACATTAGGTGCAATGTTGACGCAAACAGTTTTACGGTGTTATGGTTGATCCAGTTACATGTTTTATTAATGTGTCGTTGCATTCTCAACAAAGCTAAAAGCCTATCAACCTCGCTCTTTTGATAGGTATCAACAAACGTTGATGGAGCATACTTTCACTTTGCATATCTTTGATATTCATATCATTTCAGTGCGTCAGCATCGTTAATCTTAATCCGTCTAAAGCAAACTCAGCGTTTGCTTATTCATACCTTCACGTAAATATTTAATGGGAAATATCTAACCATTAAGCATTCCTGTTTAACCACTTTGCAGCTCAACTAATAGGAGAAATAAAACCTGCAAACAAAGAGTTGATTCACTTCAAAAGAATCTGTTTACGGCGCGATCAGTCCAGCCAGTCATACAGTAAATGACATAAAGGGGCGAATTCGGGAAACCGTGTAGCAGTTAAATCAATTGCTATTGTTCTTACGGAAAAGAAAATGTTTGAAGCAGAAAAATGGAGTGGTGACATGAATCAAAAATACTTTAACCTCGATGAAACACTGGTGAAACTAATTAACCGTAGCAAGCTTAAAAAGAAAAAGCGGTTTGGTACTTCTCAATTGGATAAATGGAAATATGAGCTTATTGCATTAAGAGAAAGAGGTGCAACGCTGGAACAGCTACAAGACTACCTTCAACAAAAAGGTATTCGTGTTGTGTTATCAACTATTAGTCGTTGGTTGAATCATCATGGCACGATTTGCAAATAGCCAAAAACAAGGCTCGAAGATGGCGGGTAGTATCATGCGTGAACTACAAGGGGTGCATATCAAAAGTGTTGGGACAGTTAGGAATTATGAACAGGCATTAAAAAATGTTGCCACAGCCATGGCTAATCAAGGTCAACATCTACGAGACTTAGATCATGATAGAGCCATTAGCTATCTTGAACACAGAGCTGAAGAAGTAGGACAGAAAAGTCTTGATATAGAAAGGCAGGCCATTCAATCCATGTTCCGTCATGTCACAGGAAAATTGGATGATGGTGAAACCCTCAGAGTTGTTCGATCAGAACATGAACAGGTTTTACATTCTAGAGCTTATACACCAGAACAAACACACGCCATTGCAGATAATCAAAGAGAAGAAAATGCTCTTTCAACAGAAATAGCCTATGCCGCAGGTTTACGAGCAAAAGAACTAATCACACTATTACCCATTGAAGAACGACCAGCCGATATTCGCCAGAATAAAGAACCACTGGATGAGAAATTTATGGGTCGAGAAGGTCAACGCTACAGTGTCATTGGCAAAGGAGGATTAGTCAGAGAAGTTATGATTCCAGATAACCTGGCACAACGCCTTGAAGATAGAAGACTGGACCAAGCAATAGAAGTAACAGACCGAAATATTATCTATCAGCAACACTACAATATTTCAGCAGGACGTAATTGGAGTCAATCATTTTCATATTCTAGTCAACAGGTTCTTGGCTGGAGTAATGGCGCTCATGGTCTACGTCATTCCTATGCCCAAGAACGCATGGATGAGCTGAGATCACAAGGATTGACCAGAGAATATGCGCTGGAAGTAGTTTCTCAAGAACTGGGGCATTTTAGGCCTGATATTACAGAAATATATTTGCGCTAGAGGTCAGATTGGTTTCTGTGATTTCTAAGTGCTGCCATTTATCTACGATGAAAAATAATTGTATTTTAGATCGTTTTTTTCATCTAAATAAATATCAAGATAGCCTAAAAAATTGGGCCAATTATTAAGTGTGAGTGATTGGGGTAATACACGAGAAGCAAATGTGGCTAATATGGTGTCATGGCTGACCCAGACATGAAGACCTGAGCTTGTTGTTTCTAACTGTTTAGTAATTTCTGTTTTCATGCGATTGATCGCATTATCAAACGGATGAAAACCTTGCCATTGATCTTTTCCACTGAGTAAATACTGGTTAACAGCATCATGACCTTTAGTCTGCCAGTGTGTCCAAGCTAATTCAGGGTCTTTGAGAAAAAAACCAGGGTTTCCCAATAGTATCGATTTTTTAATTGTCATATTATAATTACATTGATTTGAAATTATTTCTGCTGTTTGTACGCACCTTAAGATGGGACTAGAAGATATACTAATAATTGGCTGTCCTAATGACTTGGCAAATTGCTTTGTTTGACGAATACCTTGCTTTGTTAAGCCAACTTCATTGCCAATTTCATTATCAGGAATATCAGGGCGTTCAGCATGGCGCAATAAAATTAAGTGGGCTGTCATACTTGACCTACTTCTAATATGGAAACTAAAGATGGTGTTTTTGTTATATTCAATAAAGTGAGTCCTGAACGATTTATTATGTCAGTAAATGCCTTTTTAGTACGTTCTTTACCTCCAGTCACTGCAAGCAAATGCAAGTCACACAAAGAACCAGAGACAGTGTTTTCGGATAGCAACATTTCTATTATTAGGATTCTACCGTTGGATCTTAATGCTTTTCGTGCTTGTTTTAAAATAGTGATAACTTGTTTATCATTCCAGTCATGCACTACGCGAGCTAGGATTATTTTATTAGCCTTAATAGGCCACAAACTAAAAAGATCAAATGTGGTTGTTTTGAATAGTGTTGATGGTGCAGATTGAAGAACTTCAGCTTTATCTCCTAGTACAATGGTAGCTTCAGGATATTGACTTGCAAGATGTTCAGATAGAGCACCATTTCCTCCTGCTGCATCAAAGACTGTATCGCCCTCATCAATAGGTAATAAATCTATTAAAGGCTTGTAATCATGTAAAGCATAGCTTCTAAGCATACGGTGATGAGCAATACACCGATTTGGGTCTTTACTAACTTCTTGGAAAATATTTTGTTTTGTTTTCTCTCCTTTTATTTCATCACTTAGCCCGTACCAACGTTTGAGTAAATCATCTTGATATTCAGCTGCTGCAGTTGCTAAGCTCAATGGATGACTCTGTTGTAAATACTGTCCTTTTTCTGTTAAACACCATTGATGACTTTTATATTTAACAAGATTTAGTTCGGCACATGCATTTAGTAAACGTTCTAATTTTTGTCGATTACAATCAGTCTGTGATGTAAGTTTTATTAAAGGACCCGGTAGATAGTCAGCAATTTTGAGTTTTACCATTGTCGCAATTGTAAATGTTTTCCAATAACCCACCATATCAGCTGACAAGTCTGCAAAATAATCTCTGGAAACTTCTATTTCCTGTCTTAAGACTCGTACTTGCCTGCCATCTTCATTAATAATTGAAAGCTTTCCTGAGAAAGACTCTACCCTGGCTAATCCATTGTAAAAAGGTTCTACACTTGCATAGCGTTGCTTATAAGCGGCCTTTCCTAGCTTATTAATATGATGCCAGCCTTGCTCATCCTTCGCTCTTGCAAAACCTTTATGAAAGACATCCAAGTCAGAAAACCATAAGTCATGCAGCAGTTTACCTGTTTGATTGATATGCGTACTAACACCATGATTGCTTTGTACGACTGCAACTCCTTCGCGAAAATCACCACAATAGTTCCATTTATCTGTATAGAGAGGTTTTCCTTTAGTATCAATATGAAAGTAGTTGCCTTCAACGTCACAAACTACACAAATTTGTTGCTGATAATTACCTGTAAAGGCATAGCGTTCTGGGTATAAAGATACACCAGATGAAGTAATATGGAACCACTGCTTATCTTTTATGACGGCAGCATAATTATCATAAAAACCAAAAGCTTTATCAAACCTTTGAGGGTAAGCTGCTTTTCCATCAGTTTTAATATGATAAGCCTCACCATTATTATTAATTACTGGGGCAAGTTGTAATTGGTCGGCTAAATGAAATGGCAATACTGAATTAAACTGATGCAGGTAGAGTCTATTTTTTTTTTGATCAATATGGTAAGAGCCACAGGAAGAAACTTGAGTCTGTATAAAATTAGGCATCTGGTCGCCTCATTCTACACTGTTGGCATAATTCAAACTCTAAATAGTTTTCTCTTAAATGGGAATAAACTTCACTAGATAGCATACTAGAAAGGCTTGTTTGATTAAGATTACCGAAGTCGCCCAATGATTTACGCTGTTGATCTGGAGCGCAACACACATTTATTTGACCTGTAGGGTCTACCCATATTTCTTTACCTAAAAATGGACAGTTCCCCTCAACGTTGTTTTTTTCAGATTGGCTAATATCTAAAGGATGAAAATTATCTAAAATAAATGCCTTTCCTGTTATTTTTGTGTGTGTATTTACAAGAGTTTGACATTCAGTTACCACCGTATTCCATTGCTGTGCCCAATTAAGGTTATTATGCAAGCTTTGCTCCTCAAGCTCAGGAAAATGAGACCATAATTGGTGCCCCTTAATACGATCAAATCCAAGCTCAATGGCTAATGCTACCATTTTAGGAATTTCACTTAGGTTGCTACGCATAAAGGTTAATTGCATAGTCATTGAGCAATAATGGTCTGTTGATGTTGCCAGTTTATCTCGAACAGCAATAAAGCGACGTGCTTTATCAATATGTGTATCAAGGGATGTGCCCATGATCTTTTGTTGAATGGACTCTGATGCGCCATTCCATGATATTTTTACATCATTACAAATCGGAACAATTCGTTGTGCCCAATATTCAACACATTTTTCCTTTTTTCGACAAGGAAATGTTCCATTTGTTGTTAGATTCAACTTTAAATTGAGTTCTTTGCATAAATCTAATATCAGATCAAAGTGAGGGTAAAGTAGAGGTTCTCCCATAGTAGAAGGTATTACTTCTGTAACACCTAAAATAGCTGCTTCACTAATGGTTCTTCCCAGTAAGCCCCTATCCATTTGAGGGCGAATTCTTCCCTGTTGCTTACGGGTTTCCCGAGAGTTTCCATATGGTGAGTGGTCTTCACACATGATGCAATTGAGATTGCAAAAATCTGGATTAGTATCAAGCGTAATACGCCAAAATTTCTGTTGAGACATTATGAAATCAATTGTTTGTAGTGGTACTCTAAATCATGAATATGTGATTCAATATCAGGTATCTGACCATCATCACTGTATAAGTAGCCTTTTGCCCCGAGTCTTTCAGCTAGGTTAAGGTCATCTAATAAAGCTTGCATCTGTTTGGCTAGATCATTGATATTACGATGCTCATAAAGCAAGCCATTGACATTATGTTTTACATATTCACCCATTCCTCCAGCATCAGCAGTAATAACAGGAACTTTAACCTGCTGAGCTTCATGAATAACTAATGGGGAATTTTCAACCCAAACAGAAGGGGTGACAATTACATCTGTTTTATTAAAAACATCAGTCACTATATTTTGATTTTTATATTCTGGCATCCACTCAATAGATTCTTGTTTATCTTTAGGTAAGTTCTTTGCAATTTCTCGAAGAGAGCTACTATCTTGTCCTCGGTCTCTTCCCCAAATTCGTAATTTAGCATTTCCTTCTAATTGTCCAAACGCTTGTATAAGTTGATGGATTCCTTTGGCTGGTATGTGTGTCCCAATATATCCAAATGTGAATGCTTCATTTCCTTCACGTTTTCTTGCTGTCATTCGAGATCGATCAAAGCCGTAATCAAGATAAATGATTTTATTTTTAGGTAAATTAAAATCTTGTTCATAACGAGTTTTTAAGTATTTAGCAGGTGAAATAAATAAATCAACCTGATCTACTACAGTACGAATATGAGCCATGCGCCTTGTCACCCAATGCGTCCAATACTTTAAATCTTCCTTACGCTCATTGTCAGAACCTGAGAAATAACGGGCATAGCATTGAGTGGCGCATTTACTATCTTCTTGTCCATCACAAGCCGCCCATAGGTCATCAGAATGCATTTGCATAAATTGTCCTCTTGGACACATCAACCAATAATCGTGAAGTGTGTAAACAACGGGTATATGCCTTTTTTTAGCTTCAAAAACCAAAGAGGTGGAGAGATGATTAAGGTGCCCAATATGGACAATATCAGGTTTTACAGTATCTAATAATTCTGCAAAGCGTATATCAATAATATTAAGTCGATAACGATCTTTATGACGTGGATTATTGACTAAATGAATGGTTATCTCAGGGACATCAGCATCGGTATCCTGTCTCACCGCACCATCAGGACGAAATGAATCTTCTTCTCGTGTAAAAACATGTACTTCATGTCCTTGTTGAGCTAAACCATGACAGATTGTTTGAGAGTAGACTTCAGATCCCGCGTTATAAAGCATAGGATATCCATGAATCACTTTAACTATTTTCATATACTATTTCCTTGTAAAGAAGTTTGGAAAGCTTTAACTAATAAATTGATACCTTGTTTAGGAGTAATATGAGCTTTCCAGCCCAATAATTCATAAGCACGATCAGGGTTTCCAATGAACCTGCTAACATCGTAGTCACGAGAAGCAGATTTATTAATCTTTGAGACTGAACCAGCAGATTCTAGGGCATGACAAGCTGCCTCATATAATGTTGTTCCAATACCTGGCAATAAGTGAATGGCTGGCAAGTTTCTTTCTCCTACATCTAATTGTTCTACTAAAGCTAATACTCCTTTTGCTGTATCTTCAATATGAGTAAAATCAAATAAGTGATCGAATCCATCAATGCGTAAAGGCTTACTCTCTACTGCATTACGGCAGAATGCAGGTAGTACCCTATCAGCATGATCATCAATACAACCATAAACATTGGCAAAGCGTACAATCGCAGTATTAATACCAGAGTTACGTGCTTCTAATGTTTCTTTTTCTAAAAAGTATTTTGCAGCTCCATAAATATTAATAGGACTAAGAGTTGCATCTTCATGCACGGGAAGTTGATTTTGCTCCCCATAAATTTCTCGACTGCTTGCCATGAGGACCCATGGCTTCAATGAGCTACCTGCGACAATTTTAAGTAAAGACTGGCTAGCCAATGCATTGGTCTTCCAACACTTAGCGGGATCTTTTTCAGCCCATACAACTCTAGATACAGCCGCTAAATGAATAATCCCATGACAGCCTGAGATTGCGTCTTGCAACTGAGAGGGGTTTGTAATATCACCGCTATTGTCTTTAAGATCAATGCCCTTTATCTTGTAACCTTTCTTCTCTAAAAGAGGTGAAATGTGTCTTCCGATCAGGCCTTGGTGCCCCGTTATTAGTAGAGTTTTCATATATGAGTAGTATTAGGTATTTTTATTTAACAAGCTTACATAGGCTAAAGTATTTAGACCAGAATATATAGAAAAAAATTGTGTTGAGCCCTTTCTTGTCAAGGTTTTGATTTAGTCCTTTTAGGGCAAGTCTTTTACCTTTACAGCACCATTCCCTTTGTTATTTACATAAAATAGTAGAAAACAGGGGGGGTATATTCATAGTTATTTAAGCTCTATTGAATCAATTTATGATGTGTCATGGCATGCTATAATTTTTTCAAAACAAAGCTTTAAATCATCAAATATAATTTTCCTCCTCAAATGAATAGAGAACCTTCAGAATGAATACCTCATACGCCGAAGCAGAACAATTCTTAAAAACGGCTCTGGAGAACCCTTTAGCACAATTTCGTGAAGATCAATGGGAAGCTATTGATGCACTGGTTAATCAACATCAAAAGTTATTGGTAGTACAACGTACAGGCTGGGGCAAGAGCGCTGTATATTTTATTAGTGCCAAAATATTTCGTCAGCGAGGATTGGGCTTAACCATAATCATCTCCCCCCTTTTAGCCCTTATGAGAAACCAGATAGATGCAGCAAGGCATCTGGGATTAGTAGCAGAAACTATTAATTCTACTAATCGAGATGACTGGCAAGCTGTTACGCAACGTATACTTGCAAATGAGTTGGATTGTTTATTGATTTCTCCAGAACGACTAGCAAATGATGAATTTGTAGAGACTGTATTACAGCCTGTTGCAGATCAAATTGCATTGATGGTGGTAGATGAAGCACATTGTATTTCAGATTGGGGGCATGATTTCAGACCTGATTATCGACGTATTGTAAATATATTAAAGCTACTTCCTCAGAACACTCCAGTTTTGGGTACAACTGCAACAGCAAATAACCGTGTAGTTGATGATATTCAGGGGCAGCTGGGTGATATTCAAATTTTACGTGGTTCGTTGATACGTGAAAGTCTAGCATTACAAACACTGATATTGCCAGACCAGGAATCGCGTTTAGCATGGTTATCTCAGACTATTCCTAACTTGCCAAACACTGGTATTATTTATACCTTAACAACCCGTGATGCTGAGCAGGTAGCTAATTGGTTAACTCAGAATGATGTTGATGCAAGAGCTTATCATGGGAGTATCACACATCCTGACTTTGTCAATGGAGATGGTAAACTTGACAGTAATGCCTATCGGCAGCACCTTGAGGACTTATTACTTAATAATCAGTTGAAAGTGTTGGTGGCTACTACAGCTTTGGGTATGGGTTATGACAAACCTGATCTTGGTTTTGTTATTCATTATCAAGCCCCTGGGTCAATTGTAACTTATTATCAACAGGTAGGGCGTGCTGGACGCGGTATAGATTATGCTGTTGGTGTGCTTATGTCTGGTACAGAAGATAATAATATACATGCCTTTTTTCGTAGTTCTGCTTTTCCTTCTCGCGGTCAAATTAATGAAATCCTTGATGTGTTAGAACGTTATGATGGTCTGGGTATTAGAGCAATTGAGGAGTATACAAACCTTCGACACGGACAAAGTACTTAAGTACTTAAGCTGTTGAGCGTGGAAACACCATCACCTGTTATTAAAGTAGGGAGCCAATGGCGTAGAACACCTGTTCCTTTTACAATGAATGAAGAACGAATTTATCATCTAACACACCAGCGTGAACAAGAATGGGAGCAGGTACAACAATATCTAGGCCATCCGGGATGCTTGATGAGTTTTTTACGCAATTCATTAGATGACCCTGCAACAGAAAACTGCGGTAGATGCTCAATATGCTTACAACAGCTTATTTTACCCATTACAGTAGATCCAATTTTGGTACATCAAGTAGCAACATTTCTTAAGCATGCTGAGATAGTTATAAAACCCAAGAAGCAGGTTGCCGCCAATGCTTTTATTGAATATGGTTTTAAAGGGAACTTAGCTACTGAAATACAAGCACAGGAAGGTAGAGTTTTATCTCGATGGGGTGATGCTGGCTGGGGTAAAATGGTATTAGACAATAAGCATAATAACCACTTTAGTGATGAACTCGCGGATGCACTGGTTGAAATGATTCATAATCGTTGGCAACCCGAGCCTTACCCAACATGGGTTTGTTGTGTACCTTCGTTAAATCATTTGGAATTGGTACCAAATTTTGCACAACGGTTAGCAATAAAGTTAGGTATTCCTTTCATTAATACGGTGGTAAAAACTAAGGAAAACCAGCCACAAAAAGCACAGCAAAACCGCTTTCATCAATGTAGTAATCTGGATGGTGTGTTTGCTATAGGACAACCAATACCAGATGGCCCAGTTTTCCTTGTTGATGATATTGTTGACTCAGGCTGGACTTTAACAGTGATTTCAGCTCTATTACAAGAGGCAGGTAGTGGTATAGTTTATCCACTTGCATTGGCATCAACATCGGTAAAGGATACATGAGCCCAACAAATAATTTATCACCCACAGCACAGGCAACTCTGCTGTTGACAAGTCATTTTAGCAAGCCCAATAAACAGTCTGAAAAACCATTAACAAATACAGAATGGGGACGTTTTGCACTGTGGTTAAAAGAGAATGGCCTAACACCTTCAGACTTATTAGAAGACACTTCTATCTTTCTACAAAAATGGCAAGATAATAAAATAACCCAAGAACGTATAAATTCTCTTTTACAGCGTGGTCATAGTTTGGCCTTGGCGGTAGAGAAGTGGCAACGAGCTGGCTTGTGGGTAATTACACGAGCAGATGCTGCTTATCCTAAACGTTTGAAATCAAGGCTAAGGAATAACGCTCCTGCTGTCTTGTTTGGTTGTGGAAATAAAGAGATATTAAATTTAGGAGGAATAGCAGTAGTAGGTTCGCGAAAAGTTGGCACTAGTGATCTGGATTATACAAACCAGTTAGCTATAAAAGCAGCAATGAATGATCTTGTAATCATTTCTGGTGGAGCACGAGGTGTAGATGAAACAGCCATGCTTGCAGCAATGAATGCAGGTGGAAATGTCATTGGCGTATTAGCAAACAGTCTTTTACAGGCAGCAACTTCCAATAAATGGCGAAAGGGATTAATGGATGGAAAAACAGTTTTACTCTCAACTTTTTATCCCGAAGCAGGTTTTAATGTAGGTAATGCAATGGCACGTAACCGCTATATTTATTGCTTGTCTGATGCAACAGTTGTTGTTCATTCTGGTATGAAAGGTGGCACAATTACTGGAGCCAAAGAAAATATTAAAAATAACTGGGTTCCTTTATGGGTTAAACCAACAAAAGATAGTTCAGCCGCAAATTCATTTTTGGTAAAACAAGGTGCACGTTGGTGTGCGGAAAGTGTTGAACAACTTGATATTTATAACTTAATAAAAGCAGAGGTCTCATCTTTTCAAAAAGATGAATTAGCATCCCCTCCACAGATACAACAAAAAGAGTTATTTTCAAGTACAGACCATGAACCATCTACGGCTACATCACCCCATAGAATTGAAGAAGATGCTTCAATACAAGACAAACTGAATGGTAATAAAAAAAACGAGTCAACTGACTTTTATCAGTTATTTATATCTGAAATGAGTTTAATAGCAAAAGACCCAATTACTGTAGATGCCATTATTGAGGCAACCAATCTTCATAAGTCTCAAGTAGCAATCTGGTTGAAACTGGCAGTTGATACAGGGAGTATAAAAAAGCTAACTCGGCCAGTTCGTTATCAAGTCTTGTAGGTTGTATAAATATAGTATTACTTACCATAGTAGTACAAGAACAGGATTGTTATACAGTATTCAATATCTATAAGACAAGCTTATGATGTTTTGTGATGTGTTATAATTTTGCAAATCTTAGGGTTATTCGACACATATATTTAGTATAAGGTCATTCGATTACAGTATTTCTATTTGTCGAGAAAATCTAAGTGAAATTAGATACCCATAGGTAGTCTTTACTTTAAGCGTTAGTTTGAAAAAATGAATTCCAAAAAACCGATAAAAAAACTTAATCAATATTTAAGTACTTGTGAAAATAGTTACAATGAATGCATTGATGTAATTGATCATGAAGAAACAATTAATGGAGTACAAGCTAACCTAAGATTCCATTTGATAAAATTCGATGGCAATGGCCAGCCAATGATTGGAGCTTTAGCTGAGACTCTTTACAATCATATAATTGATTATTGTATATCTGCGAAGAATAGACCCGAAAAATTTACTGCACAAGAATCATCAAAGTTTAGTAAACAAGCACGAAAACTGTTTCGTCATCCTAAGCGGGATAAATCTAATCCAGATACAACAGGTGAAGCAGGTGAAATTCTGCTTTATTTTTTACTTGAGTCAGTTTTAAAAGCACCTCAAGTTGTTGCAAAAATGGATTTGAAAACTAACCATAGTATGGAAAGTAATGGTTCTGATGGTGTGCATATGAATTGGAATAAGGAAAAAGGTCTTGTTGATGTTTTCTTTGGAGAGGCTAAGTTACATCAGTCATATGGTGGTGCGATAAAGGACGCGCTAAAAAGTATTAATGAATTCCATGATAAGAATATTATTGAACATGAATTTTGGATGGTTACCAAGCATTTTAAATATTCTGATAGTCTTACTCAAGAAGCAGTTGTGAATTTATTCGAGAGTGGAAAGCCTTCAAGTGGAGTACGTATCAACCATGCATGCTTAATTGGTTATAATTCAAAGAACTATAAAAAGTTACCTACAGGGTCTAGCGATGATGTTACAAAATATTTTAAAGAAGAGTATCTGAAGCATACAAAAAAAATCACAAAGTCTATTCAAAAGAATTTTGATAAATTTGATAAAAAGCATCTTAATTTTGAAGTCTTCTTTATCCCTTTCCCTACTGTTCAAGAATTTAGAGATGCTTTTAATAAGGCATTAGATTAAATGTTTTCTGAGTTACTTCCTGATTTAGATGAATTATTTACAAAGTTACTTAAGCGTGATGTGAGTATATTGTTGCCTAAAGAGCAGCGCCTCATTTCCCCAAGTATGTCAAAAGATGATATACGTAAATTAATTGGGTATGCATCAATACTTGCTTTAGATGAAGGTCATTCTGCAAAAACTAAAGCTTATGAAATATGTACTCGCCTTGTAGAGGTTACAAATGGAAAAAATGATTCAGTAATTACTGCTTCAGATTTTATTCTGTCTAGGCTTGGTAATTTTCCAGGAAGAAAATTATTGCGTGATAGGTATTCAGTAAAAGAATCAACTCTTTCAATACCTGCATCGTTGTGGTTAGAGCGATCTACAAGAGAAATCGAAAATACTATTTTTAATAATAATAATGAAAAGCGCCAGTTACTTACTGACTTTCAGTATGGATTATTTCTTGAATTAGGAAAAAAGCAAACAGTAAGTGTTTCTGCGCCTACTTCTGCAGGGAAGTCTTTTACGCTAGGGTTAGATTTACTTAGACGAATAACTGGTAAGGGAGAAGTTCAAAGTGTTGTATATATAGTGCCGACAAGAGCTTTGTTACGTGAGGTGTCTGGTAGATTTAGAGAGTCTTTAAAGAAAGAAGAGTTAGGGGATATCCCTATAAGGACAGTTCCATTCCCTATTGATAAAGAAAAAGCACCTAATGGAATTATTTATGTTCTTACTCAAGAACGACTTATGAGCCTTCTCTTTGCAACACAGGGCGAACCATGGATTACGACTCTATTTATAGATGAAGCCCATGGAATTCAGGATCAATCAAGAGGCATAGTTCTTGAAAGCGCAATTGATTTGACCTTGCTCAAATTCCCTGCTGTAGAATTGCACTTTGCAAGCCCATTGATTAGTAACCCTGAGATTTTTCCTGCTATTTTTCATCGACCAAATAGCAAAAGTATATTAGAAGAATTCTCCCCTGTATCCCAAAACATAATCCTTGTTTCAAAAGTTAGTGGAAAAAAAAAGGCAGGTTAAATTTGTACTATTGAATGACAACAAGCAAATAGAATTAGGGCAAAGAACTCTTAAGTTTGATTTTCGAGGCACTTATACACTAAGAGCAAGATTTGCTAGTGCAATTACAAAAGGTAATGATACAACTATTTTGTTTGCAAATAGACCTATTGATACTGAAAAACTGGCGATGGCACTAATTGAAGAAATACCTGAAGCGTCACATGTGGATGAGGATATAGATGAACTTATCCATTTTATAAAAACAGAGATTCATGAAGAATATCTTCTTATAAAAACACTTAAATATAAAGTTGCATTTCATTATGGGAATATGCCTTCTCTACTAAGAACGAGGGTAGAAGACTTAGCAAAGGAAGGGAAAATAAAATTTATTTGCTGTACTAGTACTTTGCTGCAGGGTGTGAACTTACCCGCTAAACATATTTTAATTGATAATCCTAAAAGTGGAAATAGTCAAAGTATGACTCGTCAAGATTTCCTAAACCTCATTGGAAGAGCTGGCCGTCTACAGTATGAGTTTCATGGCAATATATGGTGTTTAAATCCTCGTGAATGGGATACCAAGCCCTATGAAGGAGAGCGTCTCCAAAAAGTTGAACCTGCAATGGATCAAGTGATGGATAACGGAGGAATATTAATTCAAGAGTTAATTGATAAAAGAATTGACAGCAA
>Ga0256834_1001200_pt1 | contig 18029 bp, 19 predicted proteins | sample 4281140metaG_FD_190536 | JGI IMG/M metagenome (GOLD analysis project Ga0256834, IMG submission 190536) | Hydrothermal vent microbial communities from East Pacific Rise, Pacific Ocean - 4281-140 | ecosystem: Environmental > Aquatic > Marine > Hydrothermal vents | place: Pacific Ocean: East...
CCAGCGTGATAATCAAACACGTACTTGTAGGTAATGCTGGAATACACCATGTATCCGCCAGTTGTGTGCAGTACGCCTTTTGGTGTACCTGTCGATCCAGAGGTGTAAAGTATGAAGAGTGGGTCTTCTGCGTTCATGGGTTCACACTCGCATTCGCCGCTTTGAAGATTAACAATATCGTGCCACCAAATGTCGTGTTTTTCGTTCCATGCAACTTCTTCGCCTGTGCGTTTATAGATAAGCACCGTATGCACATTTAAGCAGCCCTTAACTGCCTCATCTGTATTGGCCTTTAGCGGGATTATCTTATCACCGCGATACGCGCCGTCAGCCGTGATAACTACGCTTGATTGGCAATCTATTATGCGGTTTTTAAGGCTCTCGGGGGAGAATCCGCCAAACACTACCGAATGCACCGCGCCAATGCGCGCGCAAGCCAGCATAGCGTACACGGCTTCGGCTATCATTGGCATGTAAATCGTAACTCGATCACCCTTTTTAACGCCGCGCTCTTTCAGGGCATTGGCAAGCTTGCACACTTCTTCTTTAAGCTCTCCGTAACTGATTTTCCGCGATTCCTCAGGGTTGTTGCCTTCGAATATTAGCGCGGTGGAGGTTAGCTTTTCAGGTAGATGCCGATCAATACAGTTATAACAAGCATTAAGCACCCCGTCCTCGTACCATTTTATGGATATGGGGCTGTTAAAGCTGGTGTTTTTGATGATTGTAGGGTCTTTGAACCAGTCTAAACGCTGCGCCATTTCGCTCCAAAAAGCATCAGGCTCACCTATAGATTTTTGGTAAAGCTCTTCATAGCTTTGCTTGGATATGCATGTCCGCTTTAATGTTTCTTCAGAAGGTTTGTATATATCGCTCATTTCAGCTCCCCTTTTATACGAAAGAAGAGCAGTTTTTGAGGTGTTTTTCAAGTGGTTATATATTTGACAGAATATTGTTTATGCAGTATATATGCTGAAATTATAATTTGAAAGGGTGATTTAGCGATGGAAATTGATAGTTTAATTAGTACTTTGGAAAATATGGTTGTAGATGGCATTGGTAAACACAAAGAGCTTTTTAGTCAGGAAGTTAGTTTGGTATATTCAAATAATCCTCTTTTAGCTATGGGTGGTTTGTCGTCTGTGCTAAATACTGTAATTGAAAATGATATGGGTGGAGAAATACAAAAAGCTGTTTGTGATGAAGTTGGTAGGGTAATTGACCAGATTGCTGAAGAGGCTGGTGCAATATACGCTATTAAGATTATTAGTTCTTTGCATTCAGATAAACCTGCTCAATATGAGGATTGGAATAACCCTTATGATAAAATTCGCGAAGAAAAGTTGCTTGAATATTGTGATGCTGCCTTGAATCAGGATTTAAAGGGTGCGGAAGGCTGGTTATGTATTTTGAGAGGTAAAATTCATCCTGATGTTATTGCAAAGACAAGTTACATGGTTTTATCGCATGTGAGTGATGAAGGTGTTGGTCATATTGATGAGGCTCGTATTGTAACACTATGTAGCTATTTGGCTGATGTGCTTACTTTTGATGATTGCCTAGAGCTTAAAGGTGATCTGGAAAACATAGTGGGCTCTTTGTTTGAGGATACTTATAGTGTTATGGGTAGTGAGGGTGTTAACGTCTTTAAGGGCATGTTTCCTTGTATGATTTCTGCTGTAGGGCATTGTGGAGATGGTATCCTTGATGCTCATGATGAGTTTTTGAAATTTGTAGAAGCTAAAGCAGCGGAAATTATTGCGAATGACCCTGATAATTATCCTGATTTAGCTAATGGTTAAAACTCATCCCCTAAAGGGCGGGTGAGCATTTCTTGCATAGCTTGTTTAAGGGGGAGGCCTTTGTTCAGGCATTTATGCACTGCCAAAGATATTGGCATTTCTACATTATATTTATTGGCTAAGCTTATAGCCGCTTCGGCTGTATGCACGCCTTCTGTTACGTTTTGGCGGCTTTCTAATATTTGTGCAAGTGTCTTTCCTTGCCCTAATTCATAGCCTAAGGAAAAGTTACGGGATTTTTCGGAGGAGCAGGTCAGCATCATGTCACCAACTCCGCACAGCCCTAGGAAAGTTCCTTGGCTTGCGCCCATAGCTACTCCAAGGCGGGAGATTTCGGCTAAGCCCCTTGTTACAAGACTAGCGCGCGCGCTTTCGCCCATATCTAGGCCATGAGCAATTCCACAGGCAATAGCGATAATATTTTTGAGTGCGCCCGCGATTTGCGCTCCAATAATATCGCTTGAAATATAGGGCCTGAACTTCGCGCTAGCAACTGCTTTTTGTAGGGTTAGCGCGATTTCTTTGCCCTCGCAGGCAAGGGTTGTTGCTGCTGGTTTGCCTGTGGCTATTTCATGGGCGAAGTTAGGGCCTGATAATATAGCTATCGGAGTATTTGGCAGTATCTCTTTGACGACATCGCTCATTAATTTGCCAGAGCTTATTTCGATCCCTTTAGAGCATAAAACCAATATATGTTCAGGGCGGATGAAGGGCTTCATATCGCCTAATACTTGACGCATGGCTTGCGCGGGGGTAACTATTAGTAATATATCGCTTTGCATTGCGATTTTAAGCTCGCTGGAGGCGTTTATTCGATCACTTAACTTGATACCTGCCAGATATTTTTCATTGCTGTGAGCAGCGTTTATTTGCGATGCATGTTCGGATGAGCGCGTCCATAGCGTAACATCTCCGTTTGAGGCTGCGACTTGCGCTAGTGCGCTGCCCCATGATCCTGCTCCTATTACGCTGATATTATTCATTATTTACTGCCTTTCGTGCTGTTAGGATCAAGCGGCCAGCGCGGTCTGGCTTTAAAATCAAGGGGATCATTTTGCCCTCGCTTGAGGCGCTCTATCCCCGCCCATGCTATCATTGCACCGTTATCGCCGCTTAAATCAAGGGGCGGAGTATTTACGTTCATGTCGTATTTTGATACTAAATCCTCTAGCCGTGCTTTGATGGTTTTGTTGGCTGATACGCCGCCGCAAACAACTAATGTATCACCGCTATACTCCTGTAAGAACCGCTTGATAGCGCTTTCACATCTATCGGCCAAAATATCAGCCATTTTGTTTTGCAAAGCATATGATAAATCTGCTATGTCTTTTGGGTCTAAATCACCTTCGGGGAGCTTGTCTATATGGGTGCGCACCGCTGTTTTTAGGCCAGAGAATGAAAAATCGCAGTTTTTACGGCCTTTTAGCGGGCTGGGCAGGGGGAAGCGCGCTATGGCTGCACTAGGGTCTTCACAGCTTTTGGCGATTTTTTCAACGCTCACCCCTCCCCCATAGGGCAAGCCCATGAGTTTGGCTGATTTATCGAAGCATTCGCCTGTCGCGTCGTCTAAAGTTGTTCCCCATCTTTTATATTTGCCTATATCTTCGGCGACAAGTATTTGAGTGTGGCCACCAGATACCAGTAATATCAGGTATGGGAATGCTATGTTATCGGTAAGGCGAGCGGTCAAAGCGTGGCCTTCAAGGTGGTTAATTCCGATAAAGGGGATGTTTTTGGCAGCCGCGATGGCTTTTGCGCTCATCATGCCGATCATAACGCCGCCGATAAGGCCAGGGCCGCAAGTAGCGGCAACGCCGTCAAGGTCATCAAAGCTAAGCTCAGCGTCATTTAATGCTGCTGCTATGATTTTATCGATATGCTCTAAATGTTCACGCGCCGCGACTTCGGGGACTACCCCGCCATATACTGCGTGTGTTTCCAATTGACTTAGCACGACATTAGAGAGTATTTCTCTATTGTCGGTTACTATTGCTGCGGCTGTTTCATCACAGCTGGTTTCAATGCCTAGAACTATCATGATTTAAGGAATAGAGTTATAAAAGATGAGTGTCAAATTAGAATTAATGCCTGAAAAAATTATAATTGGAACGCGTGGATCGCCCTTGGCATTGGTTCAGGCGAATATAGTCAAAGATGAAATAGCTAAAATCAGCCAAGATATTGATGTTGTGCTGCGAATTATAAAGACTTCGGGTGATTGGAAGCCTGAAGATGGTGAGGTTAGGCTGGAGGCTCTTGCGGGTGGTAAGGCGCAATTCGCTACCGAGATTGAAGAGGCTCTTTTGGTGGGTGAAATTGATATTGCTGTTCACTCGATGAAGGATATGGAAACCGTTTTGCCTGATGGCTTAGTTATTCCATATATGTTACCCCGTGCCGATCCTCGAGATGCTTATTTGTCCGATATTAGCCAAAATATATCAAGTTTACCAATGGGCTGCGTGGTTGGTACGTCTAGTGTGCGTCGCCAAGCATTCTTGCTTAATAAGCGTCCTGATTTAAAGATTGAGGTGTTTCGTGGTAATGTGCAAACGCGTATTGATAAGCTTAGGGCTGGTAAGGTTGATGCAACATTTCTTGCTTGTGCGGGGTTAAATAGGCTTGGTTTGTCGCATGAAATCACCTCTATCATTGATATTGATGATATGCTTCCTGCTGCTGCGCAAGGCGCGGTTGGTATTGAGATGCGCGAGGCAGATATGAATAAGCTAGCCTTTATTAGCCAATTTGCATGTGAGAAAACATATATTTGCGTTGAATGTGAGCGTGGAGTGCTTCGCGCTCTTGGTGGCTCATGCCATACTCCTGTTGGCGTGCATGCTGTGCTTGATGGCACTGAAATGCATTTGCGGGTGCAAATTGTTTCGCTTGATGGGAAGCAAATATACTCAGAGGATGAGCGCAGAGAAGTTAATATAATTAAAGAAGCTAATGCATTTGGTAAAGAGGTTGGCACACGTCTTAAAAATATTGTTCCAGCAGAAATATTAGGTTGATATGCGCAAGATTCTCATCACCAGACCTAAAGCGCAAGGATTAAATTTCGCGCGACAAACATGCCTTGATATGGATGATTTCTTATTCGAGCCATTAATAGAGATTAGACTTATTGATGTTACTTTGCCTGATTTGAATATTTATGATGGTGTTATAATAACCAGCGCCCATGCCAAAGATGCTTTACCTGAAAGTATTAAATGCTATAGCGTTGGTGATTATGCCCCCACAGCCAAGGAGCTGGCGGTTAGAATTATCCGTGATAATCCAAATGAGATGCTGCGCCTTTTATACATTAGGGGCGCAGATGTTGCTTTTGATATGAAATATGCGCTGTCAGAACATAAGATTGACGAGCTTATTAGCTATGAGGCTGTGGCTGCCCATGCGTTAAGTGATGAGTTAATAGCATCATTTAAAAATGGAAATATCGGCGCGATAGCGTTTTTTTCCAAAAGAACTGCTGAAATATTCGTAAAGCTTGCGCAAAAGGCTGATATCTTGGATAATATGAAGGATATTAAAGCCTTGTGCATTAGTAATAGCATGGTAGAATGTTTATATTCTATTTTTGGTGATAATATTAAGGTTTCGCACTCTCCAGATTTGCAAGGGATGCTGCGGATGATTAATAATATGAAGGGGTATTAAAATTATGAGCGAATCTGCTAAGCGGTCTATTGAAAATGCAGCTCTAATTATTGAGAGCTTTGGTGGTATAAGGCCAATGTCGGCAAAAATTGATGTTGCTGTGACTACTATTCAGGGTTGGAAAAAACGTGGTGTTATTCCTAATGCACGTAAAGACATTCTACTAAAAGCAAGCGCAGAGCATAATATTGACTTGTCCGAATTCTTTGATGATGCGCCACCTATAAATGATAGCGTTGAAGAAGTTGAAGGAAGTGACGATATAAATGACGATATAGCCGCTATTGATGATAAAATTATAGCTTCTTTGAAAATATCAGAGGAAAGCGATAATAACGCTCCTGATGTGAAGATAGATGAGTTTGCCTCAAAGAATAAAATTGCAGCTAAAAATCAGAATTTCACTGAAATAGCAATGAAAACAGAGCGTCGCGCAATAACTAAAAGCGTGTTGATTGCTGCCTCTATTGTTTTATTGGTAGTGATTACAATTATTGTGATGATATGGCCTGATTTTGAAGAATTTGATAAGCGTGGCGGGCGTATTGCCGCGTTAGAGGGTGAGATTTCCGATATTAAACATAAGCAATCATCGTTTAAGGGGCTTGTTCCTGAAAACTGGTCAAAACAGCTTAATGATTTAAAGCAACAGGTTTCGAAAGCAAAGAAAGTTGTTGATACTACGGTTAGCAGTGTAACACATGCATCTAAAGATTTGATGGCTGCAAATGGCTTGGAAGAGCGCGTTGTTAAGTTGCAATCTTATGTTAGTGAAATTACAGGCAATAGCGGTGTTTATTCCTTGCTTGGTAGGTTTGATGCAATGAATAACAGCTCTAAGGGTCAGAGTCTGCTTGATAGCTCTGTTGTCGAAATATCTACTATGTTAGGTAGTATTAAAGGCAAGGATGATTCTTATATCAATGGAGCTTTAAGCGCAGCACGTTCGCAAAATGCAGCATTGCAACAAACTCTTGGTGATGTACCACAAAATGAGCTTAAAGCCGCGGCGATGCTGTTGGCTCTTACGCAGGTTCGCTCTGCATTAAACCGAAATGATGCCGCTTTTGACAATGATCTTGATCTTTTGATGAAGATGGTTGGTGAAGATAATGCTGATCTTAAGGCTTCGCTTGATAAGTTATCTCCACATGCTAAAACTGGTGTGTTATCTGCGCAAGGTTTACAAGATGAATTTAGATCTTTGGCTGGAGATGTAGTTGCAGCCTCTTTAAGCGGTGAGGATGTGTCTTTATCTGAAAAAGCTTCGGCGCGGATGAATGATATATTGCAGCTTGAAAAAGACGGGGAGCTTATCACTGGTACGCAAACTCAGGCTAAAGTTAAAAAGGCTGATAAAATGATGCAAGATGGTAATTTAAGTGGTGCTATTAAATATCTAAAGAAAAGCCTGGAGGCCAAAGAACTAAAGCCGCTTAGGCCTTGGATTAAGCAAGCCGAAGCTGTTTTAAACTCAAGAAAAGTCAAAAAAGCAATAGAGAAGGCAATAAATCTTCAAGCTGGTAGTGGCTATCTTGGTGGTTCACAGCTTTTAAATGAATAGGGTAATTCTATGATACGCGCTATCTGGTCGTTATTAAAAATTGGTATTGTTATAGCTTTCGTTATTTGGGTGGCAGAACGTCCTGGTACAATAACGATTGATTGGCTGCAATATAAAGCAACATTCCATGTTGGCTTCTTTATTCTTGCTATGTTCATTATAGTGATTTTAGGGATTTTCATTTTTTCTATTATTAAGTCAGCATTGGATTTACCGAAAGATTTGGCGCGCTATCGTGATATAACGGCTAAGGATAAGGGGCTTAAGGCTCTTACAATTGGCCTTACTGCTGTTGCTGTTGGTGATGCTAAATCGGCGGCTTACCAAGCGCAGCGCGCACATCGTTTTTTAAAAGAGGATGAGGCGTTATCATGTTTATTAGAGGCGCAGGCCGCCCGCCTTGACGGGCGTGAGATGGATGCAAGTCGCGCGTTTATTGCGCTTATGGATGATAAAAATGCTGAGTTCTTAGGCATACGCGGCCTTCTTCAATCTGCGCTTGATTGCGGTGATTATGGCGGGGCATTAGAATTGGCCAATCGCGCTTTGGCTCTTCATCCCAAACAAGAGTGGATTTTGCAAGTTACGTATGATCTGGAAATTAAGGCACGTAACTGGGATGCGGCGCGCAAAATTCTTTATCGCGCGGAAAAATCTGGCGCGATTACTTCGGTTAAGGCAAAGAGTGATCGCGTGGCTATGTTACTGGCCGAAGCTGATCAAGCCAAAGCTGATGGTCATGATGAGCTTGTATATCGCAGCTTGAGTAAGGCTTATAAAATAGATAAACATTTTGTCCCTACCGCGCTGCGTTTGGGTGAGATGTATTTGGCACGTGATAAACGTAAGGCTTGTATTTCTGTTGTCGAGGTCGCGTGGAAAGTAACGCCGCACCCTGCCCTAGCATCTCTTTGGGGGCGAGCTTGTCCACCTGCTAGAGATAATGATAAAATGGCTTATATCCATTGGTTTGAAAAGCTTTTGCGCTTTAAGCCTGAAAGCGTTGAGGGCTTGCAGGCTTTGGCCAATGTCCTTATTTCTGAAGGACTCTGGGGGGAGGCTAGAAAAAAACTTGAAAAAGCCGAGGGTATTCGCCCAAATGTTAATCTTTATCGGATTTGGGCAAGGCTGGAAGAACGCGCAACGCATGATGATATAGTGGTGCGCGAATGGCTGGAAAAAGCTGCCGATGCCCCGCGTGAGCGCGTATGGATTTGCTCTGAAACAGGACGAGTTTATGATGATTGGTCAGCAATTTCCGATCAAGATTTGTTCAATACTATTATTTGGGATTTTCCGCAAGGCCGTATTGTAAGACCATCCCTCATCCCTACTGCGCACGTGCAATCATATTTAAGGATAACAGGCTAGAGTTATGTATGTGTGCCAAACCGTATGATACTCATATTTAGCTAGAACGAAAGCTCTTTAAGCATCATGTCTGGATTGGCTTCTATAAGTCTAACTAAATGATCTCGGTCGAGTTTATGAGATCTTCTAACTCGCTTGCGTATGAATAGGTTATTAATACATTATATAATATATGATTTTATTATTGAAAATTTGTAAAAATTAATTATATTAATAAAAATGAAAATATTACATGGTCTGTGGTTACTAGACGTTACTATCACGAAAAAAGATAACTTTATTCAATTGGGAAATTTTAATCTCTGGGTTGAAAGCAGTGAACATGCCCCTAAAAAGACAAGTAAAACACATCCTAATCATTTGCAAAAAAATGAGCTTATAAGTTTTATTGAAGAAGAATTTGGCGTTGACTCTTCATATACAAAACAGACACCGAAAATCAAAAGTATTTATCTACCTACAATTAATAATGCTCCTGTGCCATCACCCGAATTTTTGATACAAAATGATTTACAAGATGATGTTAGTTTAAAGGCTTGGAATGTTGAAACATACAATCTTCGTGAGCCAATATCAAAACTCAAAGACATATATTTCATCAATCAATTTCACAATGAAGATATTCGTTTAGGTCATGATTTTTTATTTTGGCACGGGATCACAAAAGCCTTAAAACAATTTCTTTATAAAGACCAATATATTCGAGCAATCATAACGGAAGAAAATCAAGATAAAGATTTGGTATTTTATAATGCTTGGCAAATTATATCTCCAGAATACGAGATTTTTATAAAGCAGGCTGTAAAAGCCATGCCCCTTTCTTGTTCGCAAAATTATGAACCTGAAAGCTTGTTACGTCATTTTTGTGAAGTGCTTGTCCATGAAATTTTGGATGGTGCTTGCAAAAATTTACCTTTAACATTTACCAATAAAATTGAAAATACTGACTTAAAACAACTATTTTCAGTAAAATATAGTGGCAATTTGATAAAAACTAACGATAAAAACACGAAAACATTTACTTTATGGTTTGATTGGCAAAAAAAACTAGCCTTAACGCAAGAAAAAACATCGATTCAATTAGGCTTTAGACTTCATGAGCCTGCGACTGATAATAAAAATAATTGGCGTTTGGAGTTTATGCTATATTCATATAATGACCCTTCTTTTGCCCAGCCATTAAGTGAATTTTGGCAAAGTAGCGACGATAAAAATGCGACAAAAAAAATATTAGTGTCTTTAGCTTATGCAGCAAAAATATATCCTAAAATTTGGCAAGGAATGGATAATGAAACACCTTGCGAAGTAGTTTTAACATTAGAAGACGCGGCGATGTTTTTGCAAGAAGCTGCATGGATATTGGAAAATGCAGGAAATCGCATAATTCTACCAGCGCATTTAACACCTCAGGGGCGTAAACGCGTAAAAATGAAAATTAAAACTATAGCTAAAAAGCAAGGTGCAGGGGCTGCGGCTAAATCTTATTTATCTATCAACTCTCTTACTAATTACAATTATGAGCTTGCGATTGGTGGAGAGGGGGTATCAGAGCAAGAATGGCAAGATTTAGTCGATAATAAATCATCTTTGGTGAATTTTCGCGGCGAATGGATAGAATTAGACCGCGATAAAATGCAGAAAATGCTTAACTTTTGGCAAAAGGAAAAAGAAAATTCGCAAGAATTATCCTTGCAAAAATTTATTAGAAAACTTGCCGAAGAAGAAGACGAGGTGGAGATTGACACACATGATGCATTGGCTGAAATGCTCTCCAAACTCAATGATAGTGCAAATTTTGAGATGATAGAAAATCCCGATAAATTGAAAGCCAATTTGCGCGATTATCAAAAACGTGGCGTTTCATGGCTGCGTTATATTGATAATATCGGGCTTAATGGCTGTTTGGCTGATGATATGGGTTTAGGTAAAACTATGCAAGTAATTGCCGCGCTTATATTAGAAAAGGATGCGGGTAACACAGTGCCAACTTTGCTGATTGCGCCAACTTCTGTGATTGGCAATTGGCAAAAAGAAATTACTAAATTTGCGCCACATTTAAATACATTCTTGCATCATGGCGCAGAACGCGAGAAAGGCGACGAAACTTTTGCTAAAATATGCGCCTGTAATGATATGGTGATTACTTCATATAATTTGGCGCGCAGGGATAATGCCTTACTTGGTAATATTAATTGGCAACGTATTGTCTTAGACGAAGCGCAAAATATTAAAAACCCAAAAACTGCACAAACCAAGGCAATATTAAAACTCAAAGCTAAACATCGTCTTGCCTTAACAGGAACACCTGTTGAAAATCGCTTGATGGATTTATGGTCGATATTTAATTTTCTTAACCCAAACTATCTCGGCACGCAAGGACAATTCCGTAAATTATATGAACTACCAATTCAACGCGATAATGATATGGTGCAATCAAAAATCCTAAAAAAACTGATCCAGCCGTTTATGTTGCGTCGCGTTAAAACTGATAAAAATATTATCAAAGATCTGCCTAATAAGATCGAAGTCAAGCAATATTGCAATTTAAGTAAAGAGCAAGCGGCACTTTATGAGGCGGTAGTCAAAGATGTTGGCCATAAATTAGAGGAAAGCGAAGGTATTGCGCGTCAAGGGTTAATGCTCTCAACCTTAATGAAGCTTAAGCAAATTTGCAATCATCCTACGCAGTTTTTACAAGATGATAGCGCATTTACGGTTGAACGCTCTCATAAACTTAAACGCACAAGCGATATGCTGGAAGAGGCTATTGCAGCAGGTGACAGCGTGCTCATTTTTACTCAATTTACTGAAATTGGTGATAAATTGGTTAAATATTTAAGCCAAGAAAAACTCATTAATTGCCATTATATACATGGTGGAACGAGTCGTAAACGGCGCGATAAAATGATTGAGACTTTCCAAGCCCCCAACAGTCCGCCCTCAGTTTTCATTTTGTCATTAAAGGTTGGTGGTGTTGGAATTACGCTAACGCGGGCTAATCATGTATTTCATTTTGATCGTTGGTGGAATCCAGCCGTTGAGAATCAAGCGACTGATAGAGCGTTTCGTATTGGGCAAAAGAAAAATGTATTTGTTCATAAATTTATCACACTAGGCACATTGGAAGAGCGCATCGATCAGATGATTGAGGATAAGCAAAAAATGGCAAATAATATCGTTGGCAGTGATGAAAGCTGGCTTACCAAGCTTGATAATAACGCATTCAAAGAGCTAATCTCTCTCAATAAAAACAATATAATGGAGAGTTGAAATAATGGGTAATCACAGTAAAACATGGTGGGGTCAAGAATTATTAAATGCCCTAGAAAGCTTCACCGATGAGGGCAGGTTAACCCGTGGTCGCAGCTATTCCAATGATAAACGGATCAAAAAATGGATCATTAAAGATGGTAAAATAAAAGCAAGCATTCTTGGTAATGAAAATTCATATTATGGCGTTTATAAAGCCCCCACATATAAAACAACTATGTCAATGAAACATTTTACCGATGCGCAATGGGAGGGGATTATCGCTCTTTTATCTGTACGTGCAAGCTTTATTGCTAGGCTTTTGGTTAATGAAATTCCTGAAAATATCGAAGAAATATTCAAGCAAGCAGGAGTTTATCTACTTCCCAATAATTACCGTGATTTCAAAGTATCTTGCGATTGTCCAGACTATGAAATTCCGTGTAAACATATAGCAGGTGTGTGTTATCGCTTGGCAAATATACTTGATAATGATCCGTTATTATTGTTTGAAATGCGCGGAATATCACCTAAAAAATTACGTGCAGAATTGTTAAAATCTCCGTTAGGAAAAATTTTGGTGCAATCTCAAAATGCTGAACAACAACATATTCCTGATAAAAGTTATTTTACAAAACCAGAACACAAGGCTTTGCCTAAAACCATAGATGTTAATCAATTTTGGTATGGAAAGTCTTCACTGCCCAGTCAAGAAAAAAATTACAAAGAGGCTGTAATTCCAGCCATAATAATCAAAAAAGGTGGTGATTACCCTAAGTTTTGGCATAAATCAGAATCATTCATTGAGTTTATGGAAGATTTTTACATACGTATGCGTAAAAATATCAAGAAAAAGATTTAAAAAAACAAGAATACATAAAAAACTTTGGAAGTGGCGACACTATAGAGGAGTTTTACAAATTGTGCATATTATAGAAAAAAGCCTTGCCTTTGATGCTTTAATAAAACCTAATCATTCCACAAGCATAGCTTGGCAGCGTTGCGGTGTACGAGTTTGACGTGTAGTACAAGATTTTGCTTTATCAATCATAAAAGGACTTTTTATTTGGTTTCTTTGCTCTTTTTTCTAATTTTGAGCAACGGTTTATTTTTCTATTGGTAAAAGTATATTCCTGAGCACTATCAATTTTTCGCTGGAGTCTGCGCATTTCACCAATTGAAGTGCCTACTTTTTGATAAAAATTACTATCAAAATGCTTCATAATTTTCTGCTTTATAGCCTCTATTTCTTTTGAAGTTTTTACAGGTTTAAATATAGGTACATTTCTGGCAATTCTGCCCAGAAACACATCATATTTTTTAACACTTTTATCATAATATTTATAATGCACATCAAGATGTCTTTGCTCATGCTTTCTGATAATCTTATACTCGCAGCTATCACGCTTCAAATCTGTAGGCATAACAATGCGCGGCGATGATCTGTACTGAGCCTCTACCTTATCAAGCACCACGCAATAACGCCCGCCGCCTAATTTTTCGACACTAAAATTATAATATGTTTTTATGCTTAATGGATTTTGAACAAAAGCCAGAACATTATGGCTGTTTAAATAATTATTTATCCCCTTAAGAGACCCTGACATAAATCTTGTTTTATCTCTTTTTGCTTTTAGATCGGTTTTAACAATATGGCGAGGACAGCGATCAATCGCAGCATAAGCCTGACTTCCATAAATACAAACAGTAAATATAGTTAGAAAAAACAAAGACAATAAATTACGATTAAGCATAAAAACCCTATCTATAAATAATATAACGACACTACGATCATTTTAAACATTAATATAACATATGTCAAAATAAACAAAGCCCCTGCAATTGGCAGAGGCTTTATAAATAATTCATATAATGTGCAACAGGCTTATTTTTTAGCAGCTTTAGCAGCAGCAGCTTTCTCACCGCGTTTTTTAACAGGAGCAACAATGCGTTCGATTAATTCAACCTTACCGCCTGCTTTTTCAACTGCTTCTAATGCGCCTTTTGAAATCTTTGTAACTTTTAAGCTAACCTTAGATGTAAGCTCACCTGTTGCAAGCACTTTAACACCATCAAGCTTACGACGAATAATGCCAGCAGCAACCAACATATCTTCGTCGATCACTTTTTTAGGATCAAGCTTTTTCTCATCAATTGCATATTGCAATTGCACAAATGTAAGTTCCGCAAGCTTAGTTGCAAATTGTGTATTACGAAAACCAACTTTTGGTAAGCGTTGGTAGAGAGGCATTTGACCACCTTCAAAACCTTTAATAGCAACGCCTGAACGTGATTTTTGACCTTTTTGACCTGATCCACAAGTCTTGCCTTTACCACTACCGATGCCGCGACCAACGCGTGTGCGGTTTTTAGTTGATCCTGCTTGTGGCTTTAATTCATTAAGTTTCATCTTATTTTATCCTCTATGCTGCATCTTCAACTTTAACCAGATGGCTAACTTTATTAATCATACCGCGCACTGATGGGGTATCTTCCAACTCACGCGAGCGGTGCATTTTATTCAGGCCAAGACCAATTAAAGTCGCGCGCTGATACGCTTTACGACCAATTGGTGATCCAATTTGCGTAACCGTAAGCGTTTTTCCTGCTGGCTTTTTCTTAGCAACAACTTTAGGAGCGGCTTTCTTAGCAGCAGCCTTAGGCGCAGCGGCTTTTTTAGGAGCGGCTTTTTTTGCCGGAGCCTTCTTTGCAGGTGCTTTTTTCTTCTTTTCTTCTTCAGCCATAACTTAAGTCCTTATGCTTTAAACTTTACTATTATTACTCGCCAGCATCCGCTGCTAGAGTAGTCATACCAACCTCACGGTTAGCAACAATATCACTTACTTTTTTATTTCGGCGAGAGGCAACATGACGTGGGCTTTGTGTATTTTGCAAAGCTGCGAATGTTGCATTTACCATGCTGTAAGGATTATTTGATCCAATCGCTTTTGCAACGATATCTTGAATTCCAAGAACTTCAAATACTGCGCGCATCGGGCCACCAGCGATAATACCTTTACCAGCTGGAGCAGAGCGAAGAAATACTTTACCTGCGCCATCTTTACCAAATACATCATGGTGCAGAGTGCGGCCTTCACGAAGAGGAACACGTATCATTTTACGTTTTGCCTGATCCGTAGCTTTTTTGATAGCTTCAGGAACTTCCTTAGCTTTACCATGTCCGTAACCTACGCGACCTTTACCATCGCCAACCACTACTAACGCAGCAAAACCAAAGCGACGCCCACCTTTTACAACTTTTGCAACACGATTAATACCAACTAAACGTTCGATTAGTTCTGGTTCTTCGCGATCATCGCGACGTTTTTGTTCTTGTTGTCCACGTGCCATTTTTTATAATTCCTTTTTCTAAAATTCTAATCCGCCAGAGCGCGCGCCATCAGCCAAAGCCTTAACACGGCCATGGTACAGATAGCGACCACGGTCAAATACGATCTTGCTTACGCCTGCTTTTTTTGCACGCTCGGCAACCAATTTACCAACTTCGCTCGCCGCCTCTTTATTTGCGCCGCTCTTAAGTTTTTCCTTTAATCCTGCTTCCAAAGTAGATGCGCAAGCCAAAGTTTTACCTTGTATATCACAAATCACTTGTGCGTAAATCTGTTTACCACTGCGGTAAACTGATAAACGTGGACGTGTTTCACGTACCCCAACGCGTTCAATATTGACGCGACGTATCTTGTTACGTGTTCTAAAATTACGGCGCTGTGCCGGAGTTGTTTTAATAGATGCTGCTTTTGCCATTTTCTTAATCTTTTCTAAAAAGTTATTTTCTATATGTCCATACTGGGTTGTTCATTAAAAAAATTCAAAGGAATCTCTTTCAATACTACACCAAATGTCTCACTAAAAGCGTCTATAGCTTCTGATAATTCATCAGGTAAATTTTCTATATCCTGTATGTGATATAATAAATACCGTTTATGATCCTTCCATTCTATACGTCCTGCGTTATTTGCTAATACATCATAAAGCGGGGATAAATTTAAAATCTTATCCGTCAGCTCTATCATATAATTACTGCTCATAACCACTTTTTACTTCCTTTTTCCAGATCCCCGCACCCGCGGGAATAACGGAAATCTATATATTACCGTTATTTCTTCTTACCTTCTTTGCGGATGATATATTCATCAACATAGCGGATACCTTTACCTTTATATGGCTCGGGCTTTTTGAATGCTCTGATTTCAGCCGCTACTTGACCAACGCGTTGCTTATCAATGCCACTTACTTTTAATTTTGTTTGCTTTTCTACTTCTACTTTAACTTCCGCAGGAACTTCATAAATAACATCATGAGAAAATCCTAACGCAAGAACAAGTTTTGTACCTTGCAAATTTGCGCGATAACCAACACCGTGAATTTCTAAATTCTTCACATAACCTTGAGAAACACCAATACATAGATTATCAACCAAAGTTCTCATAGTTGGCCATATCTTTTGGGCAAACTTAGAATTTGATTTAGGCGCAAGGCGTACAATTTTTGATATTTTTGAACCATCATCATTTGCAACATCTTCGATTACAGCAGACACTTCGCTATGAAGGTTAAGCTGAAGCTCGCCCAATTTACCTTTTGCTTTAAGATCCTGACCGTTAATTTGTATTTCAACGCCTTCAGGGATCGTTACAGGATTTTTACCAATACGTGACATTTCTCACATTCCTTAAAATTATTTAACTTATGCCTGACTTCCTAGAAGACGCGACAAAGAATTTCACCACCAACATTTGCCGCACGTGCTTTATGATCAGCCATAATACCTTGCGGAGTTGAAACAACCAAAACACCAAGCCCATTATAAAAACGCGGCATTGTTTTAACATTTGTATAAACACGACGACCAGGTTTTGACACACGGTTAATCTGGCGAATAACGCCTTGACCTTCTGTATATTTCAACTGAATTTGAAGATCTTTTTTATTGCCTTCAAGCTCAATAACTTTATAGCCACGGATAAAACCTTCATCCTCAAGTACCTTACACACATTTTCACGAAGACGTGAGAAAGGACATTCTATTGTTTTTTTCCCAGCTTGTTGCCCGTTACGAACGCGAGTTAGCATATCACCTAGGGGATCACTCATAGTCATAATTGTATCCTCCTTCTACCAGCTTGATTTTGTTACGCCCGGCAACTCACCACGAGATGCAAGGTCTCTCAGCGCAATGCGAGAGATATTAAATTTACGATAATAAGAACGTGGGCGACCAGTAACGGCGCAACGATTTCTCATTCTTACTTTTGAAGAGTTGCGTGGCATTTCAGCAAGCTTTAACACTGCTTGGAAACGCTCATCAGCAGGAATCGTTTTATCCTTGATAATCGCCTTTAGTGCAGCGCGTTTTGAAGCAAGGCTATTAACCAGCTTTTTGCGCTTCTTATCTCTTTCTATCATACAAACTTTTGCCATTAACTTACTTCTTTCCTTAAATTAATTAGTTCTTGAACGGCATTTTAAATGCACGAAGAAGTTCTTTTGCTTCTTCATCATTTGATGCCGTTGTACAAATTACGATATCCATACCGCGAATTTTATCTACCTTATCATAGTTGATTTCAGGGAAGATAATATGCTCGGTAATACCCATGGCATAGTTACCACGGCCATCAAAGCTTTTACCATTAACACCGCGGAAGTCACGGATACGTGGCATTGCGATTGTAATTAAACGATCCAAAAATTCATACATACGATCACCGCGCAATGTCACTTTCGTGCCAATAGCTTGCTCTTCACGGATTTTGAAAGATGCATTTGATTGACGCGCTTTACAAACAACCGGCTTTTGACCAGCTATTAATGTCATTGCCTCAACAGCATTTTCCATGTGCTTACGGTCTTGCGTTGCTTCACCAACACCCATATTAAGCACAATTTTATCCAAACGAGGACGCATATGAGGGTTTTTATACCCGAACTTTTTATCCAATGCCGGAGCAATTTCTTTTTCGTATAACTCTTTATAACGTGCTGCCATTTTCCTTAACCTTACTTAATAGTTTCGCCAGACTTTTTAGCCACGCGAATCTTTTTACCATCTTTTAAAACTTTATAACCAACGCGGCTGGCTGATCCATCTTTAGGATCTGCAATCGCAACATTAGAAACATGAATAGGCAATTCAATTTTTTGAATTCCACCTGGTGATGCTTGTGTAGGTTTTTGATGCTTAGTTACAAGATTAATACCCTTAACAAGAACACGGCGTTTCTCGCTAAGAACCTTAAGAACTTCACCTTTTGCGCCTTTATCACGACCAGTTAAAACAACAACTTGATCACCTTTTTGAATCTTCAATTTATTTTTTACTTGCGTCTGAGCCATAGCTATAGCACCTCCGA
>Ga0256834_1001201_pt1 | contig 18022 bp, 14 predicted proteins | sample 4281140metaG_FD_190536 | JGI IMG/M metagenome (GOLD analysis project Ga0256834, IMG submission 190536) | Hydrothermal vent microbial communities from East Pacific Rise, Pacific Ocean - 4281-140 | ecosystem: Environmental > Aquatic > Marine > Hydrothermal vents | place: Pacific Ocean: East...
ATTAGATTACTGTTATAAATTTCCTCTAATTTCGTACAAATTTGTGAATAGTCCTTGTGATTCGGATCACATTATTTTATGATTATCTACAGGAGTTTTGCAGTATAAATATTTTAATTATGGCAACTACATTATTAAGTACAGAAGATTTTAAAAAGAGAGTTTTTGATTATACAACAAAAACCGAATGGGAATTTGCAGGTGATAAACCAGCCATTATCGACTTTTATGCCGATTGGTGTGGTCCTTGTAAAATGGTAGCCCCAGTATTAGAAGAATTATCCGCTGAGTTTGAGGGTAAGATTGATATTTTTAAAGTGGATACGGAAGCAGAACAAGAGCTATCTGCAGCATTTGGAATTAGAAGTATTCCAAGTATGTTGTTTATTCCAATGAGTGATACTCCAAAAATGCAGGCAGGAGCACTTCCTAAAAATGCATTGAAAGAAATTATTGAAAAGGAACTTTTAGCCCCAGTTGAATAAAGATAGGTTTTTAGTTTGGTTTAGAGATAGGGGCTGCAAAAGCAGCCCCATTTTTTTTGACTCTTAGTTGTAGCCTAGAAAATAAAAAAACTGCCCAGCTGTTCAAACTGAGCAGTCGTTACTTGGCTGCTTAATATTCAGCAATAACACTAGCAACCACCTTCGGCAGCCTTCTTCTTCTTTTTGCGTACAACTACCGTTTTCTTTGGAGCAACTGTAGTAGCGGTTTTTGACCCATTTCTACCTTTTGCCAAAATTGCTTTAAAATCTACTGCTGGGTTTTCCATTTCAAATGTTGAATTTTCTGTGAGTAGCCCAGCAATTTGTTTGTCTAAATAATTTTTACCTCCTAAAAGCACTCTTGTGTTTGTGTACCCCAATTGGTACATCAACATCCAAGGAGCATTTGCTTGCAGTTGGTCGTTTCCATAGAATACCACAGTTACAGAATCTTTTTTCCACTGATTAAATAACTTTTTATTGTCATCATTTAAAAACATTGGTATCGGAATATTTACAGCGTTACCAATCCTACCTTTTTCAAAATCATATATACTTCGTACATCCACAAATACATTATTAATGGTGTCTTTTAGCATTTTAGTTGCATTTTCAGGTGTAACTTGATATATCAACTTGAGCTCTTCATTCATTTGTTGAGGAGAAAACTGATAAATGTCTTTTGGTTTTTTCAGGGTTGCTAAACCGATTATAATTACTGCTATAAATGCAAATACCCCAATTGTAATTCGTCTTGTTCTTTTTAACTCTTCCATTGTTTAATTGCTTTTATTCTCATTTTGGAGGTAAACAAGAATTTTGGTGTCCATTTTAATAAACATGATTGAATTCTAGAATGTTAGAAAATCCTTTAATAATTAAGTATTTGAACACAAACATCTTATTATCTTGCCTTCACTCATTTCTCCATTCAACCATTTAATGATTTATTATATCAATAAATAAAGTTTAAAATTTTCATGTTGTTAGTTGAGCGTAATAAATTGTTTTAACACCCACCTTCGGCTGCTTTCTTTTTCTTTTTGCGTACAACTACCGTTTTTTTAGTAGGCGTTGTTGTGGCGCTTTCTACATTAGCAGAAGAACCTCCAAAGTAGATAGATGCTGCTTTTTCAAAAGCATACAAATCAAATGCTTCTGAGGGTGCAGTTTCGGGAGGTTCAACAGGTTGAATGATGGTAGAAAACCATTGGTTAACACCACCTTTCATTATGTACAGGTTTTTAGTTCCTTGTTGAGCGATAAGTGTCCAGGCTTGATCTGCATAAATATCGCCATTGGAGAATAAAACAACATCAACTCCATCTTGACTTAAGTAATCAGCCCATTCCTCTTCTAATAGATTCTCCAATGGAATATTAAAGGCTCCAGGAATAGAATACTCTTCGAATTCACTAGGTGTTCTAACATCTACCAAAAATATACTTGGGTCTCTTTCAATAAGCCTTTTTGCAACTTGATGAGTAGATAAAAACCGAGCAGGGTTATAAATATCTATTAAAAATTCCTCTGCTGGAATTTGATTTGTATCGTGTTTATTGGGTAATACAACTAGTCCAAAAGCCGAACCGATTAAAACAATTGCGAGTAAAATATATCTCTTTGACATTTTTATAATATTTAATACCTTACTTCTTTTACTTTTTTCCTAATTACCGAAGTAACATAGAAAATAGCTACTGAAATGAGTGCAAACCAGAATGTAAACCAAGCATTTGATATGTTTAAGTATTCTGATATAGTAATGTGTCCCATATCGCCCATATTATAATAGGGTTCTATAAAAGGAAAGACAAGTGAGTATATGAAGATGCCGACAAATAAGGCAACAGTAAATACCCAGCCATCTATTTTGCCAATGGCTAAAGCGCAAAGGCTTGTACCAGGGCAAAAGCCACCGATGATAAAGCCAAACCCCATAATTACACCTCCTATTGTAGCTGAAAATATAAAGGTAGGGTGTACGAATAGTACAGAATAATCTATCCAACCAAAGTAGCCCATATAGAGTAAGCCAATGATGGCTACTAATGTTGCAGTTATAAATACGCGAATTACGGCAAAATCATAGCCATAAAATACACCTATTAATTTTCGTGAGGAGGAAAAGCCCGAGGCTTCCATAATATACCCAAATGCCATACCAATAAAAATGGCAATTACGTAGTTCCACTCTGTTGAAATTTCTCCAAAATATGTAAGAGGTCCCATAATTTTCTAATTCTACTATTAATTAATCCAAATTTTTCTAAAAAAATAGGCTACTATATAAGCGGTGCCAAATATAGCGGCCATTGTAATAAACCCTCCTAAAGAGAGCACTGCAGAACCACTTAAGGCAGCACCACTCGTACATCCTCTTGCAAACTGCGATCCAAATCCGAATAGCAAACCACCAATTGAAGCATAAATTAATCGTTTATTGCTAGCAATATGTGGTGGATGTTGAATTCTGAACTTAACTCTACCTGAAAGTGCACCTGATAAAAAAGCACCAGCTATCATACCTATTGTTTCAAATACTAACCAGTTGTTCATCGGGTTTCTACCTTCATCCAAATGGAATTTTGAATAATATGCTGAATGTTGTGCGTAATCGTGGTCGATGGTTTTAACTGTGGTAATAACAGCACTTTTAGTAGCACCTGTTGCACCTAACCCACGACCTGTTATATAAAATGTTGCAATTAACAATAAGCCTAACATAAACCCACCAAAATATGGGTTCCAATAGACATGTTTTTTATTTTCTTTCCAAAAACTCATAATGTTATTTTTAGTTTTATATCAATACAAATACCTGGTAAGTTGGCCTGCCTCTACCATAATAAAGCGAAGCATAACTCCTCCAAGAAGGACTAACAATGCTGGAATAATGGCTGGTACTTTAAACCCAACCAACTCGAATATTTCGAGTATGGCTGGAAAGGCTAAGCCAAGGATGATGACAAAAACCCAGAAGGACACCGTGAATTCACCTCCTAATAATAGGAGCGAAGCTTCATGTTGTACTTGTGAGCCTGCAAGCATACCCATTAGCATGTGAGTAATTAAGAATAACTCGGTTCCGATTAGTACTAAATCAATCATGCTAAACATTCTTCTTTCAGCATGAGATTTGGATAAAAGAATAATGGCTGCTGCGCCTGTAGATAAACCTGAAGTTAAAAATAATGGGCCTAAAATGGGGTTATTCCATAGAGGTCTGGCATTAAAGGCAGATAGTAAAATACCTGTGTATATACCTAATAAAATGGTTGCAGGAACTAAAATCCAGGCTAAAATTCGTCTATGATAAATAAGGAAATCAATAACCCAATCGAAGTATGATATTAACCCAAAATCCCAATTCCATTTTGGAAAGTATTCTTTAAAATAACTCAATGTCCAAAGTATGGAGATTGGCATAATTACCATTAATGTCCATGCTCCCCACGACATTGGAGATTCTAACCTGATAGTTACATAAAGTCTCCAAGCATACCAAACATGAGATAAATCGTATAATAAAGCCAAAAGGCCAACTCCAATAGCTATTGGAGCTATAATAGTTGCATATTTTACAGCACCTATGTACTTATCTTCTTTTCTGAAAAGAACGACAAGTGCTGCAAAAAACAGGATTCCTGCAGCCAATCCTCCTAAAAATAAATAGAGTGAAATTGGCCAATGCCACAATTCAAGATGTGGATCTATATGAGGAAGGTTTCGTCCGCTTATAAAAATTTCTTCTTTCATGATTATTTTATACTAAGTAAAAAATATGAGGATTAGTACCTGCTTCAGGGGCAAGTGTTTTTTGTTTCCTCGTTTTAAGCATATTGGATATTTCACTGTTAGGATCATCGATATCTCCAAAATACATGCATTTAGTAGGGCAAACTGATACACAAGCTGGTTGTAAACCTTCGGTTACTCTATGTAAGCAGAAAGTACATTTATCAACATAGCCTTCAGGGTGCACATAGCGTGCATCGTAAGGGCAAGATTCTATACAAGCGCCACAACCAATACACTCATCGTGCTCCACAATTACAATACCGCCATCTACTATCTGACTTGCTCCTGTAGGGCAACATCTCACACAAGGTGCATCTTCGCAATGATTACATCGTTCTGAGCGGAGTTCTATTTCTACCTGTGGATAGGTGCCCGAAACAGATTCGGTTACCCAATCTCTACAAAAACCTTCAGGTACATTATTTTCTGTTTGACATGCGACTACACAGTCGCTACATCCGACACATTTTTTTGTGTCTATCGCCATTGCATATCTCATGATTCAACTGATTTTAGATCGATAATAAATGTTACAAAATTTCCACGCATTCCTGTGCCGCCCATAATTGGGTCAATCATTACATTGGTAATCATTTCGGTGTCGCTGGCACCTTTACCATAGGAGCGAGATAGCTTTTTATTTGCGTTTCCAAAACCATGAACCATATAAATAGAGTCCCATCTAATCCGTTCGGTTATCCTAACTTTGATAGGGAAGGTTGTTACCACCCCATCTTGGTTTTTTAAGTAGATTTTTTGATCGTTTTTTAGGCTCCAAAGTTTTGCTACTTTAGGATTAACCCATAGTTTATTTTCATCTCGTAACTCACTTAAGTTAGGGTTATTAGATGTTCTACTAAATGTGTGCATCGGAGCTCTACCATAAATTAATCGGTAAAAACCTTGCTCTGGTTCAGGATGAGCAGTGTATTTAGGCATTGGGTCAAACCCTAGATCAGCGAGTTCGGTAGAATATAATTCTACTTTGCCCGTGTTAGTTGCAAATTCGTAATCTTCGCCATCGGCTATGTAAAGAGGGCCGCTGGTTCGGTCGAATTTTTTAACACCAAGTCGTTTCATTTCTTTCAATGACGAACCTAGTTTCCTTAATTGCCAGTCGATTACTTCAGAATAGTCATTATAATCGAAGTAGGCCTCAAGTCCTAATCGTTCCCCTAATTTTTTAGCCATCCACCACGAAGGTTTAGAATTATATTTAGGCTTAACAGCAGGTGCTCTTAATGCAATAGAAGGTTCTCTGTTGGTTGCAGACCTTAATTTATCGTATCGTTCTAGGTAGGTACATTCAGGCAAAACCACATCTGCATATCCTGTAACATCCATAGGCATGGTATCACAAACAGCTAAAAATTCGATGGAGTCTAATGCTTTTTCTAAGTTCTTAGTATCAGGGATACTCTTAGGTAAGTTTGTGCCGCTCACAAACCAGGCTTTTACCTTGTGTTTTGTGTTTTCTTCCGGTATAGAAGACCTGATAATTTCGTTGGTTAATCCCATTTGTGCTAATGGGAAATCTTCACTCACTTCTTCCCATCCCCATTTAGGGTGAGGGTATGCAGGTTGAGGGTATTTGGGTATTTTAACTTTTTCTTTCAAGTAAAAGCCACCACGCTTACCCCAAGAACCTAATAAGCCGTTTAAGATAGCCATTGCACGTTCGCGTTGGGTATCATCGCCATACCAAACAACGTGTCGGCCAGGGTGAATGATAACAGCCGGAGCAGCATCTGCCATTTTACGTGCAGTTTCTCTAATCACAGTTGGTTCTATGGTTGTAATTCCATAGGCCCACTCTGGTGTGTAATTTTTTACATGTTGCTTAAGTTCATCAAATCCATAGGTATATTTTTTGATGTACTTATCATCATAAAGCTCATCGTAAATTATTACGTGCATCCAAGCAAGCATTAAGGCAATATCAGTAGCAGGTTTTATCGGTAACCAATGTTGAGATTTACTTGCAACCGTAGAAAGCCTTGGATCAACCGTAATAATGGTTACGTTTTTATCAATGGCCTCTGCCAGTTCTTGCACTTGTGTGTTGTGCATATTTTCGCCAATATGCGAGCCAATTAATACCAAGCACTTGGTGTCTCTAATGTCTGTTGGTTCTGGCGAACCAACCCAACTGCCAAACGTGGCTCCAAAGCCTTGTTCTCTAGGGCCACGACATTGCGCATAAGCAGGTTCACCAATAGTATCAGAACCATAGGCCTTGAACAAATGCTCAAAATGAGCACCTGAAGAACCATGTTTTAATAAAGCAAAGCTTTCCGCTCCATATTTTTCTTTAATGCCTTTCATTTTAGAGGCAATCAAGTCGAGTGCTTCTTTCCAACTTGCCTCTCTGAAAGTGTCTTCAGCTCCATTTTCTCCTTTTACTCTTATTAATGGAGTTTTTAAGCGATCGGAATCATTATACATTCCAACGCCACCGGTACCACGTGGACATAAACGTCCGTTACAATGCGGGTCGTCATCGTTACCAATTATTTTAACGATGTTTCCTTCTTTGTCAACATTAGTCCAGGCGGCACATTTCCAAAAGCAAACTTCGCAATACGTTGCGGTTCGCTTAAAATCAATGTCACGGCCTGGATCGGCCGAGTCGAAAATGCCGAGGAATGAGCCTCCTAAACTTGTTGTTGAGGTTACTGCGGCTAAACCTCCAGCTCCCAATGCTGAAATTTTAATAAACTGTCTTCGATTTGTACGCATGAGAATAATCGATTATTAATTAAAAATTTAATCTCTCTTTTAGCGAGGTAATCCTGGGTTCTATAAAATTAAAAAATACTAAATGCTAGAATTTAGCTGATACCCAATTGATTACGTATCAAAATTACATCAGAAATAATAGTGATTATATGATCTATATCAGAAAAAAAGATGAATTTAAAAAGGTATTTGTTTTCTGGTTTATATGGCTGCAATACATTTTAAACCTATTTTTAATCTTTTATTTTGATGAATTTACTAAAGACATAATAAGGTGTTGAAAAAAACTCTTTTACTTCTATTATTTATCGGATTTTCAGTTGCACTAATTTTTAGTCTATTTACGTATTTACACAGCTTGGGTAAACCTTCTTCGGTTGAAACTAAAAAACAAGCCAATGAGCATATAGCTATTGGTGGAGAATGCGTGAGTTGTCATTCCCAAGTTATAGGAATGGGAGAGGTTCATTCACAAATTGGGTGTGCTACCTGCCATTTTGGTAATAGTTTTTCAACGAATAAAGAAGAAGCACATAAAGGGATGGTGCTAATTCCAGGTAATGCTTCTAATATGGAACAGGCTTGTGGCGTTTGCCATAGTGAAGCAGTTAAAAATATTCGAACTTCGATGATGACCACCAATAATGGTATTGTATCGGTAGATAAATACATTTTTGGAGAAGTGGCAAGCCCAGATGGTTTTGAAGCGATGACTGAACTGGGGCATAGTGCAGCTGATGAACATTTGCGTAACCTTTGCTCTCGTTGTCATCTTGGCTATGAAAAAGAACACACAGGTGCCGTAGATGAGCTCTCACGAGGTGGAGGGTGTACAGCTTGCCATTTAAACTACAGTACAAAAGGGAAAGAATCGCATTTAGCCTATGTAAATGATCCTACACTTTTACCAACTATCCACCCTTCACTCGACCTGGCCATTTCTAACGATCATTGTTTTGGTTGCCATAGTCGTTCTGGTCGTATTTCTACGAATTATGAAGGATATCACGAAACTTTGCTAAACAAAAAAGATATGGCGGGTGTAGATGGCTTTAGAACCTTACAAGATGATCGTGTATTTAAATACATTGGCGAAGATGTGCACCATACCAAAGGATTGTTGTGCATTGATTGCCATACATATTCTGATGTGATGGGAGATGGGAAGCAGTATGCCCATGAGGAGGATGCAGTAAAAATTAGTTGTGAAGATTGCCATGGGAAAAATACGAATACTGTTAGCGTTGATGAGCTTGATCCTATTAATAAAAGAATCTATACATCTCGTAAGTATAGCCACTCCCAAATGCTGGCCACAGCCAACCAACAAGTACCTCTATTAAATACCTATATAGATAATCTTGGGAAAGCTAAACTTATAGGAAAGAAAGATGGTGTGGAACATGTGCTAACAGTGCTAAGCAGCAGTTGTGCTAGAGATTTCGGTCATCAAGATTTAACCTGTTCTTCTTGCCATACAGCTTGGGCCCCACAATGTATCGGTTGCCATGTAGATTACGACTCCAAAGCAAATGGATATGATCTTTTAACAAGGCAGTACAAGCAGGGTTCTTGGATTGAATATGCCGGTGAATTTTTGGTAGGGCCACCAACATTGGCTATCAATGAAAAAGATGGAGAAAGAGAAATTAAGCCCGCAGTGCCGGGAATGATTTTTACACTAGATCAATCTGGCTATGATGGTAAAAAAGCAAGTGACACTACGTTTCATCGCCTATTTGCTCCTGCATCCCCACATACCACTTCGGCTGTGGGGCGAGATTGTAAATCGTGCCATAATAACCCTGTAGCGTTAGGCTATGGGCGTGGTAAATTGGAATTTGTAATAAGTGAAACTCAACCCCACTGGACGTTCGAACTAGAATATGCCAACTTACCTCAAGATGGTTTGCCTTCTGATGCTTGGATAGGATTTTTAAAGGAAGCTGGATCTAAATCATCTACCCGTTTAACTTTTAGAGCATTCTCTGTTTACGAACAAGAAAAGGTGCTAACTGTTGGGGCTTGCTTAACCTGCCACGATCAAGAAAGTAAATTGATGCAGCAATCAATTCATCAAGATTTTAAAGGTTTATTGGGAAGAGTAATTGACGAATGTAGGGTGCCTGTATTTAACTAGAATAAAGTCTCCAATCTATTGTGTCGTCTAGTTAGGCTTCCTGAATATTGAATTAATAGATTCTGATTCATTTGTGGTCATTCCGTAGGAATCTTAGCCGACAAACAAGGATGCCATGGTTCAGATTTCTCCGTTGCACTGCGAAATGACCTGCCATATGAGTTTAGTAGTTGTGGACATGTAGGAGTGAACGTATAGCCATACATTAAGTTCTTTATGTTAAAAAAAACTACATCATTCAAACATAAAAAGCACCTCCAAATTAATGAAGGTGCCAATTTAATGACCACTATTTGTGCACGAAACAATTGGAGATAGCGGCCAATTATTTTAATAGTTTATACTTTTATTTTGCGACCTTATTGGCACTATCCGATTGCCATTCACTAAAGGCTCCATCATACACCATAACATTAGGGTAGTCCAAGGCAGATTTAAGTGTAAAAAATTCAATTCCTGCTCTTACACTTGTTTTACAATAAACAATGATGGTTTTGTCTTTAGTAGCTCCTGCATCCGTAAATATTTTGGCTAGTTCATCATTCGGTTTAAGCTCACCTTTTGCATCGAGCATATTTACATAATTAATATTCACAGCTGAAGGAATATGGCCTAACCTAATAGAAGTTTCATTGGTGCCATTATACTCTTCAGGAGTACGTGCATCAATAATAACATAGTTGTCATTGTTTAAGGCCGCTTTAACAGTGCTCATTGTTGCCAAATAGTTCTTATTTATATGGGGTGTAAATATTACTTCCTTAGCATTAGTAACCGATTTTGTTACAGGTTTGCGAGCTGCTTTCCAAGCAGATAATCCTCCGTTTAAAATTTTAACATCGTTTGCACCCATATATTTGAGCACCCAGTACATTCTGCCTGCATATTTTGACGTACCTCCATCGTATAAAACAATTTTCATATCATTGGCAATTCCGTTAACCCCTAAAACCTGAGCTACTTGTGGTGCTGGTAATAGCATAGTTTTATCATTATATAATAAGCCATGATTTAAATGAACTGAGCCCATAATATGTACTTTATTATAGTCTGCAGTTTTTTGTACTGAAATAAGAAGCGTATTATCTTCTTTCAGGTAGTTGTCTAGGTTGTCAACAGAAATAGCATCTTGTGCTTGAATATATCCAATTGAAGTAATTAGAAGTAGTAATACTGATAGTCGTTTTATAACTTTCATTTTTTTAATAAGTTAGATTATTACAAAGTTGTTTAGTGCCTTTTTTAGTTTGGCTAAAGCTTTTAAAATCATAGGTCGGGGAGAAGCAATATTCATGCGCGCATAGCCCTTACCTCCAATTCCGTATTCTGTGCCAAGGGTAATACCTAATTTTGCCTTTTTATAAAGTAGCTCCTTAAGCTCTTCATCATTTTTAGTTACTTTATTAAAATCAAGCCAAACTTGGTAGGTTCCTTCTGGTATTGTTAACGTTATTTCGGGAATGTTCTTGGCTAGGTAGGCTTCTATGGCACTCACTGTTTTTTCAAGATAGTTTAGCTTTTTATCGAGCCATTTATTCCCGTGGGTATATACTGTTTTTAATGCTGCATTGCCAAACGCATTGCTTTTACCTAAATGAAATCGCATTATGCGTTCTTGAATTTTCTTTTTAAGCACAGGGTTTGGGGTGTACATAAATGAATCTACCAAGCCAGGTATTCCGAACGATTTACCTGCTGATCCAAGCATAATGATATTATCCGATTTGCCTTTGTAAACCTCTGTCATTCCAATAAAAGTAGCTTTAGAATATATTATATCAGCATGTATTTCATCAGAAAGCATAAGCACATTATTGGCAATGCATATTTCAGCTATCTTCTCCAATTCTTGTTGAGTCCATACTCGGCCTACTGGGTTGTGAGGGCTGCATAAAACCATCGCTGTATTCTTTTTATCCGCAGCTTTCTTTTCTAAATCGCTAAAATTAATTTCGTATTTTCCATCTTTAAGAGTTAATTTATTATTAACAACTTTACGACCCACACCTTTTATTATTCCTTTAAAGCCTTGAAAAACGGGTGGTTGAATGATGATGCCATCACCCTTGGCCGTTAGCTCATCAATGGTGGCAGCTAATCCACTATTTACACTGGTTGTAAATAATAGCCCGTCTAAATTAATATTAATCTTATGCCGCTTCTTAAACCAATCTATTAAAGGTTGTTTTATTTCAGGAGTTTTTAGTTCATACGGATAAAGACCTCTTTTTGCAGTCTTTTTTAAAGCTTTAACCAATTCGGGCATTACTATAAAATCAGAATCAGCTACCCAAAACGGAGTAACATCTGCGGAACCGAATGTGCCTACCAAATAATTTTCATTATACCTTACAAAGGTCGAGCGGTTAATGTCTTTTTTATATTTATCAAACGGAGCTGCCATAGTTAGTAAGATTAGTTAATGCTACTAATGTAATCAAATTCAGGATTACAAGAGATTGGTTTTGTACATATACTAAATTTTTGGGCTATGTGATACAATTCACATGTTGTAATACTAATTAGTCTTTGTTTTGTATCATAATTTGAAATCATTAGGCAAAACGATGGATATAAGAGAACTTATAAGCGACTCAAATAACACAATTATTGATGTTAGAGGGTCATTTGAATTTGAATATGGAAACGCAGAAGGAACAATTAACATTCCTTTAGATGAAATTCCTGGTAGGCTAGAAGAGCTCAAGCAAATGGGTGGTACTATTTTGTTGTGTTGTGCTTCGGGTAACCGTAGCGGATATGCTGAAGCTTATCTTAAAAACCAAGGAATAGAAAATGTGTTAAACATAGGTAGTTGGATGGATGTACAATATTTACAGTCTAGTGTAGCTTAGCAATAAGTATTTTTAGCACTACGAAAAAAACCGAGCTTGCTCGGTTTTTTTGTGTTCTATTGTATCTTGCAATGTGGCTATACCAAAGATTTCATCTACTGATATTTTAACCGAGCTCGAGTTTAACTTTTCTAAAAGCTCTGGGCCTGGTGGGCAGCATGTAAATAAGGTAAACACTAAAGTTGGGCTACGCTTTGATATACCAAACTCCACTATTTTAAGTGAGGAACAGAAAGAATTATTAGTAGAGAAGCTATCGAATAGGCTTACAAAGGATGGTGTGCTGGTGCTGTCCTCTCAAGAAGCCCGATCTCAATTAATGAATAAAGAAGCTGTCCTTGAAAAACTTGATAAGTTATTGCAATCTGCCTTTTTTATCAAGAAAAAGAGGACGCCAACAAAGCCTACCAAGGCTTCTAAGGAAAGGCGCCTGAAAAATAAAAAAAAACAGGCAGAAAAAAAGGAGGGGAGGCGCAAGTTGTAAGTGTTTGAATAGGTTAAGTCTGCTGTAAAATGACTTAGACATTAAGCTATTTAAAGAGGTTAATAATTCAATATAAACTCAGCCAAATTCTGCGTTCTTTTAAGCTTTAGTTTTTTCCTAAGCCTGTACCTGCCTATTTCAACCCCCCTTACCGAAATACTTAAAAGATTGGCAATTTCTTTGGTAGAAAGGTTTAGCCTTAAATAAGCACTCAACTTTATTTCCTGCGGGCTAAGTAGCGGAAACTCCTGCTTTATTCGTTTCGAAAAATCTCCATGCACTTTATCAAAATGAATTTGAAAGTTTTGCCAGTCGCCATCGGTCTCAATATTCTTTTCTATATTTTTTATAATTCTGCTAATCTGGTTCTTTACCTCCTGGTTTGTACTCTTTTTTATTACACCACCCAACGTTGATTTTATGCTATTTATAAATTCGTTTTTATTTAAAATGTGCATGGTATTGGTAGCCAGTTCAGTATTTATATGCATAATTTCAGATTCCAGTTTTTCATTCCTTAACTGGTTAATTTCATCTTCGCTTTTTCTGGTTATGGTATAAAGTTGTTTTTCTTTTTCAGACAGTTGTTTAACACGTTTTTGTTCCAGTTTTTCCTTTTCTAATTGGTGCCTTTTATCAAGGCTTAGCACAATGCCAATAAGTAAAGAAATGCCAATTAATACATAAATAATGTAGGCCACAGGCGACCGATACCAAGGGTAAATAATAATGAAAGAATACGATTCTATGTCGCTTTCAATGTTATTTGCGTTTCTTGATTTTACCTTAAATGTGTAAAATCCTTCTTTTAAATTGGTATATTCTTTAAAATTGCTTTCAGTCCAGTCCTGCCAGTCCAGATCGAAGCCTGCTAGTTTATATTGAAATTCGGGTGCTAATGTTGAACTAAACGAGGTGGAAGAAAAATAAAACGAAATGGTGTTGTTATTATACGATAGTTCGGGGTAATTATCATTGTTTGGTATTGCAACCGAGTCTTTCTTGCCCACATTTCCATCGTATAAAAGGCCGGTTTCCTTGCCCTTATACCTTACCTGCCGTATAATCGTGTGAAACACTTCCTTTTCAGTAGTCCAAAATAAATTACGGTCAAAAACCACAAACCCATCTTTAGCCCCGAAAAGAACAAGGTTAGGACTGATAAAACTTATATTGGACAGGTCGTCATTTAGTAATTTACGGATGGGGTTAAACGAGCCAATATGTTTTTTGTATTCGTTGTTTTTAAGCTTTTCCAGAAATCCTACCGCTTTGTTGGTTATAAAATAAATATTCCCATAAACATCGCTTTTCATAGTGCTTATTTGTTCTTCTGCAAAATGTTTAGTTAGGTTTTTATCAATAGTAAACGCATTGGTTTCAGCGTGGTAATCATAAATACCCTTTTCAGTAGATACTTTTAATAGCCCCTCAATTAAATGAGCTGCATTAAAATAATTGCTTGGCAGTAAATGACCCTTATTATAATATTCAATTTTTGTATGGTAAGGCGAACTGTTTAGTAACTGTATCCTGTAAATCCCCTTGTATCCATGCGACATCCATACTGTGCTGTCGTTTTCTTTAACCAGTATCCTTGACGATTCTTTAAGGTTGGCGATTTTTCCTGTTTCGGTATAATCATTTGCATCCAATATTTTAATTCCTTCATAGGTGCCTTGCAGTACAACATCTTCAAGTTTCAAAAACATCCAGGTACCAATGTTGTCAAAGGGTTGTGCAATTAGCTGTTTGTTATTTTTAAAAGAGGAGAGAGGAGTAGAATTAAGGATAAAAGCACCATTATTATGGCCAATCAGTACATCTTTATTAATTAACTGTATATTGTAAACCTGTCCCTCCGAGCCTTCAATAAGCTCAGGAGAGTTGTTGCCCTTGCTAATGTAAAGTCCATTATTTGTGCCCAAATACAATTTACTGTCGGTTTGTAACGCTGCATATCCGGTGCCGGGCAACCCTACTTCTTCATTTATCTGCCTAAAAGGTGATTTAAGTTCAACAAACGATATTCCATTGTTTAGACCAATCCATAAATTTTGGTTTTCATCCTCGTATAAGCTCAGTATTGTATGACTTAACAAACCCCTTTCTTTATCTAGGTGTAGTAAAATCTCTCCACCCTGGTTAATTACATAAACACCACTATGCTGTGTGCCCAGTGCAATGTTTCCATTAGAAAGTAATAGTGCACAGTTAATAAAAGTTTCAGAAAAAAGAGCATTAAGTTCTGTATTCCAGGGCTTTACTTGTGCCTTATCCGTTATAAAAATGCCGTTGCGGGCAGTTGTAATCAAAAGCTCGTACTGGTTAATCGAAATAATACCCGAAACAGTTTTATCTGCAAAATAAGGTGTAAAGGGTAGCTTAGATATTCTATTGTTTTCAACAATATGAAGGCCTTGCTTGGGTATATGCGTATATAATATACTATTAGAACTGTACGAAATATCCAGTCCGGTATTATGTGTAATTACAGTTATTGCATTATTTTCATACACAAACAGGTTAGTAAATGTACAGAAATACACTTTGTTATTGATAACATATACTTTCCAGGTTTCCTCAATGTTTTTGTATTTTTCGGGGATTAGGCTTTTGAGTGAGTAGTACCTTAATGAACCAAGAGAGTCTGCATCAAAATAACCAAAATCGCCCTGGCAACCTACATAAATTCTACCATTGGCACCCAGTGCAATGCTTCTGAGTTTAGAGGCCGCTGAAATCGGATAAGTTCTCCAGTCGTTTCCATCGTACTGCAATAGTCCGAAATTATTGGCCACATATATTACACCTCTTTCGTCTTGTAGTATTTGCCAGTTTTGAATTCCCCCTTTGTACTCCTCCGGGCTATAGTTCTTTGCTAGTGGCAACCCCATTTGCGCACAAACTTTTACACTAACCTGTAGTAGCAACAGGCTTACCAAAAATACATTGATGAAATTTTTTTTCATTAATATAAAATTAAGTGAAAAAGCGCTTAACACTAAAATATGCTTTTCAATTATATAAACTATCTTTTTTGCTGAGCTGATGTATTTTTGATGTATAAATTATTTTTGTATGATGTATTCTTGATGTATTGAAATAGTTGCTTTCGCTTCGCTTAATCCTCACATTTGGGTAAAAATTAACAGGAAACACAGCGAATGAAAAAACTGCTACTTTGTTTGTTTATATCAGTAGCTACCTTACAGGTTGCTCTTTCACAAGATATTAAAATCAGTGGAAAAGTAACTTCTGGCTCGGATGTATTGCCTAGTGTTAACATAATAGTTAAAGGCACTACCACAGGTACGGTTACCGATAATGAAGGTAATTATGTAATCAATGTTCCTGATACATCTACTGTACTTTTATATTCTTTCGTAGGTTTTACACCACAGGAAATTGTTGTGGGTAATCAAAGCACAATTAACATTGACTTAGAGTATGATTTTTTACAGTTATCTGAAATGGTGGTTATTGGATACGGTGAGCAAAAAAAGAGCGTTTCCACCGGGGCAATAGTAAGTGTAGGTAAGGAGCAATTGGAAGGGTTGAACTTTCAGAGTGCAGAGCAAACCTTGGTAGGGCAGGTAAGTGGCGTGTATGTAGCTCCTTCATCTGGTCAGCCTGGCTCGGCACAAACCATTATAATACGTGGTGTTGGCACCAACGGCAATAACAACCCACTTTATGTGGTAGATGGAATGGTTACAGACGATATATCTCATATTAACCCAAGTGATATTGCATCGATGGAAGTGCTCAAAGATGCTGCCTCTACTGCCATTTATGGAGCACGAGGTGCCAATGGGGTAATTATTTTAACTACTCAAAAAGGAGCATCTGATAGAATTACGCTTGAGTATAATGGTTTTGCAAGCTCGGCTAAACCATGGAGGTTGCCCACTATGATGAATTCGGATCAGTATGTGCAAGCCATCAATGAAAAATTCTCAAATACTAGCCCTCCAAGTGCCCCTGTTACAGGCTTCCCTCAACTAGATGATAGTTATATAAACACCAACTGGATGGAAGAAGTGGTTTCTCCTGCTGCAACCATTAACCATAACCTCTCATTGAGCAAGTCAGGCGAAACCGGGCACTATTTTTTTAGTATTGGCTACTGGAATCAGGAGGGTGTAATAGGAGGGGACAAGTCGAATTTTAAGAGATATACGGCTCGGTTTAACTCGCAATCTAAAGTAAATAAATTCTTGACCATTGGCGAAAACCTATCATTTATCCACTCCGAGCAAAAAACCATTCCGGAAAACAATGCCTTTGGTTCTGTTTTGGCAGATGCATTCAATATGGATCCGCTTTCTCCAATACATACAGGTTATAACGATTCCACTTATGGGTTTTATATATCGCCCTATGTGGGCAAAGAATATGTTAACCCTTTTGCAAGGTTATTTATTACCAATAATTTTAGCCGCACCAATAGGGTTCAAGGCAATGTGTTTGCCGAAATATCGCCTATAAAAGGGTTAAAATTACGAAGCGATTTTGGGATAGATTACCTGTATAGTTATAACCGTGCTTTTACCCCAACTTATTATTTCAGGAGCGATTTTAATAATGTAAATAACTCCGCCTCTCAGGGTTATCGTTCTGAACTAACCTGGCGTTGTGAAAACTACCTGTCGTATTCTAAAGAAATAAACGGACACAATATAAACATTGTGCTGGGTTTGTCGGCACGAGAAAGGAATGGGGAATTTGCCGGTGGATCACGCCAAAACATTCCTGTTTCTCAGCAATTTAACCAAAACTGGTGGTATATAAATGCAGGGGTAGATACTACCGATATAAACTATGGAGGCGCTTTAGTGCGTGAAGCTATACAGAGTTACTTCGGTAGGGTTTTGTATAATTTCAACGAAAAATATTTGTTTACAGCATCCATCAGGCGTGATGGCTCCTCAAAATTCGGTCTTAATAACAGGTACGGGATATTCCCTTCTTTTTCTGCTGGATGGGTAATGTCGGAAGAAAACTTTTTTAATTTCTCCTTTATCAATTTTGCCAAATTACGAGCCAGTTGGGGCATAAATGGTAACGATAGGATTGGTAACTTGGCATATACATCTATTGTAAGCAATAACAGATACACCTATCAGTTTGGCAGACCTGCCAACGAAACCCAATATTTTGGCGAAGCACCTATAGCCATCTCTAACCCAAATATAAAATGGGAAGAAAGTGTGCAGTGGGATATTGGCCTCGAATTAGACTTTTTGGATGGAAAACTTTCGGCTGATATCGACTATTACCAGAAAAGAACACAAGACCTGCTAATGCGGGGTGTAATTCCGGGCTTGGTAGGCAATAATGCGCCAATTCTTAACACAGGCGAAATTCTTAACACAGGTCTGGAAGTAAGTGTTAATTATAATGATAACTGGAACGGACTTCGTTTTTCGGGAGGGCTTAATTTTTCAACCAACAAAAATGAAGTAACAAAAGTGGCAGGCGAAGGTGAAAACCCATTTATAGAAGGATATAGCTG
>Ga0256834_1001202_pt1 | contig 18017 bp, 22 predicted proteins | sample 4281140metaG_FD_190536 | JGI IMG/M metagenome (GOLD analysis project Ga0256834, IMG submission 190536) | Hydrothermal vent microbial communities from East Pacific Rise, Pacific Ocean - 4281-140 | ecosystem: Environmental > Aquatic > Marine > Hydrothermal vents | place: Pacific Ocean: East...
AACAAGGTTATAAAATATTAAAAATAACAGATTGAAATGGAGATTATAAAATTTATAAAAATAATGAAAATGTATTAGTAGAAAAAATAAATGAAACAGAATATAAAGTTTATGGAAAAAAGATTTGAAAAACAATATTGAAAGTTGTAGATGGTTATGGGAAGAGTAAGAGTATTGAGGTTGAGGTGGAAGATGATTTTGGGGAGTTGGAAAAATTATTAATAAAATTATTTTTAGAATATGATATAAAATGGGAAAAAGTAAATAATTGAGTTGAAATAAATAGTTATAAAGAAAAATATACAAGTATTTGAACTTATATAATGAAAAAATATAAAAATGATAGAAAAGCCTTAAAAATTTTAAATACAATAAAAAAAGTCTTTAATAATCCTAAAAATATAAAAATATTAAAGTCAAAATGATATAATTATTAAGCAACTTTTATAAAAAAAGTTAATAAAATTAAAAATTCTACAAATAATTTAGTTAAAAAAGATTTTTTAGAATTCTTAATTTCAAGTTTAAAAATAACTCTTTTTGAAAATTTAGAAGATTATAAAGGTCAAAAAATAAAAGAATGAGAAATAATACTTTCAAAACAATTTATATATTCAGATATTGCATTATGATTGAATTTAGGTTTATATGAAAAATATTGATTTTATAAAAATTTTCCAGAAACTTCTAAAAAAGCATTAGAAACTTTGTATTTTCAATCAAAAACTTCTAAGAAATCTATTGTAATAAATAAAAAATTTGCTTTAGAAATATTATTAGAAAATTATAAATGATTAAAAGAATTAGATTTAAATAATAAATTTAATAAAATATATGAAAATTCAGAACAAGCTAAGAAAGATTTTCTTTATGCTACTTTAATAATATTTGCAACAACATCAGAATTAACAAAAGACACAGCTAATTGAGTATGAGAATTTACATGAGCTACATATATAGTAAATTGACAAAAAACATTATTAAAATTATATTTATGAAGAATAGATTGAGTAGAAGCAAAAGCACAACTAGAAAAAGATTTATTAGCAATATGAACTATTTTAAATCCAGTAAGCAAATTTAAAAAAATAGAAAAAATTTGGGAAGGGATTAGTAAAGGTAAGAAGGTTGAAAAATGGAAAATACCTCCAAAATGATTAAAAGCTTGAAAATGAAATCAATGAGCAAGTTGGAAAAAAGGTGATAAAGTTAAAACACCTGATAATTATAAAAATGAATTTCACTCTTGAAAGGTTAATTGAGCACAGAATGAATGAAATGTAATGATTGATAATAAAACTGGTGATATTTGGTCTAAATCTAATACTCATCATACATGAGATATGTGGAAAAGATGGCCAAAATGAACAAAGGATTTTAGCCCTTCAGCTTCTAAAAAAAGTTGAGTAAGAAGAAGTATAAAGGCTGATGGTACAATATCTGGTAACTAATAAAAAATGTTAAAAAAATACAAAAATATTAATTTTACAAAAATATTTAATTCTACTTTGCCTGTAATTGTTTTTGATGATAACTGAGTTCTGGATTCTAATAATATATATAAAAAAACATGAAATTATATTTTTCATTGAATAAAAAAAATTATAAATACATATCATAATAAAAAATTTATTTTTTATTATGATATGTCAGAGGATTGGAATAAATATGAAGAAAAATGAGTAAATTATTGAAAAGATTATACATGATTGTCAAGTAATAATGAGTATATTAAAGAATGAATATTGAGCACAAATATATTTAAAATAAAAGAAAAACTTTATAAGTGAGAGACTTATTATATACAAGATGTAAATAATCTAAAATTAAAAAACACAAACTTTTTTAAAAAAATACCTGATTCTATGTTTCTTAACAGTTTTTATTTAATTATTGAAGAAACAATTTTAATATACTGACATTTGAATTGAGGTTTTTGATTTATAGATATCACATGAAAAAATTGAGAATTAATGAAAGAATTATTAAAAGATTTTGTAAAAATAAAGGGGCTTACTTGGTATGCAAATAAACTTTGAAAAAAATATGTTAATGAAAATAAAATTAATATTAAATTAGAAAAAGAAGAGTAAAACTTTTCTTTCTCTAAAAAATTTGGGCTAAAAAATTTCTTTTAAAAACTTAAAAAGTTTGGCTAAAAAATTCTCAAAAAAAATATTTGAAAAAAATTTAAAATAACTTGGACAGGAGACAAACTAAAAGTAAAATGAGAAATAGAATGAAATGCATATGTATATTTTAGAAAAAATTGATATACAACAACAAGAGTTCATATAGGAATAAAAGTACCAGAAAAATTGATAGAAAAAGATTTTAAAATTTATAAAAATGCTGGATATTCATATCTAAGATTAAGATGATATACAGTAGAAAGCACAAATTCTGAAATATTAAATCTATATTCAAATAATTGGTATGTAAGATATAGATGAAAAAAAGTTTGAAAAACAACACTTTTACTTAGAAAAAATTGAAAATTAAAATATAAATTAAATATAGAAGTTGTAGAAAAGAAAAAATTAATTTTAGAATGATGAAGAACTCAAACTTTGTATTTAAACAAAGAAAAGAAATTAAAAATATTAAGTTGAAATGGAAGTTATAATACAAAATATATTTATCCAAAATGATTTTTAGAAACAAAAATAATTAAAGAAAATAATAAAGATTATTTAGTTTTGAAATTAAAAGAAATTCCAAAATATAAATATCCTAGATTATATTTGGTTGATGAAGCAAATAATTATTTTTATATAAGAGTAATTCCAAAATTAAATGAAATAAAAGTAGACAAAGAAAAATTAAAAGTCTATAAACAAGGTTATAAAATATTAAAAATAACAAATTGAAATGGAGATTATAAAATTTATAAAAATAATGAAAATATTTTAGTAGAAAAAATAAATGATTTAGAATACAAGATTTATGGAAAAAAGATTTGAAAAACAATATTGAAAGTTGTAGATGGTTATGGGAAAAGTAAGAATGTTGAAGTTGAGGTGGAGGATGAATTTGGGGAGTTGATGAGAGAGTTAGAGAAATTGTTTGAAAAATTTGGGATTAAAATAAATAGTGTTTGAGAAGGTGTTGAGGTGAATTCAACATCTAATTCAGAAAGATGTGAATTAGGAAGAACAGGAATATATTGGTCAAGACCATATAATGCAGTATGTGTAGATAATAATAAAAATAATGCATGGAAATGTAAAACTTGATATGTTGATTTATTTAAAATAGATTGAACAAATAGTTGTGTAGCTAAAAATGAGTTAAAAAAAGTATTAAAATATAAAAAATATATAAAACTTTTTAGAAAAATATGAGCAAAAATAAAAAGTAATAATTTAAAAAAACTTTACCAAAAAATATTACAAATAAGAAATAAAAATAAAAATGCTATATTACTTTATATATTAGATGATTTATTAAATGAATTAGATAAAAATCAAAATCCAAAAATAAAAGAATATCAAGATGTATATTTATTTTGGAATGAATTAAAAATAGCAAGTAATAATTGACAAGTTTGTTATGATTGATGTGAGGATTATGATAATTGAAGATTAAAATGAAAATCAAGAGCAGAAATAGAAAAAATGATAGATGTAGTTGTAGTCAAAACAATAAATTATAGTTTAAAATATGATGAAAATTTTAAAAAATGATATAATAATGAAATCAATAAAAAGTTAAAAGAAAATAAAGGCTTAACAAAAGAACAAATAACAAAATCAGTTAAAGATTGAATAACAAATGCTACAAAAGATTATTTTAAATGAATAATAGATAAATTAAAAGATTTAGATATTTGAAAAATATGGGATTGAATATGATGAATATGGCAAACAGTAAGTCATCCAATAGATACTTTGAAAAAATTAGCAAAACAAATACTTGATTTTAAAAACAAAATAGAGAAACTATATGAGACAATCTATAAAATGGAAGACACAGAGAAAATAGAATGATGAAGTTATGCTTGAACAACAACAGCTTTAGCTTTAGCAGACCCAAGTTGAAAAATAGAAGCTGCAATGTGAAATAATAAATTAGAGAAAGTAAGTAAAAGTGCAGAAAATTATGTTGGTGAGTTGAAGAAAAAGGATGATGAGAAAAAGAGGAAGAAGGATAAATGTCACCCAACTAATCCAGATTTTAAAAAAGCTTTTCCAGGAAAAAAGATAAAAATAACTTGAAAAACTTGTAGTATTTTTAAATTAAAAATATGAAAATTAGAATTAAAAAAATATTGAGATTTGATAGAAAAAATAAAAGCTACAAAAAAAGATGTTAGCTTTAGAATAGAAAGATTGGATTTGATGGATAAAGATATACTTAAAAAACATCTAAATAATCCTAGTTGATATGTGAATAGTTTTAGTGATGGGAAATATCCTATGTTGATAAAACAACAAATAATTTGAGAACAAACTCCATTAATTTTTAAAAATGGAAAATTTGTTCACCCATGAACATGATTTACTACAAAAAATGCTCAATATGATTATGTTTTAGTAAAAGATTGAAAAAATTATGAATTAAAGTTTTGAAAATCACATAGTTGGTTAGTAAATTGAAAAAATGTAGAATATGCTTGAATATTTAAACTATCATCATGAAAAAAATGAGTAGATTATTTAAATAATGGTAGTTGACATTATAAGCCAAATTTTAATAATACTGAATGAAAAAAAATATTAGCAGAAACCTTTTATAAAAAGTTTTGAATAGATATATCTAATAAAATAAAAAATTATGAGTGAGATTAAACTAAAATTTCCTAAAAATTATATTATTTATCATATAATTCAATGATTATGAAGTAATTGATTTGAAATAAAGAAAAGAGAATATTTTTTTATTAATAGTAAAAATAATAATTGGAAAATATTTTTAAAACACAAATATTCATTTTTAGATGAATGAAATAAATATACTGAAAAAATTTCATATTTTGAAGCAGAAAGATTATGAAAAGAATACATTGTTAATGAATCCTATGAAAATGATAATGAAGAAATAGAAAAATATATTTATAGGGATTTAGAATGACAAGAACTAGTTGATATGATAAATTTTTTGTATAAAGAAATTTTTTCATTAGAAATACTGCCTTGAGACCCAAAATATTTTTGAAAAAATTATTGGTGAAATAATACTGATTTGTTTTTTAATATTATATGACAAGTTGACTGTAGAAAATTAACAATATCAGAAATAGATCAATTAGAAGAAATAATTAAAAATAATTATAAAAGAGCAAAAGTTAGTGAATATGTTTATAAAGAAATTATAAGAGAGTTAGAACGGAAAAAACAAGTAGCAATTAAAGATTTTGTAAAAAAATAGTTTAGGGAAAAATAAAGAAAAAGAAGATTAATTTCTTCTTTTTCTAAAAAATTTGGGCTAAAAAAAGAACTAGTTTAACTTGAAAAACTTGTAGTATTTTTAAATTAAAAATCTGAAAACTAGAGTTAAAAAAATATTGAGATTTGATAGGAAAAATAAAAGCTACGAAAAAAGATGTTAGCTTTAGAATAGAAAGATTGGATTTGATGAGTTCAGAAATACTTAAACAAAATTTAAATAATCCTGATAAATATGTTTCAAGTTTTGCTAATTGAAAATATCCTAAATTATTAGGAAGTAGTAAATGATGAAAAATACATAATATTTCAAATAGAACAGATTGATTATTAAGAGATAATTTATGAGAAAAAATTACTTCTCAAGAAAATCCAGTAGATTTTATAATTCAAAATTGAGAAATAAAATTTGGTAGTTCACATTCTTGGATTTCAAAAAAGAAAAATGTAGATTATGCTTGAGAAATATATACAGATAGTAGTTGAAAAATTATTTCTATAAATAATAATTCTGGTCATTACAAGCCTACAATGGATTGATTTAAAGAAGCTATGAAATTACTTGATGTTAAAGTATGAAAAGTATCACATTTATTTAATAAAAAATATTAAGATTATGAGTATTATTAATGAATTAAATATAAAAATATATGTTTATAAGTATATCTGGATGTCAGTAGAAAGAGAAAATGATCATTATTTAACATTAGAAATATATAAATATTTGGAAGAGAAATATTGATTAATTGAAAATGAAGAAAAATGAGATAAATTAAATGAGTTATGGCAACAGCTCTTAAAAGACCTACTAAAAGTATCAGATGAAGAATTTTTAGAATTTGTAAAACAATCATTAGAATATATCTATAAAAGAGAATATTGACAAGATAACTTATATGAGAGTTTTGATAAAGAACCGGAAGATAATTATTATTGGATTATGTGAAATTTCTTTAGTTGATACACTCAACCAAAAGAAAGAAAATATCATCAAGAATTATATGATTTTTATAAAGAAAAATCTAAAGAAACTCTAGATTATCTTTGGAGAAAAAATAAACAATCTCTAAAAAATGAACCAGAAGATAATATTTGATGTATAGAAAATATTGAAAGGGTTGAAAAATATAGAAAAAAATTATTGGCTTGAGAATTTAATAAAGAAGGTGTAATTTTGTAAAATAATATTTAAAACTAGTAATTAATTTTACTGATTTTAAGTTTTTAAAACTTAAATAAAAAATTATGAAAAAATATATAAAAATACTATTATGAATAATATTAGTATATTTTACTATTAATATAAATTTAGTTAATGCCTGAGGATGACCAAGTTTATATTCTTGAAATTATTGATTATATTGATATAAAAAATTTAAAGATATAGAAAACCCAGAATATAATTTTGAAATAAATAATAGAGAAAATTATGATAAAATGAGTGAAATATTGTTTAAATATTACAATAAATATAATTTTTTAAAATTTAAATGAAAAAATACATATAATATTAAAAAAATTATTAAAAAAATTGAAAATAAATTAAATAACTACAATAAAGATTGTGAATATAACTATTGTTATAAATTTTTAATTAAAGATAGTGTTAATGAAGCTACTTTTGATATTTTACAAAATTTTTGATATAATAAAGATTTTTATATTTATTGAACAAATCCTAAAATAATAAAAAAATGAAACATAAATTTTTTTGAATGGGTAATAGATTTTGATTATTTAAATGGTAATCTTACTTATTGAAATTATATTTCAGATAGTATAGAAGATGATATTTATCAAATAACTTATTTTAAGAAATGATATAAATTATTTGAAAATTTAAAAATAAGAGATACATCTTATTTTTATAAATTAAAAGCTATTTTAAATACAAATGAATTATCTAACTTTAAAATAAAAAAAATAGTTGATAAAAAAGAATTTAATCAAGAAACTTATAAATCATATTTTATTGACTTAAATATTAATAAAGAATTTAATATAGACTTAAATAAAATAAATAAAGAATTTTTTTTAGAAACTTGATTTTATTTTAAAAAATGAAGTAAATATATAAAAATACCTAGTGTTGATGATAGAATATATTACTATTCTATTGATAAAATATTTAATGAAAGGTCTTGAGAATATGATTTAAAAAATGATTATTGTAATAAAAAGTTAAAAAATAAGATTACATGATTTTTTAATAATTACAAAATAAAGAATTGAGATTCAAAATATAAAATATTTGCTAATAAAATATCAAAAAAAATACAAAAATATCTTTATGATGAATATTTTGAAATAGAAAAAAATATTTTAAAAAAAGCTATTGATGAAAAAACTTTTGAATTTCAATATAAAATTTATAAAAAAGAGGTTAAAAAAAATAAAATATATTCTTGTATTTATAATAATATTCCATGAGTAAATAAAAATACAAATAATTTTATTTTAAATGAGTTACTTATTGAAATAAGTAAATAAATATTACTGTAATATATTTTTAAAATTATATAAGAATGTATTGAAAAAATGGAAAAAGGTAACTGGGAAAGAATTTGAAAAAGAAAAATTTAAAAATTTATTAAAAGATAAAATTATTATAAAAGAAGAATATGAACAATGAAGAAATCAGAAAGTATAGAAAAATACTTTTTAATATTATAGAAATATCAAAAAAATATTTATCTTTAAAAGATTAGAAAAATCAAAAATTTGTTTTAAATAAAAAAAGAAGATTAATTTCTTCTTTTTCTAAAAAATTTGTGCTAAAAAATTTCTTTTAAAAAATTGAAAAGTTTGGCTAAAAAATTTCTTTTAAAAAATTGAAAAGTTTGGCTAAAAAATTTCTTTTAAAAAATTGAAAAGTTTGGCTAAAAAATTTTCTAAAAAAAAATATTTGAAAAAAAGTTTGAAAAACAACAGTTTTACTAAGAAAAAATTGAAAATTAAAATATAAATTAAATGTAGAAGTTGTAGAAAAAAAAACCATTAACTTTGGAATGATGAAGAACTCCAACTTTGTATTTGAATAAAGAAAAGAAATTAAAAATATTAAGTTGAAATGGAGGTTATAAAATCTATAAAAATAATGAAAATGTATTAGTAGAAAAAATAAATGATTTAGAATACAGGATTTATTGAAAAAAGATTTGAAAAACAATATTGAAAGTTGTAGATGGTTATGGGAAAAGTAAGAATATTGAGGTTGTTGATTTTGAAGTATGATTTGATGAATTAGATATTTCTATTTTTTTGTAAAAAAATATATAAAATTATTTTTATATAAATATTATAAACTAATTCAAAAAATATGACACAAGTTATACTGAAAAATTTGCCTTCAACCATTGCTTATGCAGAAATTAATTTTGCAATTCCTGAGTCTGTGAATAAAGAAGTAATAGTTGAAACTATAGAATATTTGGAAGATTTTTTGTATATTTCAAAATAGAATTATCATAAAAAAAGAGTGAGATATTTTAATATTTGACAATATTTTTAAAAGAAAATGAAAAAATGATTATAAAAAATATAATTAAAAGAAGCCTAAAAACTTCTTTTTTTTGTAAAAAAATTTTGATAATAAAAAATTATTTCTATAATAAAAAAAATTTTAATTATAAAAAAAATTATGAATAAATTTTACTTAATAGATAAACCCTTAGAAATCACTAGTTTTGATATTTTGAGAAATCTGAAAAAAAAGTTGAATATAAAAAAAATGTGACACACCTGAACTTTAGATCCTTTAGCTACAGGGCTTGTTTTGGTGGCTGTAGGGAATTACACAAAACTTATTTCTTATTTAGAAAAAGATTCAAAGACTTATGAATTTGAACTTAGTTTAGATTGAATAACTGAAAGTTTTGATTTAGCAGAAAAAATAGAATTTTTAAGTGAAAAGTTACAAGAAAAAGCTAGAAAAGAAATTTCTAAAGAAAAAATACAAAAAATTTTAAAGCAAAATTTTTATGGAATTATAGAGCAAATTCCACCAAAATATTCAGCTTTAAAAATAGATGGACAAAGAGCTTATAAATTAGCTAGAGAATGAAAAGAAGTAAAAATGAAAGTAAGAGAAACAGAAATTTTTGAAATAGAAATTTTGGATTTTTCTTATCCAAAATTATCTTTAAAAGCAAAAGTTTCTGCCTGAACTTATATTAGAAGTATTGCTTCAGATTTGTGAAAGATTCTTTGAACAGGGGCCTATATAACAAAACTAAGAAGAACAGAAATTGGAAATTTGGATTTGAATTTAGCTCAAAAATTGGAAGATTTTGATGAAAAAAGTTTTTTAGATGTAAAAAGAATTTTAAAAAAAATTAAATTTATTAATTTGCCTGAAAATATTTTGAAAAGAATGGATAATTGACTTGAAACTTTTTATTCTCCTATAGAAGAAGGAAATGAATTTTTTGTAGAAAAAGATGGAGAAGTTGTAAATATTGTGAAATATGAAGATTGAATGTTGAAAGCTAAAAGGAAAATTTAAAAAAAAACAGAAGTTTTTAGAAATCACTAAAAACTTCTGTTTCTATTTTGTAGGTTATATAATTTTTTATATCAAATTTTTCTCATAATTTTTTAGTTAATGCTTCTTCTAAATCTTTTGCATTAAAAAGTTTTGAATCAATATTTGGCAATATAACAGCTAATTTTTCATAATCTTTTTTTATTGCAATTACTCAAAATTTCACAGGATTTATTTCTAAAAAATCTTCTTGTTTTTGAATAATTTGTCTTTTTTCATTAGAAAGCAAATCAACTCTTGTTTTCAAATCTTTTGCTTCTGAAGCTTTTACTTTTGAAAATCTAGAATCATTTAAAGCAGAAATAGTATTTTCTATTATTTCCTCAACTAAATTATCTTTTGCTTCTTTTACGGTTCCTGCTGAACCTCTTATTTCTCAAGTTTTATAAAAAGTAACAAAAACACTTCCTTTTTTTTCAAGCAAGTCTTTTTCTGTAATTTCTAAATCCATTACATCAGGAGTTTGATTATTTTTAAAATAATATAAAAGAGTTTGTTTTACTATATTTATCATATTTTTTTATTAAAAGTTATTTTTTTAAAAATTTTTTATTCTATTCTACTTTCTTCTTCTGCTTCTCTTAACTCTTCTTCTTCTTCCATTTGAATTTGGTAAAAAACATCTCAAAGTTGGTCATATCAAGTGGCTTTGTGATATTTGTAATAAGCAAAATCAAATAATCATTTGAAAAACATCATAAATGTGTTTACCATTGGGAGAAGAATTAAAAGCAAAATAAGTTTTGCATATGAACTATCAACTGATTCAAATATTGAAACAGTTATAAATGTTGATAAAAATAAACCTATAAAACTTCAATAAAATCATATTAAAATATATCTATAATTATTTAAAAGTTCAAATATTAAATTTATTCAAAAAATTAATATTACTGAATGATATACAAAAGTATAAATTAATTCATTTGGATTTGCTGCTTTTAAATAAAGTGGTGTTAAGAAAATATAAACTATTAAAGAAAAAAATGATAATTGTCCAAAAATAATAGAATTTTTTTTGAATTTTTCTTCATTTATATAATTTAAAAAGAAATATGTTACTATAACTACAATATATGAAGAAATAAACATTATTATTGAAAGCATAAATGGAAACATAGAATCCATAGCAACATTTCATTTTGCAGCATTATCAAAAGTTCATTTTATATCTAATTCAAAACCAGATAATAAAACTATAATTAATAAAATTATCAAACTCCCAACTATTCAAGCTATAAGTGCTCAAAGAGCATTTATTCAAATATCTTGAAAAACTACAGGTTTTGGTCAAAAAGTTTCATCTTTATTTGTTACTTCCATATTTTTTTATTAAAAATTAAGGGGTGGTCTTTTTATTTTCTTTAAATAAGATAAGTAAATAAATAATTGCTCCAGTAGTTATTGCTACATCAGCAAAATTAAATATTACAAAATATTTTATTCATAAAAAATCTATAACTTTTTCATTAAAAATTCTTTCATATCAATTTGCAATTGCTCATCATAATATTAATCAAAAAGATACAGAAAGTAGCTTATTTTTTTCATTATATTCATATTTGAAAAAATAAAATATTATTGCTCAGGTTAATATTATTGTAATTATTTTTAAAGCAAGTCATTCAAGTGGAATTGAAAAAGCTATTCAGGTATTTTCTGCATATTTTAGAAAGAAAAAATTTCATAAAATATTTACTTTTTCTTGTAAATAATTTAGGGCAAAGTTTTTTGAATATAAATCAAAAAAAATAACTAGAACAATTGGAGTTAAAAAATATTTCATTTCTTTCATTATTATATATTAAATATTGTATTTTTTCAAATAATACTTAAAAAACTCTTAAAAAAAAGTTTTTTTAAGAGTTTTTTAAGTTCTTAAAACTAATATTACTATAATTCAAGCTATTTTGTGTATTTTGCATATTTTGCAATTTACTTTCATTAGTAGAAGTATTTTTTTCTTTCAACTCTTGGTCAGAATATATTTTTTTTTATACGTCTTGATATTCAACTATTATCAGTTTCATACAATAAATTCATTTGGCTTTGAATCATCCAAATTGTATCATTAAAAAAACAATATTTATATTAGTATTTGTAGATATATCTTGATAAATTACTTTTTCTAAATTCATGATTTTTTAGTTAAATAATATTTGAGGCATAATATTTTTCTAAGTTATTACTCAAAAAATCTGAAATTCCTATTGGAGAAATAACTTTTGAAAAATCTATTAAAATTATTTTTTTCATAAAATTTTTATTAAATTTTTTAAATTACTATTTTTTTTATTATTTCAAATAATATATGAATTTATATTTTCTTTTAATTTTAAATTTTTATTTAGCCTCAATTCTTGATTATTCATATTAATATTTTTATTTTTTATAATAAATTGTTCATTTTTCTAATCAGTTAATTTTTTGTTCAATTTGTTTTTTAAAATTAATTTTAAACTAAAACAAATATACTCAAAAATAAATTTATTTTTTCCATTATATATTCAATTATTATTTTAATTTAAAACAATCAAAGCAAGTGTTAGTATTAGATAAATTTAAAAAATCATTAGCTTTTATAAATTCAATTGAATCTACTCAAAAATATTTTTTCATAGATTCTTTAGATAAAGTTTCTCATAATAATTTTCTAATAGGTTGCATATAATATCTACATTTTTTATTAACTAATGGAGAGGGAATTCTAATATGAATAGATTTAGGATTATATTTTTTTAAATTATTTATTACAAATTTTAATGTAATTCAAGTAAATATAGCCTCATCAACTAAATATATATTCTTAGCATTAATTAATTCAGGAATAAATATTAATTTTTTTTCTGTATGTTCAATCCTTTTTCTTTTATTATTAATATGAAATAAACGACCATAATAACTATTTTTTGTAATTGCTGGAATGTAGGGAACTTTAGAATATTTTGATAATCAAACTGCTGAAAAAATTCATGATTCTGGAATAGGTAATATAATATTATCTTCTGAATTTGTTAAAATAGTATCTTTTAAGGATTTTCCACAAGAAATTCTATAATCGGCCACATTAATTTCTCAAAAAGTATCCTTCGGATGTAATTTATAAACAAGATTTAAACCACAATTAAATTGTTTAAATAAAATTTTTGTACTTTTATTTATATCACTTATTTTTATATTTAGTCTATTTTGTTTAGTTAATGAAAATTTATTATTCACTGGCTTTGACTTCATTTCATTTTTAGACATATTTCTTTTTTGAATCAAATTTAAATCATATCAAAACTCTTTTGCAATTATTTTTCACCAAGCATACTTAGTAACTCATTTTTTACTAGCTATGTTAATAATTCATATAATATTATCTTTAAGTAATTTTTCTATAGCAACTGCTATTTCATCAATTAAAACTGGATATCTTATTTGAATATCATCTAAATATATTTCTTCTCAAAGTTTAAGTGAATTTAAAATATTTATTACAAAAGTTGATTTGTCATTTTTATCATTAAAACCAAAAAGTATTGGAATTCTAATTATAATATAATTGTTAAGTTTTTTTACTTCTTTTTCTGTCTTAACCTTTAGTTTTCAATAATAGTTTATAGGATTTACTTTTGTCTCTTCTTCTATAGCTTCTTTTTGTTTTCCATTAAAAATATAATCTGTTGAAAAATGTATTAATTTAACATCAAGTTTATTGCAAATAGAAACTAATTTTTCTACAAATTTATAATTTAAATTATATTCATCTTTTTTAGATTGTTCACATATTACAGGATCTGCTAATCAGACAGCATTAATAATTATATTAGGATTATAAGTTTCTATAATTTTATTTAAATCAATTATTTTATTTACATTACAAATAATTAAATCACTATTATTTCAATCAGAACTAAATTTTGTTCATATAATTGAATGTTTTTCAGATAAATAGTTATATACTTTTTTTCACAAAAAACCACTTGCTCAAAATATTAATATTTTTTTACTTTCTTTAACCATAAATAATATTAACCCTTAAAAACTAAAATTATACTTTTTATAAATAAAACTAAATTTATTATACAAAAAAATCTAAAAAATTTTCAGTATACTTGCAGACAGAGAATTTTAACCCTTTGTATTTTATAAATTCTAATTAATATTTTTTTCTTTTTTAACATCAAAACTTATCATTTTTTTCAAAATTTTATAATCAGTTTTTCCTGTTCAAAGTACTGGAATTTCATCAACTACAATTATTTCAGAAATTTTTACTAAATTAGGAATTCAATTTTTTCTCATATAATTATTTACTTCTTCCAAATCTAATTTTTCCAAACTAAATAAAACTATTTTTGCTTCTCCATCTCTTTCAAGAGCTTCAATTGCAACAGATAATTCTTCTGAAATATTATATTTTTTAACCAAAACTTCTTCAATAAAAGGCAAACTAATCATTTCTCCAGCAATTTTTATAAATCTTTTTAATCTTCAAGTAATAGTTAAAAATCAGTCAGAATCTAAAAATCCTAAATCTCAAGTTTTGTACCATTCTCAAAAAAATGGACTCTCAATCTTCTCATCTAAATATCAATTAAAAATACTTTTTCATTTTACTAAAATCATTCATTGTTCTCAAATTTTACATTCTTTAAACTGTTCTATTCCCTCTCCAGAAAGGGGAGGGTTAGGGTGGGGACTTATTATTTTACAATCCAAACAATTTACTATTTTCCCAACTGTCCCTGGTTTTGCTCCATCAATAGGATTAATTGCTACAACTGGAGAACATTCTGTAATTCAATAACCTTCTAAAATTTTTCAATTTGGACATAATTCTTCAAATTTTTCAAAAACACTTTCAGGACATTTTTCAGCTCAAACAACAGCATATTTAACAGTTTTCAAATCATCCCTTGAAGCTAGACTCATAATCATTTTTAAAAATGTTGGAGTAGCAGTAAGAGCTGTTATTTTATTATTTTTTATAATTTCCAAAATAGTTTTTGCATCATTTGGATCTGGAGTATAACAAGTTCTTAAACCTGTAATGAGAGGCATTATAGTATTTACAGTAAATCAAAAACTATGAAAAGGAGGCAAAAATCAAAGTAAAATATCATCTTTTTCTATTTTAAAAATTTCTGTTGCTCAAGTAATATTTTCTATCAAATTTTCGTGAGTCAAAGCAACAGCTTTTGGTAAATTTTCACTTCAAGAAGTAAAAAGAATTACAGCAGTATTTTCTTCTTCCTTTCTCCCTTGGGGTGAAAGGACTGAGGATAGGGGGATTTTTGGCAAAGGCATATAAAAACTCTTTATCAAAGCTCACAACTTTTCAATAATTTTTCAATCTTTTAATAAATCTTCTAAAAAAACAAATTTTTCTTCATTTTTGTATTCTTCTAAAACTGGATTTTTTACTCTATTAAAAAAACTAGAAACACTTATAATTTTTTCTACTTTTGAAAAATTTACACAATGCTTAAAAGCATCTGTTGGCAAAGTCCAATTAAACATCACAGGAATTTTTCCAGCCAAATAAGTTGCCATAATTAGCAAACTAGCTCAAGAAACTGCTGGCAACATAATTCCAACATAATCTCCTTTTATTCTTTTTATTCTAGAAGCAATAAAATAAGCTTTCAAAATAAAATCTTTTTTAGTTTGCTTTCATAAAATATTATCCCAAATAAAATCTTCTCATTTAGAATTTTTAAAATTTTGTTTCCATAATTGTGGAATTGTTTTTTGCATAGGTTTTTATTTAGTTTTATTACTTAATTTGTATTCTTATTAAATGTCTATTATTTCAAAAGTTTCATAATCTTCCATGACTAAAAGTTGTATTATTAATAACAATTATATCTCATTTTTTTAAAATAGGCAAAGTTATTGAATTTTTATCTAATAAATTTCAAAACAAAGCTAAATTTTTATCTCTTTGAATATTATCTACAATACTAAAAATTCAATTTTCAAAAATCTTAGTATTATTATATCATCAAATAAAATCTTGAAAAATTTTTATTTTTATTGTTCAGAATTTGAAAACTTTTTCTTTTTCTGAAAAATAAATTTTTGTATTTAAAATTTTATTTTTTTCTTTTTCTCAATATATTTTTCAATATTCTTCTATAGTTTTTTCTATATTTGAAATTATATTATTTCATCATTTTCAATTTCAAGAATTTATGCAAAATAAAATTACTGCTTTTGCTTTATATTTATTTTCCCTAAAAAATGAATCTGTATGATTTCATAAAAATTTATTTCAAGTTGCTGGAGAATCCAAATTTCAATTAATATTTACTTTTATATCCTTTGTAAATATATTTTTATCTTCTAAAGAAATAGGATTTCATATTTTTTTTGCAAATTCTAATATATTTTTATAATTATCTTTTGAATTTTTATATCACTTAAATATAAAATATCCATTTTTTTTATAAAAATCTCTGAATTCACTTGGTATATTTATCATAGTTTTATTTTTTTTAAAACATAAATATTATATATTTTTTATTTATAAAATCAAACTTTTTATTTTTTCAAAAAGCTAAGTAATTCTATCTAAAATTTTTCCAAATTTTAGGGTTTTTATTTTTACTTTACAATTTTTATCTTTTTCTTCATTTACCACATCAATTTCTTCTAAAAAATTAAAATATGTTTTTTACTTACTATATTTTTTAAAAAAAATTTGTTTTAAAGTAAAACCTTAGTAATATAAAAAATATTAATTTTATTTATAAAAAAATAAAAAATGTGAAAAAAAATTAATTTATTTGAAGCTTTTTCTGGCATTTGAAGCCAACATCAAGCTTTAAAAAATTTATGATATGAAGTAAATATTATTTGAATAAGTGATTGGTATATTGATGCTATTATTGCTTATTGAATAAATCATTTGAATTTTAAGCCAAAAAAAATTAATAAAAAAGAAACACTAGATTTTTTAAAAAATTTTTCATTAAGTAGAGATTCAAAAAAACCTCTAAAAACTTTCAGTTGATTTAGTGATGAAAAATTATCTATAATAGAACAAGTAATAAAAAAATTTTGAAAGCTTGATATTAATCATATTAACCCAAAAGATTTAATTTGAAAAAATATAGATTTATTTACTTATTCTTTTCCTTGTCAAGATATTTCTCAACAATGAAAAAAAGCATGATTTTCAAAAGATTGCAAAACTAGAAGCTGACTTTTATGGCAAATAGAAAGAATTTTAAAAGAAATAAAAAAAATAGATAAAAATAGTTTACCAAAAATTCTTATGATGGAAAATGTAAAAGCTATTTTAAATAAAGAATTTGAAAAAGATTTGAATTTTTGGATTTTAGAATTAAAAAAATTATGATATAAAACTACAAAACCATTTATTGTAAACTCTAGTGATGTTGGTTCAGCTCAAAATAGAGCAAGAGTTTTTATGATTTCAAAACTAAATAATAATGTAGAAGAATTTGAATTAAAGGAAAAAACAAAAAATAAAAGAATAAAAGATATTTTACAAAAAAAATTTAAACGTGAAATTTTTAAAACAGATAAAAATATAAATATTATAAAAGAATATTGAAAAAAAAATATTTGAGTAAAAAAATGATTTATAGAATGATACACAACTTTTAATGCAGAATGTTATGTTTATTATAAAGATTGACAAGCTCCAACAATAACAGCATCTTGAGCTCAATCAAGAATAAAATATTTTGAAGATGATTGAAATATTTATTTTTTAAATTCTCTAGAACATTTATTATTACAATGATTTGATAAAAAATTTTATAAAAAATTAAAAAACTTTTGATTTACAGAAAATAAAATAAAATTTTTAGCATGAAATTCAATAAATGTAAAAGTTTTAGAAGAAATTTTTAAATATTATTTAAAATAAAAAATTATATAATATTTAAAATGGCTGTTTATAGCCATATTTTTTTTTATTTTAAAAAATAAAAAAAAAGTCTAAAAAAAGTTTTGACATATGTATAAAAAAATATATACTCCATTTCGTTCTCAAAAAATATATTGAGAGAGTTCCTTAACAAACAAGTAATATATAAGAAGAAAAATATACATTTTGGAATAAAAAA
>Ga0256834_1001203_pt1 | contig 18014 bp, 14 predicted proteins | sample 4281140metaG_FD_190536 | JGI IMG/M metagenome (GOLD analysis project Ga0256834, IMG submission 190536) | Hydrothermal vent microbial communities from East Pacific Rise, Pacific Ocean - 4281-140 | ecosystem: Environmental > Aquatic > Marine > Hydrothermal vents | place: Pacific Ocean: East...
AAAGTACGTCGAGTATGGTTTTGTTGGCGTTTGAGAAAAATGCCAATTTTAGAACCATCTGCTTGCTGTAGCTCAATACGGCTGACGCCACTCCAGCCACCGCGTCGATGATTGGGTGCCTCAAACCACCCGGCCTGTAGATCCCATAGGGCGTTAAAACTCTCTAAACCATTCTGCTCAAATAGGTTTTTCCACTGGGTGCTGGTAAATTTAATCATAGAACATGGCGCGTGAAACCGGCTTAGAGAGAGGCTTTAGCTAACCTCAGGGCCTAGTATGTAGGTGACACTCTCAAACCCCTTCTCTTCCAGTGCCTCCTCAATCTCCTCCCAACTGCAGTTGGGGGACTCCTCTTCGACTGCTGCAATGGTGCCGGTTGCAAAACGAAAGGCCTCATGTGCCTCAAGGTCATCTGGAATGGTTACTAATCTTGGTTTATGAGGATCACTGCTGGGTAATAACATCAATTTTTCACTCATAAATTGCCCCTAAATTGTTTGCTAAAAGCCATGAAAATGGTTGCCATACAACCATGACTATAGGCGATTTTATCTATTCCTGTCGCCCCCTTTTTATTGTGCTCTAAAAGGTCATGTTACTTTGAAGGAGGTGCAATGCCGGTTGGTTTGTTATCAAGGCTTAGGCTGTTTTTTTCTAGCTGATAATCCAAAATACCCTGTTCACCTTTCTTTTCAGCCCAGTTGAGTAACTGATCACGCTCGCCTGCATAGTCAAAAAAAGGGACTCCCATACCGCATGAGCTATGTACCAGATCAACCTGCATATCAATAATTTGTCTTGTACCAGGTAGCGGTGGAAATTGGCTAACTAGTGGCTCCCATTCTGCCTCCCATGGATGAATGGTTTTGGCTTGCCCATAGAGGCGAAGAATTAGGGGGGAGCCCTCAAATGAGCAGAACATCAGCGTCATGCGCTCATCTTCCAACAGATGAGCGGCTGTCTCATTTGCGCTGCCTGTTAGATTGAGCCAAAGCACACGGTTTTCATTTATGATGCGTAGAGTATCAATGCCCTTCGGTGATAGGTTGATGCGGCTATCTGCTGTGGCGGTTGCAGCAAAAAATAGCTTCTGTTGTTTGATAAATGACTGGTGTGATGCTGTCATCTGTTGGAATTTTTTGCCCATATTGTCTGATCGCTTAAGCTTAAGAGGAGAGGGTAGACCATACACCTTAGATGAGTGGATGTGTTTTTCCAATGGTGATGGGTAATAAAAATTGTGAGCTGATTTGAGATAGTAGTTTATTGGAACTGGATGATGTTGAGGTAAGCCTCTCTCTGGGGTGGCAGTGGGATTATCACTGACATACAATCCCCCTATGTCGAAGAGATCAAAAAAATCAAAATCTGCGGGTAGTGCGACCATCGCCCTAAATAAGAAGGCTGGGCATGAATATTTCATCCAAGAGCGTTTTGAGTGTGGTTTAGTGCTGGAGGGGTGGGAGGTTAAAAGCCTGCGTGAAGGGCGTGTGCAGCTGAAAGAGAGCTACGTCAATATCAAAGCGGGCGAAGCGTTCCTGCAAGGCGCCCATATATCACCTCTGCAAACAGCATCAACCCATATCCACCCTGAACCACTACGTATGCGTAAATTGCTGCTACATCGCCAAGAGCTTTATAAGCTGATCGGTTTGGTAGAGCGCAAAGGTTTTACTCTTGTGCCTACCGCTATGTACTGGAAAAATAGCCGAGCAAAGCTTGAGATTGGCTTGGCCAAAGGTAAAAAGCTGCATGATAAGCGTGCGACAGAGAAAGATCGCGACTGGCAGCGTGATAAACAGCGCATTATGAAAGGCTCTGATTAAGTGTACTTGCCAGCTGTTTAGTGCAGTCGTCTAAACATCCAAGTGGCAAAGATTAGGCAAACAATCGTTGGCAGTGAAACGATCAGTGGTGGGTTCAGCTCATATACAACGGCCAGAAAGGCAAATGAGCGGTTGATCAGAAAGAAGCTCATTCCAAAGAGTGTGCCTATAAAAATACGCTGCCCAATGGAGACGTTTCGCATCGGCCCGACCACAAATGGTACCGAGACCACTAGCATGGTCAATAGTACAAAAGGGGCGATAATTTTGCTCCAAAAGGCCACCTCATAGTTGATCGGATTTTGGCCATTACTACGCAGATAGTCGATATAGCGACTCAAACCCCAGATTGGCAGCATGTGTGGTTGAACCGCGAGCACTTCAAGCAGAGAGTTATCTAGCAGCTGCGGCCAAGCCAGCTTATCTTGCTGAGAGGTGGTCACTCCATCATCGCTAATATTGCTCTGTTTCACGCCCCTCAATAGCCACTGTTCGTCTTTGAACTCAGCTGTTTTGGCCCAAGTGGTGCGTTGTAGCTCTCTTGAATCATCAAATTCGTAGATGGTGATACCACCTAGGCGATTGTCTGACATTGCCATTTCAACATTGATGTAGCTGCTGCCACTCTTAGCCCAGAAACCAAAACTGGAACGAAAGGCGGCATGGCTGGCCATCGCTTCTGAGCGGATTTTTTGTGCCTTTAGCTCTGAGGCGGGTGCTAAAAATTCACCCATCATTAGAACAACCAGCAGCATTAAGAGGCCAACTTTCATCACTGAGAGGAGAATTCGCCCGCGTGAGATGCCAGCAGCTCGCATAGCGATTAGCTCTGAGCGGTTGGCCATGCCACCCAAACCTATTAAGCAGCCGAGTAGTGCCGCGGGGGCGATTAGCTCATATGCGAGTCGAGGCAGTATCAGTGAGGTGTAGGCGATGGCATTGGTGGCGGTGTAGCTTCCCTTGCCAACATTGAAATCGAGTTGGTACATCAGCTCACCAAAGCCGACTAAAAATACCAGTACAGCAAGTGCTAGTATCGTATTAAATGCTATCGCCCGCCCGATGTAGCGATCTAACCGAGTGGTCATCATGCCGGTCGCCTCAGCTGTCGTTTCCAGCGTCTAAATAGTGGACGATCTAGAATAAGGTAGAGCAGTACCAATAAGGCGACTAACAGATGCAGCCACCACATCCCCATCCAGGGCAGGGTGAGGCCATCAACCATCCAACCCTTGGAGAGTGCTTCCAAATTGAAGTAGAAAAAGTAGACAAAGAAACCAAGAATGATACGGCCATGTGGCCCCTGACGTGGCAGTGAGCGGCTGAGTGGAATGCTCAACAGCACCATAACCAATACAAGTAGGGCAATTGAAATACGCTCTTGTAGTTCAGCTTGGAGTTTAATCTGATCTGAAGCGATCAGTAGGCTAGTCGGCAAACTACTACGTGATGTTGAGACATGCCCTTCATCACCACTGCTAATACGCAGAGCGTACTTATCAAAGCTAGCAACAGAGTAGTTGGCCTCCCCTGGCTTTCCCTCGTAGCGATGCCCTTGAGTCAGCACCAGATAGCGACCGTCTGTTGTGCCATCGCGATAGTGGTACCCCTCTTCAGCGGCAATGATGCCGCTTTTCCCCTGCTGGTTGTAGTAGACAAAGAGGCCTTTCATCAGATGGCTATCACTATCCATCTCTTTGACGTAGAAAACGGTATCGCCTAAGTTTGATGCATTAAACTGCCCCTCTGAGATCCCCAGCAGCTCCACTGCGGCAGTTTTTTGATCCATACGGATGGTTGATATTTCACCACTCGCCCAGGGTGCAATGCTCATCGTCAACCAAGCTGTTAGCCCTGCTAGTGGTAAGGCTAAGGCCACCACTGAGCGATAGACGCGAGCTGAGCTGACCGCGCATGAGTGCAGTGCTACCATCTCACTATCACGGTACATACCGCCGATCACATAGAGAATAGCGAGAAAAAAAGAGGGTGGAATCAATCTGGGTGTTGAACGTAGTGCCTCATAACCCAGTAGGCTAAGTACCACATCAGCATTAATTTTGCCGTTGATCACTCGCTCTAAGTATTGAATAAAGCTCAAACCATCAATAATCAGTGACAGCACTAAAAATACGGCTAAGAGTGCTTTCAGCAGATTGAAGAAGATATGGCGATCAAGGATAGAGATCATCTAGGCGGTTTCTAAACTTAAGAGGCTCTTATAACTCAAGAAAAGCGATTTAATTTTGGGCCATTTGAAGCCCAAAATAGAGGAGGTGCCTGGTTCAAAGTTGGCAAAATAGTATGGCCATCAAAACCAATAAAATCATCTGTAAAGGGTTTAAGAGACCGATGAATCATGCACTGAATAAATTATCCCATACGTGGGATCACATACAAAGCTTCTATTCTGAGCTTCTTTAATGGGCTGGTGAGAGGAGAGAGCAATGATCAACCAAGTTAAAGCTGTGGGTCAAAGGCAATATCTCCCTCATCAACCTCTGTATCTTGGGTCAAACCTTGAAAATCAAAGAGTGAGCTGTCGAGCAGATGTGATGGTACTACTTGCTGCATGGCGGTAAAGATTGATTCGGTACGGCCAGGATATTGTTGCTCCCAATCCGTTAACATCTGTTTGACCCGTTGTCGTTGAAGATTATCTTGTGAGCCACAGAGATTGCAGGGGATGATAGGGAACTCGAGTGCCCGTGCGTAGCGGCTAATATCCCTCTCTTTACAATAGGCGAGTGGCCGAATGACGATATTCTCTTTGTCATCGGTAACCAACTTTGGCGGCATAGTCTTCAGTTTTCCGCCAAAGAAGAGGTTGAGAAAAAGTGTTTCGACGATGTCATCACGATGATGCCCAAGGGCAATTTTAGTGGCTCCTAGCTCTTTGGCAGTGCGGTAGATGATGCCGCGACGCAGGCGTGAACAGAGTGAACAGGTGGTCTTACCAACAGGGATCTTCTCCTGCACGATGGAGTAGGTATCTTCTGCCACGATGTGATGCTCAATGCCGAGCGCTTGTAGATACTCTGGCAGGATGTGACCAGGAAACCCAGGCTGTTTCTGATCAAGATTCATAGCGATGATCTTGAAGTCGATCGGTGCGCGTCTCTGTAGTGCAGTGAGTACTTTGAGTAGTGTGTAAGAGTCTTTGCCGCCACTGAGGCAGACCATCACCACATCACCCGCTTCGATCATATTAAAATCGGCGATCGCCTTACCGGTATTGCGCTCTAGCAGACGCTCTAGCTTTTTACTGTTTCCACTCAATTTCATGGCGCTTTAAGACTCTCTTTTAGGGCAGGCAAAACACGTGTGACAATTAGGCGCTGCAACCCTTGCAGCTCTTCATAGCCAGGTGTCACCTCAACGATGTAGCTAAGAGTGAGGGGGATATCTTTCATATAAGCGGGTTTGCCGTCACGCTGATTGAGGCGAGCGAAGATGCCGCTCGCTTTGAGGTGGCGCTGTACGCCCATCATATCGAACCAACGTAGGAAACGGGCTTGTGGCTTGTCGATTTTGTTGGCTGGCCGCATCAGGGCGTTAAGACGCCAATCGGCAGGGTGATCAAACATCTCATCTAGCAGACCCGCCTGAGAGGCTTGTTGGTAGTAGGTGAGTGCCCACGCTTTGACCTGTTCGGCAGGCCACTTGATGTAGCAGTCGCGGAAGAGTGAAACTAAATCGTAGGTGATGGGGCCAACCACGGCATCCTGGAAATCAATAATGCCAGGGTTGGGGGGTGGGGTGACCATCAGGTTACGAGAGTGAAAGTCGCGGTGTACATAGGTTTGAGGCTGCTCTAGGGCGTTATCGGCCAGCATTTTAAACAGGGTGTTGAGCATCTTCTGCTCATCATCAGTCAATGCTAAATTGAGCTGTTTGCCTATCAACCAGTCACGGAAAAGTGCCATTTCACTCATCAGTAATTCACGGTTGTAGTGTGGCAGATCCTCTTGTGGGCCACTGTTTTGCAGTGTGATTAAGGCGTTGATCGCTTCGCTATAGAGGCGTTCGGCATTCTCCTCATTGAGGATGTCCAGGTAGAGGGTGGTACCAAGATCGGTGAGCAGTAAAAAACCCTGCTCTAGGTCTTGAGCCAAAATCTGCGGTACGTTAAGGCCTGTTTTAGCAAGGGCGGTGGCTATCGTAACAAAGGGCTGACAATCCTCTTGCTCGGGTGGCGCATCCATGGCGATAAATGAGTCGTTATCGGTGCAGATGCGAAAGTAGCGCCGGAAGCTGGCATCACTTGATGCGGGGTCGAATGAGAAGCTCTCTAGACCGGGTTGTTGGTGGAGCCACTGTTTTAACTGTTCGATTCGTTCCGGCATGGCGGATGCTCACTCTAGGTAAAAGGCGCAGGAAGAGTAATCGAAAAATGGTGTTAATAACAGCAGTGGTTAGCGTTTGAAGCCCAATGCTTGAACAGTGCTTTACACTCACTCTCTAGAGGGCCGTGGATTAGTTCGATGGTGCTGCCGCCTTGTTGTAGCAAGGATTTAGCTGAGAGCGTTAGCTCATTGAAGCCGGCAGCATCAGCATCAGCAATGGTTGCACCGTAGTAGACCTGTCTTACGCGTGCCCAGTGTAGTGCGGCCATGCACATGGGGCATGGCTCACAGGTGGTGGCGACTATAGCTCCTGTGAAGTGGATATTGCCGGTCTGTTGGCAGGCAGCTCTGATTGCATTGATTTCAGCATGGGCAGTCGTATCGGTATCTGCAATGACCCTGTTATGGGCGGCAGCAATTACCTTGCCGTTGAGGCTAATGGCACAGCCAAAGGGAGATTGTCCCTCAGCGATACCCTTTTCTGCCTCACAGATAGCGAGGCGCATCAACTTATCTATATGATCCATAGTAGAAGTCTAGATGCTAACTACTCACCCTTCTAGGGGTTAGAAGCTTACGGCCAGCTGTAGTGTGCTGGTATTGGTATTATTGCCAGTGCCGCCCTGAGGTTTAGAGTAATCCTCATCATGCTTTAACTCAGCTGTGATGGATGTGTTTTCCAGTATATCGACAGATAGAGCAATCGCGGTACGTTGTTGAGGAAGACCTAATACGAGTGCTTCGTCAGTACTTTGAATCGCTAAGGCGATAGTGGCATTGCGGCCTCTTATATCGAAGTCATAGACAATTTCAAAGTTTGAACTGGATGGTTGAGCGCCCTCGTTTTTAAAGGAGAGATCAGCCGCTTCAAAATGCTCATTAGCACCTAAATACTCACCACTTAGAGTGATTGCACCCATGGAGAAGGTGATCTGTGCAGTGGTGCCTGCAATGGTACTATTCATTGCATCACTATCTGTGATGCCATCTTGTAGGGTATTGCTATCAGCAATGTTGCTTATGAAGGCGAGATTGATATCCAATGCGTAGCGGTGCCCCTCATGACTGAAACCAGCTGATGCTCCATAACTATCGATTTTCTCTTCAGTACTGCCATTGAAGAGAAAAACTGCCCCATGAAAATGGGCCTGTTCATAGTTGAGCTGTAGGGCACTCTCGCGGGTTTCTCCTAGTTCAAGTGTGAGTGGGTCTGAAAGAAGGGCGGACTCAAATATGCCAAATGGCAGATAAAATTGGCCGGTTGTGACAGAGAAAGGTGTCTCACCTAACTGGACATTGATAAATCCCTCATCCAGCTCTGGAGAATCAGTTGCATTCTCCTCAAATAGGAAGAGTAGGTTGGCGGTAATGCCTTCTGTTACGGCCGCTTCGATAGCAAACTCTGCTGTTGCTAGGGTGATGTCACTGCTGCTGTCATCTGGCCCATCGACATAGTTAGTCTCAACCTCAATAGCGCCACTGATGGTTATGCTCTTATACCAGTTGTTACTCTCCAGCTGTTGCTCGATCTGGTTTAAGCGCTGTTCAACAGTTTTATTGTCGCTTTGTGCAAAAGCAGGGGAGCCTGATAGTACAATAAAAAGTGCGGTGAGAAGTACAGGTGCGCCTTTTTTGCGATCAGTAAAGTTCATCTGGAAATCCTGAGAGAGAAAATGCTTTGTTTGGTAAGTAATCGTAGTAGGGATTAAATAACTTGTTAAGGAACTATTAAATATAACTAAATTTATTAGGTTTTTTTGCCAGACAAAAAAAGGCTGGTGGCCACTAAGTAGCCACCAGCCTCTAAGTATCAGTAACAGCCAAATAGATTTCTGGTGTTACAGACTAAACCTTATACCGCATCAATTGCAGCATTGAAGGTTGCGCTTGGGCGCATGATTGCAGTGGCTTTTGCGTCATCAGGCTGAAAGTAACCACCCAAATCTACAGGCTCACCCTGAACAGCATTCAGCTCACCGATAATGGCCTGCTCATTGTCTGCCAATGTTTTTGCAAGCGCACTAAACTGAGAAGCGAGTTCGGCATCCTCAGTCTGGTTTGCTAGGGCCTCTGCCCAATACATAGCCAGGTAGAAATGGCTGCCACGGTTATCCAATTCACCACACTTACGTGAAGGTGATTTGTTGTTGTCCAGCAGCTTGCCAGTCGCCTGATCCAGTGCAGTCGCCAGAATTTTGGCTTTTGCATTGCCTGTCAGTGTGCTGACCTGCTCAAGAGAGGGAACAAGAGCCAAGAACTCACCCAGTGAATCCCAACGTAGGTGATTCTCTTTAACGAGTTGCTGAACATGCTTAGGTGCAGAACCACCTGCGCCAGTCTCAAACAGACCGCCACCGTTCATTAGAGGAACGATAGAGAGCATCTTCGCGCTGGTGCCCAGCTCGAGGATTGGGTAGAGATCGGTATTGTAGTCACGCAGCACGTTACCGGTAACAGAGATGGTGTTCTCACCCGCACGCTGGCGCTCTACAGAAAGCTTGGCCGCCTCGTAGACTGAGAGGAAGCGGATATCCAGGCCAGAGGTGTCGTGATCTTTCAGGTAGAGATCAACTTTTTTACGAATTTCCTGGTGATGAGCACGATCTGGGTCTAGCCAGAAGATCGCAGGCCAACCCGTAGCACGTGCACGGGTTACAGCCAGTTTCACCCAATCCTGGATGGGTGCATCTTTCACCATAACCATACGGTAGATGTCACCCTCTTCCACGGTATGCTCATGGATGGTGTTACCGTTGCTATCTGTAATACGGATGGTGCCGTTGGCTGGAGCTTCAAAAGTAGTCGGGTGTGAACCATACTCTTCAGCTTTCTTTGCCATCAAGCCAACATTAGGCACGGTACCCATGGTGGTGACATCAAGTGCACCATTTTCGATGCAGTTCTCGATTGTTGCCTGGAAGAGCAGTGAGTAACTGTGGTCAGGGATGGTGAATTTGGTATCTTTCTGCTCACCATCTGGACCCCACATCTGACCCGATGCGCGGATAGCTGCAGGCATGGAAGCATCGATGATGACGTCACTGGGTACATGCAGGTTGGTGATGCCTTTATCGGAATCAACCATGCCCATTGGTGGACGATCTGCATAGACGGCTTCAATGTCTGCTTTAATTTGAGCTTGCTGTTCAGCAGGCAGGCTCTCGATTTTGGCATAGAGGTCGCCAATACCGTTATTGAAGTTAACACCCAGCTTAGCAATGACATCAGCATTTTTAGCAATAGCGTCTTTGTAGTAGACCTTTACGCAGTGGCCGAAAATGATGGGATCAGAGACTTTCATCATGGTCGCTTTCATGTGCAGTGAGAAAAGTACACCTTGAGCTTTGGCATCTTCAATCTGCTCTTCGAGAAACTTAACCAGCGCTTTTTTACTCATGAAGGTTGCGTCAACAATCTCGCCAGCTTCAAGAGGAACGCTTGCTTTTAGTACGGAAGTGCTGCCATCTTGAGCAACAAACTCAATTTTGGCATCAGTTGCTTCTGCAATCGTGGTAGATTTTTCGTTAGAAGCAAAGTCACCGCTGCTCATCGTGGCAACGTGTGATTTTGAATCTTTAGACCAAGCGCCCATTGAGTGTGGGTTTTTCTGGGCATAGCTTTTCACCGCGCCAGGAGCACGACGATCAGAGTTACCTTCACGTAGCACTGGGTTTACTGCAGAACCAAGCACTTTTGAATAACGCTCTTTGATCTCAGCTTCAGCCGCATTCTGTGGATCTTCTGGATAATCAGGTAGGTCGTACCCTTTTGATCTCAGCTCTTCTAGAGCCGCTTGTAGCTGCGGCAAAGAAGCAGAGATGTTAGGCAACTTAACGATGTTAGCTTCTGGGGTTTTGGCCAGTATGCCAAGACGAGCGAGCTCATCAGGGATCTTCTGCTCATCAGTCAGGTTATCAGGAAAGTTGGCGATGATACGGCCAGCCAGCGAGATATCTCTTGATTCAACGTCTACGCCAGCCGCTTGGGTAAAGGCGTTAACGATTGGTAAAAAAGAGTAGGTTGCCAAAGCAGGTGCTTCGTCAATTTTTGTCCAGATAATCTTGGATGTAGTCATGGTATTTCCTCAGTTTTTAAAAATAAATAATCTATTTAATAGGCCAAAGTCTGGCCCTACCGGAGAACTACTGATAGTGGGGTGTTGCATGAGCGTCAGCGCGTTCATTGCATGGCTGCCGTTTGGCAAACCGTTACCACCATCATTGCCATTAAAAGTTACTCAGGTAGTAAAAAACTTAAAAACCGGGCCAGCCAATGCTGGCCCGGTTAATCACTTTAGCCAGCGTATTTACATTTGCTAGCTGCGGTACGTGTATCCATATTCTTACCGCGGTTGGTGTGATCATCGATCTCCGCAGCGGAGCCGATCATACGACCAAACAAGAATGTGGTAAACGCAGCTGATTCCATGGTGCTATCGCTGATTTTGCCTTCGGCATAGGGCTGCCACAGCATCTTCAGCAGGAGAACAGCAATCACTGCATCAACATTTACACAGAAAACATTCTTTGTCACGCCTGTATCGAAGAGTGACTGCACAAGTGCCTTATAGAATTCATGGAAAACATTGTAGTCACCACGCTCTTCAAATAGCTTACCAACGAAGGCTTCGCGAGGGTCATAGTTAATAGCCTCTCCCTTGAAGACCGGATGGCCTGTACAAGGTATTTTGGCGTAACCGATGTTGCCGGCCGCTTTTGCTTTAATCTTGTATGCAAGGTACTCCTTCGCGTAGGTGGTTGCCATCGCTTTCAGATCTAAACCGTGATCTTTACTACCCGGGTTGACCAGGCCAGAATCTTTAAAACGATCAACTAGGAAGGCAATCGCTTCATAACCGTTACCACCGTGTGCATAACCGGTGTGAGTCAGGAAGCCAATGTAGCCTTTATTGATCTGAATGCGCTCTGGAACCTCAGGGCCATCTGCAGAGACAGCGCCTTTAGCACCCTGTGCAGAGATGGTGCCCGGGCCGTTGGTGATGATCAGACCGAGCAGTACGGAGAAGGAGTAGAGCTCCTCTTCGTTTGGACGTTTGCCCAGTAGTGCCAAGTGAGCTGTCTCACTGAAGCTCCAGCTGTTGAGCAGATCGCTGTTGGCTACACCACAGAAGCTATCTTCAGTCTGCTGATCACCCGCGGCGGCAGAACCGACCAAGGTACTGAAAATTTTGAAGTGCCAAGGGATGTTACCAACGGTGATGGCAGAGATACGCTTGCGCATCAGAGCCTTCCATGCCACATGAGTGGTGGTAGCAGCCATCAGTGCAGCAGCACTCAGTTGAGCATCTGCTTTCTCGGCAACCGCTTTAACAAAGTCAACAAAAATGGAGTGAGTGCCACGTGCTTCGAATGCAGCAGCGATGTTATCGCTCAATGCACAAGGCTCACCCATGGTAAAGAGTGACGCATCAGCTTCTGCAACCTGAGCACTGAAATCAAAATGGGTGTCAGACGCATCTTCGATGCCGCTTTTCTTGAACAGCTCAATCAGAGCCACCGCAGCAGCGCGTGCATTGGCAACCTGATTAGGGCCAACCAGTGCAACAGCACTTGATAGTGAGGTGTTAGGGCTGTTGCCCGCTTCACGTGCTGCATCAGCAGCGGCTAGGCCAACCTTGCCAGCCTGATTAACAAAGGCGTTGAGCATGACGTTGGTCATGGCTGTACCGTTTGCATCAGGGTATTCGCGGGTCAGGCTCTGTACCAGATTCTCTTCAAAGGTGTGTGTAGAGGCCTCTAATACGGTGGTACCGTGGATGCGAGTGATCTGGGTCTTCGGATCCATCATTGATGCACCCGAGGTATCTTTCATCGATTGACGAGGGAAGATGGCACCGACCTGTTCAGAAAGTGCAGAGATCTGGTCATTGTATGGCTCAAGTGCTTCAACCAATGGTGGGTTCAGCGCGGCTGGAACATCAAGCCCCTGGGTGTTGCTGAACCAACATTTGAGTGACAGATCACCACGAGGGGCGAAATCTGGCTCCGCTTGGTTGAGTGCCATCACAGCGGTCATAGCGGCTGGGATGTGGGAGATGTTGGTAACAACAGCGCCTTTGGCACTACAGACCGGGTTCTCTGGAGAGAAGATCTCATTGACTTCAAACTTCTCTTTGAACCACTCCTCTTTGGCTTCAGCGTTATCACCAGAACCGGCAATAGCACCCGCATGGCCACACGCTTTAGTCAGTTTGGCTTTCCAGCGACCCACGATACAGGCGACAACAGGTTTGTTGAACTCAAGCTTGTGCTCATAGTAACCGCCTGGCTCAATGTACATTACGGCACATTTTGAACGCTCATCATTATGGAAGGCATGGGTCCACTCTGGTGCGCCAAAGTGGATGTAGACATCCTTACCTGAAGAGTAGGAGACGGTGGTTCCCCAGCCACCAGTCAGCAGATAAACCGCGATGGTGGTGGTGAAGTTGCCGGAGTTTGAGTAGATCGCAACAGAACCAGGAACCAGAGACTCAGCAGGGTGGCTACCACCCAGTGCGCCACCGATGCGGATCTGTTTGTGTGCGTCAGCCAGACCGAGGCAGTTAGCACCGAAGATATCGATGCCGTGCATCTGGCCTACAGCGCGGATGATACGTGCATCATGAACCGGCACTTTCTCGGTCAGGATGACGATTTTTTCCAGGTTCGAGACGACGCGGATCGCTTCGATAACGCCGTCACGGACGCCGCCGGGCGGCAGGTAGACAACAACGGTGTTGAACTCTTTGCCGTCAGCCAGTGCTTCTGGCAGGTTGTCGTAGACTGGAATGTTGCCAATTTCGGTCTTCATTGAAGAACCAGAACGGCCCGGAGCGGTACCACAAACAATGTTGCCGCCTGAGAAGACATGGCTTACAGGAGTAACGGTGCGGCTTTCGCCCCCGGTGATGTTAAGGACGCAAATACGGTCCTCTTTGCTGACTAAATCGTCTAGCGAGTTAACGCCCACATAGTAGTGGGGGAATGCTTCAACGCCTTGCGGATGCATAATTTATCCCTCTTTAAATCTATATTCTATGAGTGTCGTTACCGATTAATCGGTAATGCCCAGTTTCTTGGCAATCTGCTCACGACCACCCTTCTTCATCCAGTCATCAGCTGCTTGGGCGAAGTTAACTACTTCACTCATGGCTGAGTCATAACCAAACATCTGGTATGGGATGCCGAGAGAATCTAGGGTGTCGCGCAGGTAACCGAGGCCGCGAACCAAATTCGGGCCACCACGACCAACTACAACGTAGAGTGGGGTAGGGCCATACTTATTAAAGTGGTCACGCAGGGCGTCAGCCATGGCGCGGAAAGTCTCATAAATATCGGTGTTGTTAGCTTTACCACCGATGATGAAGAGCACGTTGGACTGCTCCAACCAGTATTTGTAAACAATACGGCTGATGTCGTGCATCTTCTCGTAGGGAGGATTACCGCCAAAATCTGAAGAGAGGTTGGCTGAATCGCCCAGAAGTTCGGTGACCAGTGCGTTAGCACCACCACCGAAAGTCATCGCTGCTACTGTGCCTTGATCATTGATGACGTAGACATCAGATTGACCCTGGTAGGTGCGCAGTTGGTTAACTTCTTGCTCGAAGTCAGAGTAGCTTGAGGTATCCAGATCATCAGGGAGGCCCAAGCGATCAACCGATGGGTCATCGCCATCAAAGGCGCACTTGAAATCACAAGCGACAGGGATCAGGCGTCCTTTTTTACCCGGCATCATGCGGATAGGGTTTATCTCAAGGGTCGCCATGCCGTAGTTGTGGTAGAGATCCCACAGTTTTGGCAGGTTCTGTACCAGTGGGCTGATCAGCTCTTTTGGCGCACCCAGTTTGTGTAGCGCATTGGAGATGACGAAACCCTTTAGGCCCGTTAGAGGATCGAAAGGGATAACTGCAATCTTCTCAGGTGGCAGTTCTTCGATATCAACACCACCGTGATGAGTCAGGGTGATGACAGGTGCACGAAATTCAGTACTGTCACTGATAGAGAAGTAGATTTCGTACTCAGCCGGCACACCACCTTCAAAGGTGACGCCTTCAGCTTTAGAGACGTTGTTGTTTTGGATATGTTCGGCAAAGTAGAGACGCTCTTTCTCTTTCATCGCATCAGCCAGATTAGTACAATTGCCCATGAGGCCAAGTTTACCTTTCTTGCCAACACCGCCTTTAAAGATCGGTTTGATAAAAACCCGACCACAACGGTCTATCAGCTCTTTGACCTGCTCACCGGTGGCCTCTGGCCCCAGCACCTCTGACGTGGGAAAACCCACATATTTAAGGAGTTTAGACCCCCATAACATGCCTGTAACTTGCATATGTTTAGCTCCTAGATTCCTGTTTCAGCAACAGTCGTCTTCACTGCGTTTAAGGTAGTTTCAAGTAAATTCTGTTCTTCAGGGGATAGCTCGAACTCAAGGATTCTTTCGATGCCGCCTGCGCCAATGACGCAAGGTACGCCCATGAAGTAACCGTCAATCCCATACTCACCCTCACACAGAGCGGCGGATGGAATGACGCGTTTTTTATCTTTTAGATAGGCTTCAGCCATCTCAACCACAGCGGCTGCTGGGCTGTAGAAGGCGCTGCCATTACCGAGTAGCTGAACGACTTCGGTGCCCGCTTCGCGAGTGCGCTCGGCAATCGCTTCAATTTTCTCGGCAGAGAGTAGATCGGTGATCGGTACGCCGCCGATAGTAGCGGTGCGGATCAGCGGGATCATAGTGGGCCCGTGGCCACCCATCACCAGTGCAGAGACATCCTGCACGGAGAGGCCGGTCTCCAATGCCAGAAAGGTCTTGAAGCGAGCGGTATCAAGACTGCCTGCCATGCCGACAATCTGGTTCTTTGGGAAGCCGGTATATTTTTGGAATGCGTAGACCATCGCATCAAGTGGATTAGTGGTCAGAATGACAAATGCATTGGGTGCATGAGTTTTGATCGATTCAGCGACAGACTTCATCACCTTAAGATTGATGCTGGTTAGGTCGTCACGGGTCATGCCAGGCTTACGTGGTACGCCGGCGGTGATCAGTACGATATCGGCACCTTTGAGTGCTGCAAAGTCACCGCTGCCGGTTAGTTCAACGTCATAACCATCGTGAGGACGTGAAGCCATCAGATCGAGCATCTTGCCTTTGACGGTTCCTTCCATCTGCGGAAGATCGATCATCACTATATCGCCTAGCTCTTTTTCTGCGCATATCATTGCGAGGATACCACCAATTTGGCCCCCTCCTATCAATGCTATTTTTTTCCTACCCATGTTATTTCCTCTTTCTAATCAATGGCTTATCGTCGCTATAAGTGAGGCGGCAACGGGCCTTTTGACAAGCTCGAATCTTTTGTCATGAACCGCTTTGAGGCCTATTAGGCTGGGCGATTCGGACTAATTGGGACGCCATATCATACGGATATGTTCTTCGGTGTCTATTTTTTATTCAATATTGACGATGAAGATGCCGATAAAGTGCAAGTATGAGAGAGCCTGCTACTATCTCTGTATACAGGAAAATAAGAATGTAGATCCCAGCAGTGCTGGGGTAATTCAATAGAATTGATGATCGATTACTGGCTTTTAAGGAGTCTTAAACCATGGCAGAAAAAACCTTCACGCTTATCGATAACAGCAGTAAAAAATCGATGGAGCTGCCTGTTCGAGAAGGCACCCAAGGGCCACCGACCATTGAGATTGGCAAACTCTATAAGGAGATGGGTGTCTTCACCTATGACCCAGGTTTCCTCGGTACCGGTAGTTGTCATAGTGCGATCACCTACATTGATGGCGAGAAGGGAATACTTGAGTATCGTGGTTACCCCATTGAGCAGCTGGCTGAGAAGAGTAGCTTCCTTGAGGTGGCGCATCTGCTGCTTTACGGTGAATTGCCTGTGGCAGATGAGATGACTAAGTTTGAAGATATGATCATCCACCACACCATGATCAATGAGAACTTGAAGAATCTCTACAATGGTTTTCACTATGATGCGCATCCAATGGCCATCATGACGGGTGTTGTGGGTTCATTATCGGCCTTTTATCACGATTCACTCGATATCCATAACCCACGCCACCGTGAGATCTCGGCGCATCGTCTGATCGCCAAGATGCCCACCATTGCAGCAGCCAGCTACAAACACAGCAAGTGTGAGCCATTCATCTACCCTAGAAATGATCTTGGTTTCTGTGCCAACTTCCTGCATATGATGTTTGCTACACCCTGTGAAGAGTATGTGCCAGACCCTGTGGCGGTAAGAGCGATAGAGGTGCTCTTCATGCTGCATGCTGATCATGAGCAAAATGCCAGCACCTCGACAGTACGGTTGGCAGGTAGCTCACAAGCCAACCCTTTTGCCTGTATTGCAGCGGGTATTGCCTCACTTTGGGGGCCGGCGCATGGTGGGGCGAATGAGGCTGTCCTTAATATGTTAGGGGAGATCGGTGATGTCTCACAGGTTGAGAAGTATGTCGCTAAGGCGAAAGATAAGGATGACCCTTTCCGGCTGATGGGTTTTGGTCATCGGGTCTATAAAAATTATGATCCTCGTGCGCGAATTATTCGTAAAGTGTGCCATGACGTACTGGAGAGTACCGGCAATGCTGATAGCCCGTTGATGGAGCTGGCAGTCAAGCTGGAAGAGATCGCCCTTAAAGATGAGTATTTTATCGAGCGCAAACTCTACCCCAATGTCGATTTCTACTCCGGCATTATCTACCGGGCACTGGGTATACCTAATAATATGTTTACCGTTATGTTCGCTATTGCCCGTTCAGTGGGCTGGACAGCTCACTGGATGGAGATGATTGCCGATCCAAGCCAGCGTATTGGTCGACCACGTCAAGTCTATGATGGTGCGCCAAAGCGGGACTATATACCTATTAATAAGCGGTGACTTTACAGTTGATTGGTAAAATTCATTAATGCAATTTAAATAATCAATTTTTCAAATGCCTCTGTTTCTGTTTTTATAGCTATCGACCATTCTAAAATATTGAGGAAAAGAGATGAAAAAGAAACTGACAACGAGTGCAGGTTGCCCAGTATCAGACAACCAAAATGTTATGACTGCTGGCCCGCGAGGCCCTCAATTATTACAAGATGTCTGGTTCCTGGAAAAAATGGCGCATTTTGATCGAGAGGTCATACCAGAGCGGCGCATGCATGCAAAAGGTTCAGGTGCCTATGGAACATTTACGGTAACCCACGACATCACAAAATATACTAAAGCGAAAATATTCTCTGAAGTGGGTAAGCAAACGGAGCTGTTCAGTAGATTTACAACCGTTGCGGGTGAACGGGGTGCCGCTGATGCTGAACGAGATATTCGAGGCTTTGCTATTAAATTTTATACAGAAGAGGGTAACTGGGATATGGTGGGCAACAACACCCCCGTTTTCTTTTTACGTGACCCCTTAAAATTCCCTGATCTCAACCATGCCGTAAAACGTGATCCACGCACCAATATGCGTAGTGCACAAAATAATTGGGATTTCTGGACATCACTTCCTGAGGCGCTGCATCAGGTGACAATCGTCATGAGTGATAGAGGGCTGCCTTCCACCTATCGGCACATGCACGGTTTTGGTAGCCACACGTTCAGTATGATCAATGCTGACAATGAACGTGTTTGGGTCAAGTTCCACTTTAAATCCAATCAGGGTATTGAGAACTTAACCGATCAAGAGGCAGAAGTTGTTATTGGTAAAGATCGGGAGAGTCATCAAGCTGATCTATATAATGCCATTGAAGAGGGCAATAACCCTTCATGGGTTTTAAAAATTCAGGTTATGACGGAAGAGCAGGCAGAAAGCTCACCTTACAACCCTTTTGA
>Ga0256834_1001204_pt1 | contig 18000 bp, 15 predicted proteins | sample 4281140metaG_FD_190536 | JGI IMG/M metagenome (GOLD analysis project Ga0256834, IMG submission 190536) | Hydrothermal vent microbial communities from East Pacific Rise, Pacific Ocean - 4281-140 | ecosystem: Environmental > Aquatic > Marine > Hydrothermal vents | place: Pacific Ocean: East...
TTCTTGGAACAGATTGATAGCTTTAGAAAATATCACGTAGTGATTCCTTGATTAGAAAGTTTATATTTACTTAAAATCCGTGATATTATATCGTATTGTGAAAGCTTCAGTAGTATCAATAGTACTGCTATTGGTGTATAGAAAGAAAGAGTTACTTTATCCTCCCCATTAGAAGGACAAAGCTAATTGCATTAAGAGCTATATCTTAGAATTCGTAGTATACCCATGCTCCTGATATAGCGAAGAGCTTTATCGGTGCATTTTGAGCTTTTGCAGTAAGCAGTACAGCGATAAACTCTTTTCGTTCATCTCCTGTTGCAGTGATTTTCGCAAAAGATGTTGTATTATCTACTTTTTGCAATGTCACATATGTTCCCGTAGGAAGATTCTTTATATTTAAAACTGTACCTTCCACCCAACTAGCAAATGCTGTAGTACTTAACAGACCTACTGTTAATGCAATAAACAATAACTTTTTCATTACCAAATCCTTATTCTAAGTTTGTTAGATAGTAAAAGTCTATTATAAAAAAGTTTTCTCATCGTTTTGTGGTACTAAATTTTGAGCATTTCATAGAAAATCTCCTATTTTTATTTTACAGGCTCTTCTACTTCATAAATAGAAAAATCATTTATTTTATATTTTCCAATTTTACTAACTAAATCTACTCGTAGTTGATTGTTAATGTATTTTGCTGGTATAGATAAACTTATCTTGTTTTTTCCTTTTTTTATTGCTACTTTGTACGAGTTGTTTTCAGTATATTTAGTACTTTTATTTTCTTTATAAAAAAGTTGGAATACTGTCTTTACTGATGAATCTAAATTATAATTTAATCTTACAAATTCTGATTTAGTTTTTAATTTATTTAAGATGATTATAGGATCATGATGTGTAGTAGTTAACTTTTTCTTTATAATTGTAAGTCTATTGCTTTTATAATATTTGTATTTAATATCATTTATATCAAATATTTTAATTTCATTCTTTGACTTTTGATATTTAAATATTTTCTTATCACGAGGGTATAAATATTTATCAATTTTGTTGCCCAACTCAAATAAATTATAATCTAATGCTTTTTGAGTAAAAATATCTAAATAGTTATCAATATTATTAACACTCAAAAGTCCTTCTTCTCTTTTGATAGCATCCAGCATCCAAGAATTTATTTTGTATTCATAATGTGATAAATCTTTATAGTTTGCTATATTATCTACAAACGAATGGTTGCCCCAACCGTAAATTTTTAAATTTGAATACTTCTTACTTTTATTTACTAAATATTTTATACTTGCTTTGTATCTCTCAAAAGATGAAATATCATATTGTGCCATCATAGCGTATTTCATTCTTGAATAAGGAGGAAGGACGAGTATAAATTCAGTATCTAAATATTTTGATACAAATTTTATGAGTGTATTATCTATGTACTTCTGAGATTTTAATATATTACTCTTGAGGTTCTGATCTATCCTAATCTTACCATTTTCAATTTGTTTTACACTTCTAAGAATTGACTTGAAAGCAGCTTTTATTTGACTATTATTCTTTGCTTTAAACCAATTATCTAATCCACCAAACCTTACAATATGTACTTTTGATGTATACCAAGCATTTGGTCTATCAAAATTTACTTTTCGACCAATACATTCTTTTTTACTTGATATTGAAAAGAGGCATTTCAAATATTTATTATTCATATAAGCATTAAAATCATTAAATGGATTATTATCATACAAGTAATCCCAAGTATGAATTTTGTGTTGATTATGCCCTTTTCTGAAGTTTACTAGACCCATACTATCTAATGAATACAATATTTTTTTTATTTTTTGTTTTTTAAGTACATAATTCAAAACAATAGCTCTTTCAAAATAGTCACTGCCAGAGATTGAAATATTTATAAATTTGCCATTAAGTATTTTCGAGGCTTCTCTTGAAGAAGTATTTTCCAACATACTAGTGCCTAAAATTATTGAGTCATATTCCCAATTGTTAAGAATTCCTGCTGCTTGTTGTCTCATATTTCTTTGTAAATATTGTTCATACTTCCAAGGTTTATGAAATAGTTTCAAAGGGTCATTGATAAATAATACACTAAAAAATATAGATGATAAAAGAAATGATAAAGTGATAAATGTAATTACTAATATTTTATTTTTCATACCAAATCTTTAAAAGTTAAAATATATAAATTCAGTATATGTTGACAATGACATATAAAAGATAGAAAACATAAATAATAATGAAAAATAAATAGAGTATCTTATTGTTAAAACCTTTGAATTATTGAAATTAGGGTAAGAAGTTATTTCATAACTATTTTTAAATTTTAATATAAAAAAGATTATGGTAATCCATATAAATGTATTAAATCCAAAAATTATTGTTTTTCCTTTTGTAACTACTAAATCAGGCATTATAAAAGAAAGTTGTTTGATAGTATGATTATAAATATATATAAATGGTTTAGTAAAAACAATACTTTTATAGTTAATCATCCCACTCAAAACCTTAACAGCATCATCCCACTCTTTTGCTCTAAAAAAAACCCAAGAAATATTTATAAAATTAAAGGTAATTAACCAAGCCAACCAAGTCCAAAGTTTGAAACCTAATTTATTCCAAGCTCTATGTATTACTAATGCTATACCATGTAAAAAACCCCAAAACACAAAAGTCCATCCAGCACCGTGCCAAATCCCACCAATGATAAAAGTTGCTAAGAGATTGTTATATGTTCTAAATTCTCCTTTTCTATTTCCACCAAGAGGAATATAAACATAATCTTTTAGAAATCTTGATAATGTAATATGCCATCTTCTCCAAAAATCTTGTATATCAGTTGCTTTATATGGGCTATTAAAGTTAATAGGTAGTTTGATGTTAAATAGCAGTGCTAAACCTATTGCCATGTCTGTATAACCACTAAAATCGAAATATAACTGAAAAGTATATGATAATGATGTAGCCCAAGCCTCAAATAGATTAAGTGTTGTTGTTACATCAAATCCTTGTGTAGCCCATAGAGCAAAAGTATCAGCGATAACAACTTTTTTAAATAGTCCAATAGAGAAGATAAAAAGCCCTATCGCTATATTTCTATAGTTTTTTACTTTATTTCTTGTTTTAGCAAACTGAGGCATCATCTCTTTATGATGGACAATAGGACCAGCTATAAGTTGAGGAAAAAATGTCACAAATAAAGCATAGTTCAAAAAGTCATATTCTTTTGTTTCTTCTCTATAACTATCTACTAAGTATGATATTTGTTGAAAAGTAAAAAATGATATTGCTAATGGTAAAGCCAAATCTAATGTAGGTATATTATTATCAGATATAAGATTTATATTTTCTATAAAAAAATCTGTGTATTTGAAATAACCAAGTAATGCTATGTTTGAAACTATACCAAATGCTAAGAGAGACTTCTTTGAAAACTTATGAGAATTCTCCCTCCCATTGGTTTTATTTAGGCTATTTCCAATGATATAATTAAAAAGCATAGAAGAGAGGATAATTGGTAGATATGCTATATTCCACCAACTATAAAAAAAAAGACTACTAAATACTAAGAAACCTTTTGATGTTTCTGTAAGTCTTTTATGATTTAAATAGAAGTATATAAAAAAGGTGATTGGTAAAAATGCGAATATAAACTCATAACTATTAAATAGCAAATATCTCTCCTTACTTAATTGTATATTAGAACTTCCACTATATAAATTAAATATTGGGGGGGGAAGGGAAATTTCATTAAATTATAACTTTAAATACTATAAAGTCTTATAAATAACATGTAAACGGAAGATTACCACTCAATCGATAATACCTCTCCTGATTGGTAAAATAATATTTGCACTTTTTACATTCCATCATATGCTGTTAAGTAATTTATGTGCCTAACTAGTCAGTGCCCGTTTTGTTTTCAACACTTATTTTTAAAATTTATTCCATACCACTCATAGAGCACAATGAGTGCAAAAAGAAGTCTCTGGTTAAATGGATGACTCTGCAACTGATTGTTAACCCACGCAATAACCTTATTGGTATCAAGCTCATCAATAGATCGTGTAGTAAAAAAGTGCTCTACTCCCTCCTTTTGAAACCACGACACTATCCATGCATCCATTGGTAATACAAAGCCTTGTTTAGGACGATTAAATATAGATTCCGGTAAATACTTTTTACCGATTTTTCGTAATAATACTTTATACTCATCTTGATCAATCCAACTCTTTTGATTGAACCCGTAACTTAAATCCACAAGGTGGTGTGATAGATACGGTGTTCGACCCTCTAGAGAGTTTGCCATTGCCATTCTATCGAGCTTTACAAGTAAATTATCTGGAAGCCATGTCATTAAATCTGTTGCCATAGCTTTTTGAATACCGGAGTGTGCAATGTCTAGATAATCGAAAAGCATCTCTTCTTCTACAGTTGTTTCTAAAAAATCTTTACGCATAAACTGTTTGCAGGTTTCTATAGACATCAATGGAGGAAAACCAGAAGGTGTTGTATGTCCCCCCACTAACGAAGCGAGTTTATTGCCCTTTTCAAATTGTTTATAATACTCGTACCCGCCACAAACTTCATCACCTCCTTCACCGGACAATACAACCGTTACAAACTTTCTTGCCTCTTTGGAGAGCCAATATGTCGGTAAACAGGCCTGATCTGCCAAGGGTTCATCTTGCTCACCTATGACTACTGGAAGCAGTTCGTTAAAACTCTGCTCATCAAACATAAAGTGGTGGTGTTTACTATCAATATGTTTTGCCACTTCTTTAGCATATTGACTCTCATCATGCTGATCGGAATGAAAGCCTATTGAAAAGGTATTGATATGCCGATGCTTTGTTGCAGCAATCGCCGCTATTAAAGAGCTGTCTATACCTCCCGATAAGAATATACCAACCGGAACGTCAGAACGTAGTCGTAAGTCTATTGACTTTTCAAGAGCCTCCTGTAGTGCCTTTTCTCGATTTTCTATTGTTTTAGCATATAAATTAGGAAGATAGTAATTCTCATTTTCTACATTAAAACTTTCTAAATCTATACATAAATAGTGTGCCGGCAGTACTTTGTGAATAGTGTTAATAATAGATTGGCTTCCGGTAGTAAAACCGAGCATTAAATATCGTGACAATGCCGTTGCACTCAAAGACTTTTCAACCCATTCAAGATGAAATAGAGCCCTTAGATCAGATGCATAGGCAAACTGTCGCCTCTCATTATTTAACGTATAATACAGCGGCTTCTCACCAAATCGATCTCTGGCTAAAAAAAGCTTATTTGCCGTTTTATCAAAAATAGCAAGTGCAAACATTCCCTCAAGTTTTTGTAATAGTGTTCTTATTCCCCATGCACTATAGCCATGGGCAATCACTTCAGTATCACTGTGACTAACAAAGGTGTATCCTAAAGCTTTTAGCTCTTTTGTCAACTCAATATAGTTGTAGATTTCACCGTTTTGAAAGGCAATAACCTGCTTATTATCACTGTAAAATGGCTGATCACCCCCTTCTAAGTCTATAATTGAAAGCCGTCGCATAGCAAGTGTTAAGCCATTATATTTGTAAACACCTTCACCATCAGGACCTCTTTTATAGATAACTTCTAGCATCGCATCAATATGTTTATCTATATGCGTGTCATTATGATCAACTATACCTACTATACCACACATATTAACCTCTTCAACATTATTGTTCTAAACAGTATTCAAACTGTGTATTTCTCAAGCCTTCAACAACTTCACCATAGTTAATAATAATATCGTTGAATGTTCTGTCTTGCAGTTTTTTCAATGACGGTGCTCTATTAAATGTATTCTCAACATGAAAAAACTGTGCTACTTTATTGCTAAACTGCTTATCAAAATTACCGTCTTGATCAAACATCTCTTGATACTCTATAGGAAGATAACCCTCATACTCTTTTAAATGCTCTGAAATAAAGTCATCCTCTTTTTTCATTATATTGATAGAGTAGATTAATTGATTGACATCGAGTGTCACCGTAATATTTTGATGCTCATTTTTTTGAGACTCCTTACTTAAAACGTAATTACCCGACTTTGATGCTAATTGACCAGAAACATAAGATTTAAGATAGTTGGTTCGTGTTAAATGGATTACAGTAAGTTTTTTACGTCTTATAATTTCAAATATATCATTTTTTGTATTTAGTAACGGTGTAATATAATCTGTTAAGTTATGTAAATGGTTATATTTAATATCAATAATATTGTGTGCTACAGTACTATGCAGATTAATATAATCTAAAAATTTTATAAACGTCTGTTTATATGAAAGCGGTTTTTGGAGTTCAGAGACCAAACCAAATTGATAGGGGAAAAAAGCACCTATAAGATCACTCTGTCGGTAAGCAATTTGCGAATACATATCACTATATATATCAAAGTTTTTGTTGTTGTAAATTCCCGGATCAAAGATTTCATTTATTGCAAATAAATCTTTATGCGAATTTAAAAACCGACGTAATACATTAGTACCGGTTCGCTGCCGTGCTAATAGAATTGTTGTATTATTTTTTTTGTATAGTTGTTGTTGAGTCTCTTCCAGAACAACCTCTATTGCATATGCTTTACTAAAATCAATCTCACTAAACTTGAAGCTATTTTCACCTTTTAACACTGTACATTTATGGACAACAGCATTATTGATTTTCAATAATACACTCATATCACTATCGCTATGAGCTATTTGACCGGCAATAGTCCTCTCTTGATAATTCACGTCCCTAATATAACCTTCACTTTGTAACACAATGCATCCTTTTAATGAATTTTAAACAGACCTATTTTAGATCTATTTTGAATGTATGATTTAAGCTTATTATAAAAAAACAGATCAAATATTCCGTAGATATACCTATGAGATATAAATACTAACAAAATTGACACAGCTCTTAAATACTGAATCGAATCAAACTTCATTAACGCGATGTTCCACTTAACCAAGCTTCTTGAAAAACCTCTTTATAGGCCAACCCCATCTCCTCTATTGTAGGTAAAATATCTAAAGCTGCTTTAGCATTATTGGCAAGGGTTTTTCTCATCTGAGTATCCTCAATCAATAGACAGAGGTTTTGTACTAGCTTTTGTATATCTTCTGGGGCATAGTAGAGCGCACTCGTACCGTCTTTAACCTGTTCAACAATGCCAAAAACCGGCGTAGTAATGATTGCTAAATGATAGTACATCGCTTCTTGTATTACTTTAGGAAAACTTTCAACTCTTGAAGCACATACAAATATATCATTTGCCATATAGTATTTATAGACATCCATCGTCTCATCTATAACCGTTACTCTATCTCTTTTTTCTTCTGGTAGTTGACGTAAATACTCATGCATTTTTTGACTATATGGTAATGACTTTCTGTCGCCGACTATAAAAATGCGTATCTTTTCAACTACTCTTTGATCTAACATATCAATCGCCATTAATAGATCTATCTGACCTTTTCTCTCACACACGGTTCCTAAAATTAAAATACCGAGTTCATGCTGTCGAATTCCCAACTCTTTTCTAAGAACATCTTGTGACAAGCCTTCTGTATGACGATCTGCTAGCTCCTTATCAAACCCATTGTAAATTGTTATAAAATTATGCTGCGTATTTAATGGCTCATAGACCTTTTTAGTCGCATCTGCCACAAAAATAACTCTATACGGATATGCCACAGACTCTATCATAAGATTTTTAATTTTCATATTATGATTATATGATGAAAAAGGTACTTCACTCTCTCTAATATTCCAAACACAAGGCAATGCTAAAAGCTTAGCACATTTCATTGCCCAAGCAGCTTCTATGGTATTGCCATATATAACATCTACATGTAACGAATCGATATACTCTTTTTGTTTTTGTAAAAAATTATCCACCTGCTCTTCAGTATTGACATTAAAAAGATTAAACCCTTCAATAACTTGAATGTCAATACCCTCTTTTTCATAAAGCTTTAACAGTGGCCCATCCGTATGGCTCAATACTACCGGCTCAATCTCTCCATCTTTTTTTAAACTTTTAGCCAACTCATAAAAAGATTTCGGTGCCCCTTCCAGGTTTAAGTTATGTGTCACCATCAATAGACGAAACTTAGGTATTTTATGTAAAAGAACTGTTTTTGAATCTATGGCATAGTCAGAACAGTTTTTTGCTAAGTTTGGATTGTAGTAAGGGTCTCTCCATTGTCCATACTTTCGAATATATGCTGACTCTTCATGCGGCTTATCTCCATGCCCGCGTGATGCTCCCTCATGATGATACAATTGCGCTTCAGGAGCCAAAACATTTCTATACCCTGCATTATAGAGTTTGTATCCATAATCGCAATCATTAAAAGCAATTGAGAAATCAATATCATCAAAACCGCCTAAGTCTTGAAATAGCTTTTTTGGTGTTAACATACACGCAGCCGTCACTGCTGCAAAATTTTTCGATGTTACTGTCGATGCTAAATATCCCCATTGCCAATCAGGAAGTAGTCTTCCAGATGTAATAGGAAAGCCGTGTGTCATACCATGAATTATTCCTGCATGCTGAATTCTATTATCGGGAAAAATAAGCCGAGCGCCTACAGAACCGACACCGCTAAATTGTAGATATCCAACCATTTGAGAGAGCCATTGAGCATTAATCACTTCAATATCATTATTTAAAAATAGTACTAACTCTTCTGTAACCTGTTCTACCGCTCTGTTATTAATATATGAAAAACTAAACTCACCGTTTGGATTTGTAATGTTAAAAATCGTACCGTGTTTTAAACTTTTTAAATAGTTCAATGTTTTACTATCATCACTTTCATTATTAACAATATAGATTTTATAGTTTTGATATGTTGTTTTCTTTAATGAATCAATACACTGCTTAAGAAGTTCATACCCATTCTTCGTCGGAATAATAATAGCAACACTTTTACCCTCATCCGGAAAACGTAATGCATAGATTCCGTTGCCGTTTTTCAGTGCCCATTGAGGTTGATACACCTCTGCTTTTACAGACCTTCGCTGCAATGTCTCTTCTACCGCTTTTATTCCCGCTTCAAAACTATAATTTTTGTTCTCTCCTCCTGCAGCCGTTGAACCCGGAACAACTCTCCAGTGATAGAGGACTCTTGGAATATGGGCTATGCCCGCTGCTTTTTCTGAAGCTCTAAGAAAAAAATCATAATCTTGAGAACCTTCAAATCCTTGACGAAATCCGCCTAGCTCTGTATATAATGATTTTTTTACACATTTTACATGGCCACAATACATAAATGAGAGTAGATACTCCGGTGACCAATCCGGTTTAAACTGAAGGTCAAACCGATGATTATTCACATCAATTTTGTCATCATCACTGTATAGCAGTTCTATATCGCTATCTTTATTTAGATATAACACGATTTCAGCAAGGGCATCTTCGGTTAAGAGATCATCTTGATCTAAAAAGACAAGATACTCACCACTTGCAATAGACACAGCTCGATTGGTTGCTTCACTAATATGCCGATTGGTATCATTAAAAATACATGTAATATTAGGATATTGACGTTGTAAATTCTCTAAATAGCTCTTAACATAACTGTGAGTGCTCCGATCATCGACAATACAAATTTCCCATTGCGTATATATTTGAGACACAACACTCTGGACTGCTTGTTCTAAGAATGTTAAGAGCGGATTATATACCGGAATGATAATGCTAAGTGTAGGATGATAAGAGGCTTTATGTAAACAAGAAAGCAGCAGCTCTTTTCTATTGTGTGAGAGTTGATTAACCTGTTGCCACGCCTCATACCTTTCAATCTTGTGCAGTGTAGGCAGCTGTTTAGTATGTTGATGTGTAGAGGTCTGTTTTTTACTATTTTCTTGTTGCTTTCTACCCTCTTTATTACCATATAAAATATAGTGTACTAAAGGGTTTATACAAGACCTTTTAACATCATCATAAGTATGAAGATAATATTTTGTATTAAAATTTTCAGAAGGGTTTCTTCCCTCATTAGCTCCATATCGAATATAGTGTAAAATCGGATCAACATCACGCAGTCTAATATCTTCATACGTAAAAAGATAGTATCTCTCATCAAAAATATTACTATTTTTAATAATTTTATACCACTTCATATATCTTAATATCTGTCTCACTTCCATAGCCTTGCTAATTTTCGTAACGGTCTTGTGATTTTCCAGCTTTTACTGGTATAAAGATCAATCAGTTCCTTCTCAAGTCTATTGATACGATTCTTTTGTTGACGCATTATCTGATGACTCCGTGCAATAGTGTTTTTAACTTCTTCTAGCTCTTGTTCTCTATTAGAAATCATCTCATTACTCTTCTTCAGATCTTTCTCTTTTTGCTGAATTTTCAATTCTTTATAAGCTATTGTTTGTGTCTGTTTAGTAAGCATTTGATGCAGTTCTTTGAGTTCAGACTCTCTATCTTGAAATGACCTACTTAGCTGTTCTAATAGTGCTGATTGCTCTTTTAGTTTCTGTTCACGTTCATCTCTTTGTTGAACAGCTACCTTTAGCTCCTTATTACTCTTTTTTAATACAGAATTTTTAGACTGTAGTGCTGCTTCACTCTCTTTTATTAAATTCTTAAGAGAGCTAAGGGTACCCTCTTTTTCATCAATAAGTCTGTAGACATCTTCTAATTCTTTGCGATCCTTCTCAAGGTTATTATTACATTGATGTAATTTCTCTTTTTCTTCTTGAAGTCGAGACTCTTGAGAGAATAATCTCTCTTTTAAGTTTGAAATATTCTTTATAGAATCCACAATTTCTTGATGATAAAAAAGTTTCCTATACGCTTCAATTTCAATTTGTAAGCGATCAAACTGGTCACTAATGTTACCATTGAAGTCCACCTCTAATATTTTTAAAATAGTATTGGGTATCTCTGTAGTGTTGTTATTCACTACAATATTATGATGTTTGAGGCTTGGCTCTAAAAAATTATCAATAGATGAACGATTCTGTCGATACTTTTCAAGGAATTTTACATTCAATTTCTCAGATATTGTAGCAATACTTTTTTCTGTATTTGAAATGAGTTCATCAAACTCTATAAAAACTCTACTATATTTTCTACTAAACTGTTCTGCCCACAAGATATTGTACGTCCACAGTAATATCGCTTTCTCTTGAGTAAACTTATCTCGATTCGATAGTGAACGTGCAACTTCTATTGGGTTTCTATAGGGAATAATAATTTTTATCTCTATAGACAATTCATTTAATATACTCTCATACAGAGGAAAAAGAGATGCCAAACGCGGATCTTTTATAGCAAAAATACGACTTCCTTCAAACTCTTTTATAATTACTTTTTTAAGCGTATCACGTAGAGAAGAATCAAGAGTACTTAACGCTTCAGGAGTATACAGAACATCATGCCAGTGCGCGCCTAAGCTTTCTAATATACTCTCATTTATCTCTACAATATTTTTGTTTTCAAAAAAACCTTTTTGATTGTCATTTTTTGGCTCTAAAAGCTCATTCCCTAATGAAATATCAAGCAGATTTAATGTTCCAGTTAGAGCACTTGTACCACTTCGATGCATCCCTAAAACTAATATACATGTCTGCTTCATAAGTTTATGTCTTTTTCTCTATTAAAAGCCATGTATGATTATTTGGATGATGCTCATCAAGTTTGTGACACACAAAACCGTATGTATTTGCTATGTCATTGAGATACTCAAACTGATACGTCACACACCTAGGATAGACCCACTCATCTCCTTCATAGTTCTCATCTCCTTCTATAAAAGAAGCCAAAAATTTAAAGTTATCATTACTTACGTACGATAGGTTTTTAAGACATGTATGAATTTGAGAAGCTGATGCATGCGTAAATATAGATTGTGCTAATGCAAAGTCAAAGCGTGTATTAAATGCAGCAAAATCAAAACTTTCCGTATACAAAAACTTTGGTTTTTTCTGCTTTATAATCTGATTTCCTAATTCATGATAGATACCATCATCAACCAACCATTTTTCCGGTTCAACACCATAATATTTATTCTCAAGAAGATAAATAATAAACAGTCTACCACCTCGTAAACTACCACATCCAATATCTAATAATTTATGTTTCTCTCGAAGTCCATATTTTGTTAATAAATTAAATTGCATTGCCGATACAAGATCATACTTATCCGGTGGTCCTATAAAAGCACGGTAATGGCGATCACCTGCTTTAAGATCAGGATCAAGTTTTTGCTTCTTTTGAAAAAAATCAAACATCATTCTATTATTCCTTTTAATTTCATATCTACAATACCCGTCATTTGACTATTTGTACTATTAATAACTTTCATCATATAGACATCTTTAATCCGTGCCATAAACTCATTGTGATCATTTAATACCCCTGCAGTCCAAAAGTACTCTCCCTTTAAAAGATTACATGTAAAACACCATTTTACCGTTATTTTATCCGTTTCCACATTTTCAAAAGTATTGATTTTAGGATAATTCCCCGATATGAGGTTAACTCCATTCTTCATACATAGAGACATTCCAAAAATAACTTTTTTTAAAGTTGTATCTATAAAGTTGACATCATAACTATAAATATATTCTTTACCCTGCACCAAAACATTAACTTTTTTTCCCTCTAAAGTAGTAATTTTAACATTACTAATCTTAGCACCTTTCTCATCATAATAAATAGTCGATTTTGGCTGTGATGCTGCATCATAAAATGCTTCTGTGTCCTCTTCTTTTTCATCTTCAATCACTGCTGATTTAATAGATGATGACTGAGGGATTTTCTTTTGTAATGCATCAAGTTCTTGCATAATAGCATCTTTGTTAATGCGCTTTTTATTGGCATTTTTCATATAGAGTCCCGTTACCAATTTAGGCTCAGCATCAATAATTTTCTCTCCGTTACTTATCCATATGGCTCGACTGCACAGTGTAACAATACTCGACTCACTGTGACTTACAAAAAGTATGGTAGCACCACTCTCTCGTATCTGTTCCATTTTTGCAAAGCATTTTCGCTGAAATGCCGCATCACCGACTGAGAGTGCTTCATCAACTATTAAAATATCCGGCTTAACGGTGATAGCAACACCAAAAGCAAGTCGGGCTTTCATACCACTGCTATACGTCTTCAAAGGCTGGTAAATAAACTCACCAAGCTCCGAAAAAGCAATAATCTCTTCGACAATAGCATCAGTCTGTTTACGATTTAGTCCATTAATAGAAGTATTTAAGTAGATATTTTCCAAACCGGTCATCTCCGGATTAAAGCCGGCTCCAAGCTCCAAAATTGCCGATATTTTCCCATGAACAGAAACCCGTCCTTGTGTCGGTGTCAATACACCTGTTATCATTTTCAGTAATGTTGATTTACCACTTCCATTCCTACCAATAATACCTACCGTTTCACCCCGTTTTATCTCAAAGCTTACCTCTTTTAGCGCAAAAAAGTCTTTATGGTACGTTTTTTTAAAAGGGTGTAGAGCCTCCTTAAGTCGATCTATAGGCTCATGATAGAGTTTATAGGTTTTAGTAAGGTTGTGTACTTTAATGGCGCTATTTTTATTCACTACAATACATCTCCAAAATGAGGTCGTAGCCGCTTAAATACAATGGCTCCCACAATAAAAAAGATACTGCTCATGGCTAAAAAATAGAGTGTCAACATCGGCATCTCCCAAAACCATACCTCATTGATAAAGCTGTTTCGAAACCCCTCTACAATGTAATACGCCGGATTTAACTGCAATATCCACTGATAGTGTTGCGGTATCATCTCGATATTCCAAAATATAGGCGTTGCCCAAAAGCCTATCTGGATTAAAACGGTGACAATATTACTCATATCTTTCACAAAAACACGAATTGACGCACTTAACCACGATACCCCCAATACAAAAAAAATAGCACAGGCGATATAGTAAGGTAGCTGGATCCAGTAGAGTGTCGGATAAAAACCGTATAGCAGCGTTGCCACAATCAAGAAAAGAACTAACCCTAAGTGAATAATAAGTGATGAGCCAATTTGTACCAACGGTAAAATACTGACACGAAATGCCACTTTTTTAACAAGAAAAGAGTTACTAGTGATGGCATCTGTTCCTGAAATAAGTGCATTGGAGATAAAAAACCACGGAATCATGCCACAAATAAGCCATAAAAAAAAGGGGGTATCATCGGCTAACGCTGCCGAACGAAAGCCATAGGTAAATACAAACCAAATGACCAACATAAAGGTAAAAGGCTGTATAAATGCCCATACGAGTCCTAAGTAAGAGCCAAGGTACTGCTTTTTAAAATCATTTTTGATGAGCGTTACCAGCAATTGCCTGCTCTGCACCGTATGTTTTAAAAAACGGTAGAACTCTTTAATATATCGAACCGTCATCTGTCTCTAAAAACCAAAGAGATAGCACTAGTTTCCCATCGGTTAGTAGCAACTATCCCCATCAGTTTCCTTCTATGTCTAAAGTACCGTTAGTGTACCTTGAAAATACTCAAAAAAAGCTTATGCTAATTTTAGTGAGAATATATTCTTACCCAATATTTGTAAAAACCTCTTGCACGTCATCATCTTCTTCAATTTTTTGCAACATCTTATCGACCTCTGCCTGCTGCTCATCACTTAAACTGATGGGCGTATTGGCAATACGTTGCAAGTTGGCTTTTGTCAGCTCAATATGGAGGTTTTCAAAGGCATCATGGAGTGTTCCAAAATCTTTATAGTCTGCTGTAACCAGAACAATCCCGTCTTCTTCTTCAATCTCTTCTAAACCGGCATCAATGAGTTCAAGCTCCAACTCTTCTAAATCCATATCTTCAGTTTTATTAAATTCAAAAATTGCTTTACGTGAAAACATAAATTCCAAAGAACCTTTATTGAGCATCTCACCACCGTTTTTATTAAAATGATTTTTAATGTTGGCGACGGTACGGGTATTATTATCGGTGGCACACTCTACAAAAACCAGTACTCCGTGAGCTCCCTTTCCTTCAAAAGTAACCTCAAGCATATCACTGGCATCTTTGGCTGTTGCCCGCTTAATGGCGGCTTCAATATTGTCCTTTGGCATATTCTCCGCTTTGGCATTTAAAATAGCCGTACGTAAGCGCGGATTCATATCCGGGTCACATCCTCCCTCTTTTGCCGCCATGGTAATGACTTTACCCAATTTTGGAAACAGTTTTGACATGGCTCCCCAACGTTTTAACTTTGAAGCTTTACGATATTCAAATGCTCTTCCCATCGTTTTCCTTAACTCTTTTTTATGGAATTATACAGAAATTTTAGTATGATGTCACAAAGAGATTATTGGGAGTAGCAGATGGATGACTTTTCAACAGAAGGTACCAAATTACTGGTCTTACTTGGTATTTTAGTACTATTTTTTTTTATACTGCGACAAAAAAAAGAGAAATAAGCCGCTATTAAGAGAGCAATAACTCTTTTTCCATTATAATTAAACATAACAATATGAATTTATGAAACTGGCATAGATGAAGCAACTACTCACACTTTGTATATTTTTTTTCACATTACTGCAAACAGACAGCGCTGCAATATCTCTTAACTTTGAAGGTATGCCCACAACACCGACACCCGTAACAGATTTTTATGAATCATCATACGGTATTACTTTTGAGAGTAATGTCGGGGCGTACAACCATACCGATTATGAATTTTCCAATGAACCCTCTTTTGAAACTATTATTTTTTCACTGACCTCACCGTTCCATATGTATAAACCCTCAGGCTTTACCGATGCTCTCTCCTTTTTCTATTCGGCAAAAAACAGCTCTCCTGTTATTATTTACAATGCAGAGGGCACGGTTTTAGCCTCGGTAATACTTCCGCCGACTCTTAATGTTCCCCATGCATGGGATCATATTGTCATCCCTTTTGAAGGAGTTGCAACGCGAGTGCAGTTTGAGTACATTACTCTCTATGATAATATTCAGCTCGGTGCGGTTGATGTACCCCTCTTTTTTGAGGGTGCGTATCTATTATTAGCCCTCTTGCTCTTTTTCTTATCACTACAATACATGTATAAAAAGCACCATGTCTGACATCGCCCATGGCAGTATCAAAAAGTTTATTATTCTGTATGTACTCTACATGCTGCTTGCCTTTATGCTTATTGAGTATGAGAGTGTTAAAAACTTCTTAAATCTCGATGCACTCTACACCGGCAGCGTTGTGTGGCTCAGTACCCACCTGATTGCACTCTTAGGGATTAACGTCTCTGCCGAGGGTGCTTTTTTGCATTTAAACAGTGCCGTTATGGAGGTGAAATTCGGCTGTAACGGTTTAGAAGCCATTTTACTCTACTGCGCCGCCGTTCTCGCCTTTCCCGCAGCATGGAGAGCACGTCTTATCGGTATTGTCATAGGCTCCACCCTGCTACAATTTTTCAATCTCTTACGCATTGCCCTGCTGGCATGGGTATTGGAGTATCATCGCAATATCTTTGATGTGATGCACGAGTATATTACACAAAGCATTATGATTGTCATCGCTTTTGTCGTATTTCTAATCTACCTACAGTATGTGACCGATGAAAAAGCTCTTCCACAATAAAATTTTTACCATTTTTCTCTACTTTCTGGTGAGCTTTGCACTCATACTGCCTCTATGGCTTCAGGTAAATCGCCTCTATAACCATACCCTAACCAACATCGTCTTTCATCTGGCAGCGCTCAACTATGAGCTCACTATTACCCAAACCGCTATCAAAGACAAAGAGATTACCTTTAGTCTTACCAACAGTACTCCTATTAAAGATTTTAACAACCGTATCCGCACTATTGATGCTCACGTCACCCTTGACACCGGCTCGGTGACCTTTAATGTTCCTATGACACTCTCACTGCTGCTTGCATTGACACTATCGTTTCGAGCACCTCGTCAAAAAAAAGCAGCGCTGATTCTCAAAAGCATGACACTGTTGTTGCTGTTACATCTGGTCACACTCTATGTGATTGCTCTCTCCACACTCATACAAAGTGCAGGCAATTCAACATTAATGCACTTTTATCTGAACCGTTTTTACTTGCCTCAAGAACTCATTTTCAATACGGCATCCATGTTAAACAGTTATGCGGCCCGTTTTGAGCCGTTTCTACTGGCAATTTTTGTCTGGTGGATGTTACAAAAAATACGAGAAGATGTACCGACAGTAGAGACTACAGACACACTACCTAAACTGTAGTAGTACCTGCTTGTAGTAACAATCCGGCAAACTCAAAGTCCAACGCCTCGTCAATATCAACAGAACTTCTTCTATCCATAATATAAGCGACAATATTCTTACGAATCATAAAACTTTTCTCTTCTAAAAGTCGTGTTATCTTACAAATGTAGATAGCGCCGTTAAGTCGGTAGTAGGTCGGTAAATCCTGCGAGCGGCTGTGACGAACGCTCTCGTCTAAAAAGTTTTCCATGCTACCATCATCAGGTAGCGTGTTGCTCCATAGCGGCGAGTGCTCCATCTCACACACCGAGACAATAGCATCGGCACCGCTACGATGCAACTGCTCAATAGCGGCATCTATATGTGTGGCCGTTCGTAGTGGAGAGGTCGGTTGTAGCAACACAATATACTCATACTCCTTACTACACTGCACAATAGCATGAGCTACGGCATCAAACGTACTGGAAGTATCATCTGCTAAAGAGTGGGGTCGCTCTAAAGTCTCTATACCATACTGCTCACCTACGGCGAGTATCTCTTTATCATCACTACTTAGCAGTGTTATATCAATATAACGACTCTCTCGTGCGGCTTCAATACTCCACGCTACCAACGGTTTGCCACCACACTCTAAAAGATTTTTTCGAGGCAGCCGTTTACTACCGCCACGTGCCGGAATAACGGCTAAAAATCCTCTCTTCTCATCCATTAAAAGACCTCATGATACTCTGCATTGGCACGCTCATACTCCTCAATACGCCCTATATCGAGCCAATATTCGCGCAA
>Ga0256834_1001205_pt1 | contig 17997 bp, 17 predicted proteins | sample 4281140metaG_FD_190536 | JGI IMG/M metagenome (GOLD analysis project Ga0256834, IMG submission 190536) | Hydrothermal vent microbial communities from East Pacific Rise, Pacific Ocean - 4281-140 | ecosystem: Environmental > Aquatic > Marine > Hydrothermal vents | place: Pacific Ocean: East...
AGTTGCATTACACTCTGTTAACTAATTCTCTTGATAGGGCACCCGGCTCCCCGAGCAAAACACCCTTTACACGAGGGAAACATCCAACCCGCCACGCGAATCACAACCAGGATATATAAACGTGTCGTATTACCAAGTAACACCAAAAGAGAAAACTTATAAGTTTCCAACTCGTCAAACCCTCTTATAATCCTTATAAGTCGAGCCGGTGTTATTCAGAGTAAACGAACAATGTGAGTTAATAGGATAAAAACTAGAGTAAAGTAGTACGAGTTTGAAATGTTATCGAACCGGGTTAGAACCGGGTTTGACTTGTGATCGAGTCCTCTGACCCCGAGGATCTTTTGTTTATAAGCCGGGTTTAGGCTATACGTGCACCTGTAAGGCGCTCTTTTTGGGCTTCAAGTCGACTTAACGACAATACGAGCTAATGATACTCAATGCGTAATACTTCACACCTCGCCCTGCCGGGCCGCTCCCGCCGAGGTTTGTATGGCATGACAAGTGACGCCGAACGTGGGCTCCTCCAACCCGTGGTGTACCCTAAGAAGGAGCTGCTGGAGACCTATCGAGGAGTTTTCTAGGTACTTCGAAGAACCGAATCTCGCCCTCGGTTTCGGAGCGTGGAGGGCCTCGATAGAGGCTTGAGAGTACCTCAGAAGATCCTGGTGAGAACATCGAGGAGGCCTCGGTGGGTCGTGTTAAACCCGCGCGGCTCGCTCCTCGATCGGTCTCCGGTTGTATGGCGTGATGGGATGGCGTGACCCCCTCGCCCCGCTTCCCGGTGCGCGCATGTTTGTATGGAATGTTTGAAGGGGCGTCCCCCTGAGGGCAAGTTTTATCAGGGTGGAGTTACTTGTGCCATACAAATCCTGAGCGAGGGTGACCCGCGTGGCGAGGCTTCCCATCCCGACGGACCCCGTGGAGAGAATCCGCGTGATCCGGGTTCTTCGTGAGGCCTGGCGTAGGCGGCAGAAGCCGTGTTTGGAGGCCACGGAGCGTCACGTGAACGATCGAGTGTACGGGCCGTACTTCGTTGCGAGGTTCAGGCCCGGGAAGGCCGCGTGCCGTCGTCGCGGTCGCACGGTGTACCTCGGGGTTCCTTGCAAGGAGTCCGTGGAGGCCGTGGAGGAGCTTCTTGAGTTACCCAAGAGGGAGTTTCTGACCCTGGCCACGAAGGTGGTTCGAAACTTGCACTCGATATTGAGGCGCCTGCTCGACGAGCTTCCACCCTTCGAGAGGCGCGCGAAGGTCGTGATTCTCCACCGCATGACCTGGAGTTTCTCGATCGAGGGTGATTCGCTGGAGAACCCGATCCCGAGGTACCCCGAGCGCCTCCGGGGCTTCATCGTCAGAGTCCTGGGCCGCTGGTACCCGGGGTACTCGGGCGTGCTGGGGAACCTTCTGGCCGAGGTGGGTTAGTCGTCGGGTTTGAGTAGGCGTGCCCTGGTGAGGGGTGCGGTTTCGTCGTCCACGTGTTCTTTGACGTCTTCCCACTCGGGTTTGGCGTGGCGTACGTCTTCGAACTTGGATTCCTTGATCCTGACGCCGTCTTCGGTTCGGGTGATGCGTCGTTCTGCGGTGATGCGGTGGCATCTGTAGATCCTGGCCCCGAGGGTTCCGGTCCATCTGAAGAGTTCTTTGAACACTTGGGTTTCGATCTCGGGTAGGTCTTCGGTTATGACTCTTATTATGAATCGTGGTCTTCCTTTTTTGCCCATGCCGTGGATTAGTTCTACGTCTTTTACGTGTTTGAGTTGCATCAGTTGGTTTAGGGCTTCTCCGACGGTTTCTCCGTCGGCGTCGTCGATTGATGTTTCGATGATTTTTATGGTGTGGTGGGGTTTTCGTGTGGGTTCGCAGAGTATGATGCGTAGTACGTTGGGTCGGTCTGGGAGTTCTTTGGTTCCGGCTCCTTGGCCGATGCGTTTGGGTGTGTAGGGGGGTGTGGGTCTTGGGAGTTCTTCGTGGATGGCCCTTAGGAGGGCGGCTCCGGTGGGTGTGAGGAGTTCGCCTGGGCCTTCGGGTACGTGGCCTACTTCCCAGTCCTTGAGGATTTGGAGGGTGGCGGGGGTTGGGACGGGTAGGGTGCCGTGTTCGGTTCGGACGGTTCCGGTGCCGGTGGCGGGTGGTAGGACGTGGGCGGCTTGGACGTTGAGGTCGGTTAGGAGGGTGGCGGTGGCGGTGATGTCGAGGATGGTGTCGGTCGAGGCTAGTTCGTGGAGGTGGGGGTGTTTTCGGTCGTGGACTTTTTTCTCGGCTTCGAGGAGGAGTTGGAGGGCGCGTTGGGCGATTTTTCGGGCGGTTGGGGGTGGGTCGAGTTCTCGGAGGGTTTTTTCGAGGAGGGTGGGGAGTTCTCGGGTGGGTACGGGGTGGTCGTGGACTTTTACGCGGGTGGCGGGGCCTATTTCGGTGTGTGTTCTTTCGATCTGGACGTGGGTGGGGTGGCCTTGGTCGGTGAGTATCTGGGCGATGTGGTGGGGTATTTCCGGGTCGGCTCCGGCGTCGATGAGGGCGGCTATCAGCATGTCGCCTGAGGCTCCGGACGCTTGTGGATCCACGACGGATATCAAGGGGTTGGTCCCCGTCGGGTTTCGCCGGGGGTGTGTGTTTTGAAGGAGGTGCGTCTGTTCGTGGATCCGGAGAACGTGGGTAAGGTGATGAACGCGATGGCGGAGGCTGGTGTGACGGGTTTCTACGTGATCGAGTACAGGGGTGTTTCTCCGAAGCGTTGGGAGGGGTTCATGATCGAGGAGTCGCCGGAGGCGGCGTTGAAGGCGTTGAAGGATCTGTCGGAGAACGCGGTGATGTTCGTGACGGTGGTGACGGACGAGGTCTGTGAGAGGTTGAAGGAGGTGGCGGAGGAGTACCTGAGGGACGTGAGGCATACGATCGTGGTGGCGCCGGTGGATGAGATCACGGTGAGGTAGGTTCACAGGAATTGGTCGAGGGTTTTCTGGGTGGTCATGGAGGTGAGTTGGCTTTTGGTGAAGCCGACGGCTTTCATTATCCTCTCGACGGCGGGTACGAGTTGGTGTTCCACGTAGTAGTCGACGTCCGGTTCCATCCCTTCTTCCTTGACGATCTCGACGGGGTAGGCCTTGTCGCTGACGTTGCCGGGGCCTCTGACGATCACGTACCTGACTATGGTGCCGGGTTCGGGTTCGGTTCCGAGGTGTCTGGCGAGTCTGAGGGCGGCTCTGACGTGTGGTCCTTTTTGGACGTACTCGGAGGGTTTCTTGGTGAGTTGGGAGGTTATGGCGAGGTCTTCGATGTCGACGTCGCCGGATTTGAGGCGGTCGATGACCCGGTGTAGGACGTCCAGGGCGCCTTCGGGGTCGTTCTCGATGAGGATTTTCTCGAGGATCTTCCTCTGGGTTTTCCTGACGATGGGGGCCCAGTCCCTTCTGACGAGTTCGAGGCCTTTGGTCACGATCTTGCCGTCGGTGGTGTAGCCGGCGTATTTCTTCTTGGTGACGAAGAGGATGCGTTCGTAGACGTCTTCGAGCTCGAGTTCGACCGGGAGTTTGGAGTTGACGTCCTTGAGGAATCGTCGGACCCTTTCGAGGGTTTCTTCGAGGTCGGCGCCGGGTAGTTTGAGGAAGAGGGAGTCGGTGTCGCCGTACACGACCTCGAGGCCGTACTCCTGTTCGGCTATCCTCTTGACCTCGTTGATGTAGTACCTGCCCCAGGCGGTGACGCTCTCGGCGCATTCCTTGCAGTACCATCTGGCGTTGGCCCATCCCATGTAGCCGTAGTAGCTGTTGGCCAGGACCTTGTAGGCGCTCTGTCTGACGTCCAGGATCTTCCTGAGGTGTTCGTCCTCGGTCTCCTTGAGTTTCTTCTTGAGTTCTCTGCGTCTTTCGACGAGTCCTTCGACGAGTCTGGGGAAGAAGCCGCGGTATTTCCTGCAGAACTTGTACCCGACGAAGGGGACGACGGTGGCTTCGGTGGGGTCGTCCACTTCTTCGACGGTGATCCTGGGGCAGCAGTCGCAGTCGAAGGTGTCGGGGGATATGTTGTGGGCGATCATGACGTTGGGGTATAGGCTGGCGAAGTCGACGCAGACGACGTTCTCGTGGAGGCCTATCTTCGGTTCGAAGACGACGGCGCCGGTGTAGCCTTCCCTTCTCCTGCGTTCGTACTCGCGGCGTGAGGGTTTGTTGGGGACGAGGATGCGCTCGTGGTGGGCCTTGAACACGGCCCTCCACTCGGCGAGTTGGCCGAAGCTGAACCTGACGGCGTCGGGGAGTGGGAGCCTGGTCAGGTAGGCGAGTTCGGTCTCTATCTGGGCGAGTTCCTCCCCTAGGAGTAGGGTGTAGTACGCGTCCTCGGCGGAGTACGTGAGGAGGGTTCGGAGGTCGCCCTCGCGCCAGGCTTCGTTGATGTCGACGATGTCCATGTCGGTCTTTTCGACCCCGAGGACGTCCTTCACGGCCTCCTCGAGGGTGAACCTCTCGAGCCTGAGGTTCTTCCTGGCGGTGTGGTACAGGTCGACGTGGGCCCTGCCGAACACGTCGGAGGCGAACCTCTCGGCCCCGGGTTTGATCACGATGCCGCGTCTGCCCCTCGGGCGGGCCATGGCCGACACGTCGACGCCGAGCTTGGAGGCGCGGTTGCGTAGGTACGGGAGGTCGAAGTCATCCCCGTTGTACGTGAAGAGGACGTCGGGGTCGACCTCGGAGAATCGTTCCACGAACGCGCGTAGGGCGGCGGCCTCGTTCCTCTCCACGTGCACGGTGACCTCCTCGCCGTCGACCTCGATCTCGTCCTCCACTTCCTTCCACGTGAAGACCTCGGTGGTCACGTCGTCGCCGTCGGTGTGGGAGAAGCTGATGGAGATGATGGGGTTGTCCGCGTCCCTCACGGATAGTCTCCTCTCGGCCAGGACTTCGATGTCGAAGCTGGCGAGCCTGAGGTCGGTCAGCTGGTAGGGTCTGTGGTCCACCTCCCTGGCGTCCTCCTCGTCGAGCTTGACGCAGGGGAGGCCGGCCCATTTGGCGTTCGGGTCGTCCAGTTCGAGTTCCGAGGCGGGGGGAGTGTCCAGGTCTATGGCGGCCCTCCTGACGAAGGGGATGTCGGCCTCGAACACGTCCTCGACCCAGTCGAGTTCCTTCACCTTGCCCCTGAGCTTCGGGACGACCTTGGGGAACGAGGTGACGACGCGTAGGAGCTCCAGCTTCTCCCTGCCTTTCGGGTGCCTGAGTTCGGTCTCCTCCACCTCGAGGACGCCGTTCATGGTCTCGAGTTGTTCGGGTTTGGGGTCGTCCTTGGGTAGGACGTAGAAGTAGGGTCTGAAGCCTTGGACGAGGGCGGCCGCCACCTCGCCGTCCTCGGTTCGTCCGACGAAGATCACGTCGGGTTCTCCTTTCCTGAGGTAGTCCACCCACACGCATCTCAGGTTCATCCTTCAGGATTCCTCCCTGATCCCTATGACCGTGCAGAGGTATCCTCTGATCTTTTCCAGGTCCTCCTCGGTTTTCAACTCGACGACTTCCTCGCCCTCCCATCCGAGGTTCCTGCACAGGAAGACGCGGTAGCCGGCGTCGAGTAGCCTGGCCACGCCCTCGGGGTCGGGCTTGTACAGGGCGATGGCCTCGAAGGCGTCGAGGTCCTCGTCCTCGGGCGAGCGCGTTCTTATGGCGCAGGATCCCACGTCGAGGGTGAGCGGTACGCCGGCCCGGGCCGAGCAGCAGAGGAAGGCGGGGATCCCGGGGATCAGCTCGAGGTTGAACTCGGTCCTCATCCTGGTCACCACGTGCCATACGGTGGAGTAGAGCGTGGGGTCGCCGAGGGTCACCATGCCTACCTCGTCGAACTCCCTGAGGAGGTCCTCCGCGGTCGCGGCGGCCTTCCCGTACTCGCGGTCCCTCTCCTCGGGGTCTCTGGTCATCGGGGCGTTGAAGCCGACCACGGTGGCGTCCGGGTTTATCTCGAGGACGACCTCCGCGGCCCTGCTTCTGCCGCCGACGAACGGGGCCATCAGGACGGGAAGGCCTTTAACGAGCTCCTCGGCCCTCCGCGTTACCAGATCCGGGTCCCCCGGGCCCAGGCCGATGCCGTAGAGGGTGGGAGCGTCGTTGTCCCTGCTCATCCCCATCAACCCGGATCGCCTGGTGACCGAAGGGGTGCCAGGGCCCACGAAGGTGCCGATGAAGGCGCTGATTTTAGCGTTGCTCAGACCCGAACCGGGGTCCACGGTCGTCGAGGTCGGGGCGGGTTCCGGTTCCTTGACCTTGGAGCTCGCGAAGGCCGTGGGGCCCGGGGGAAGGGTGATCGCCGTCGAGGGGGACGGGGAGGCGCTCGACTCCCTCCGGGAGAACGTGCGATCCTTCTGCCTGGGGGACAGGGTCGAGATCGTGGAGGGGTGGGCCCCCGACGCCCTCGAGGGTATCGAGGCCGCGGATCACGCGGTGGTGACCGGGGCCAGGGACGTGGGGCCCACCGTGAAGGTGCTCACCGAGGACCTCGGGGTCAAGCGTCTCCTGGTGGCCGCCGTCACCCCGGAGACCTACACGAGGGCCAGGGACGCGCTGCCCGAGGGTTACGACCCGAAGCCTTACGCGTTCGTGTGGGGGAGGGGGAAGGACCTGGGTAGGACGACCCTCTTCTCGGGTCTCAGGGATCAGAAGCTCTTGCTCGCCGTCAGGGGCCGGGGCTAGATGATACACCCGATCCTCCTCCTGGCCACCGCCGCCCTCTCCCCACCGGGTGGGTACGTGCCCGGGCATTACTACCTGAACCCTTACTACGACTGTCCGAACGAGTCCTTCGGCACGGACGTGGACGGTGACGGTAGGGTCGATCACATCTGGTGCGGGGAAGCCGCCGCCCTGGACCTGTACAATCTAGGGGTCGCCATGGGCTGGTGGAAAGGGCGCTTCGTGGGTCCCCTCGAGTACGAGCGCGAGTCCGTCGACATAGAGGGGCCGGACGACGCGGCGGCCCCCTACGACGCGCTCGAGCTCCTCACTAACGGTTCCCCTAAAGTGGCTAGGTTCATGGTGTGTTCCTTGACCTCCCTGTCCGAGACCGTGCACGCCGTCCTCGTCCTCGGCGCGTTCGAGAAGGACGGTTCCAGGTACTTCGTCCTCGACGACGAGTCGAACGACAGCGTCGGGATCCTCTACGTCGTGCCGTACGACGTGTTCCTCCACGACCTGAACCCGGGCGTCCTCGACGTGGTGGGCCCGGCCCCCGCGGTCGAGGCCGTGGCCGAGGCGATAGCCCCGGCGGTGCCGTTAACCTTCGAGGTACTCGGGAGCCGGGTGGGGACCGACGAGGACGTCATCACGGTCCTGGACCTCGATGATAACGTGCTCTCCAGGTTCGCAGACGCCGTGTGGAGGGAGGTCCTGAAGGGCTACCCGCTGATAGTGGTCGTGTCGAAACCCTTCGCCGACGAGCCCGGCGTGGAGAGGATAACCTGGGCGCGCCCCATCGAGGCGCCCGTCGAGACCCAGCCCGTGGACCGCGTCGAGCCCGGGATGGACGCCGATCCTCCGGGTCTGCCCGTGGTGTTCCTGGCCATGTCCGCCGCCGTGCTGGGGTACGAGGCCACCAAGGACGTGAACTCCGCGCTCGTCGCCCTCACGGCCACGGTGGCCCTGGCCCTGTACGAGCAGGCCACCGGCCTCAGGCTGTCCCTCGGCATCGCCGGGTTGGTGGGGATCGGGGTGGCCGCGTACCTGCTGGCGCTGCTCCAGTCCCTGGTGCCTTGGCCCCTCTAGTCCCAGAACCTTCTCGTCCTCACGTACCTGGCCCTCTCCTTCAGCAACTCCCGGTACAGGTGGGGTTCCCTCCCGCCGGTGCGGGACAGGACCTTGGCCGCCGTCTCGGGACCGACGCCCGGCACGGCCAACGCTATCACGGCCTTGGGCCCGTAGGACTCGACGAGGCCCGCCACCCTGTGGAACCGGGACTTCGACTTCGCCAACCTCTCGGCCTCCTCCTCGGACTTCGCCACCGCCAGGTACGTGGCACCGCACTTGGGACACTCGAAGCGGCCCTCCTCCATCGCCTTCTCCACGCTCCCGACCGACCTCCTCCCCTTCCAACCGCACCTCCCGCACACCACGTACACGCGCCTCCTCCGGGCGTCCTTCTTCAACGCCTCTATCTGGGCCGCCAGGAGGCCCGAGGTCACGCTGCCCACCTCGCCCATGCCCTCCAGAACGTGCTCGGCGAAGGGCGAGGGTTCCTTGCACCTCACGACCTCGGCCCTTTCCCTGAGCTTCCGGACCTCCTCGAACGCCGTCTCCGTGTCCAGCTCGTCCTCCACCTCGTGGATCGTCTCGTAGTACGGGGGTGTGCCCTTGAAGGCCCTGAGGAGCCTGTTCGGGGACACGTCCCTGTGGTCCGCGTCCGGCTCGACCGCGCCGAACCTCTTGAGCACGTGGAGCAGTTTCCGCTTGAAGACGTCGGTCTTCTCCACGATCCTCAGCACCAACGCGTGTAACTCCTCGGGACTGTCGGGGAGCGTGTCCAAGGCCTGGAGGACCTTGTCCGCGTCCAGGTCGACCCTCCTGTCCGCGGACAGGATCACCTTGTACGGGGTGGAGTACGTCCTCACGACGGCGCCCGTGATCCCCGAGAGCACCGAGCCCAGGACCTTCTCGAGGGTCCTGTTGGCGTCCGTCCCCCCGTACACGTGAAGGATCACCGTACCGCCCAGGTCCTCGATGACGGGTCGGTCGGGCGTAGGGACGACCCCGGAGTGCTCCAACTGCTTCTTGACCACCTCGGCCATGTACCTGGCCTCCCTGCGCCCCACGTTGAACCTGGAGGCGAGGTACTCCACCGCGGCACCGTACCCTTCCTCCCCCACGAGCTCGGCCGCCCGCGCCACCGTCTCACCCACGGCCCTGGCGATGTCCGCCGGGACCGGTATCTCCTCGCCCACCCAGGACGGGATCGCGCCCTCCACGGTCTCCACCGGGGTCACGACCACCTTGTACGAGTCGTGATCCACGTCTTGCACCATCCACGGCCTACCCGCGCAGATGATCTTGACCCCGGGCCGCAGGTACTCCAGCACGAACGGTTCGTCCAGGACGCTCACGCGCTTACCGTCGTCCGTCACGACCAGGTACTGGCGCTCGTCCGGGATCATGCTCAGGTTCGAGTAGTAGTACTTGTACGAGTACCTGGTCCTGAACAGGTCGCTCCCGTCCCTCCTGATCACCGAGATCTCGTCCAGGAAATCGATCACGTCCTCGAGGATACCCTCGGTCAGCCTCGCGTACGGGTACGCCCTCCTGAACACCCGCAGGGCGTACTGCACGTCGACCCTGTGCCCGTCCAGCATGAGCCCCACGAGCTGATGCGCCAACACGTCCAGGCAACCCATGGGAACCTCCGTGGGTTCCAGATCCCCAGCCTCGGCCCTCTCCGTTATCACGCAGGACTCGAACAGGTCGTCCGGGTTGGACGTGATCACGGTACCCTTGGCCTTCCTCCTACGCCTACCGGCCCTCCCCACCCTCTGAACGAGACGCGTCACCTGCCTGGGCGAACCGTACTGAACCACCACATCAACGTGACCTATATCGATCCCCAACTCCAACGAACTCGTACACACGAGAACGTCTATCTCACCCTCTTTGAACTTCTTCTCAACCTTCATCCTCCTCTCCTTAGATATAGAACTATGGTGAATTTCAACGTTAATGTCGTCGTACTCCTCCCTAAGCCTCGTGGCCAACAACTCCGCCATCTGCCTCGTGTTGGTGAAAACGAGGACCGAGTCGTGCTCCTCGGCCAGACGCCTGATGACCTCGAGCCTATCCTTAACCTCGTGCGGTCCCGTCGGATGGACGACGTTCACGTCCAGGTACCTCTCCGCCTCGACCTCGAGGACCTCCACGTCCCTGTCGGACCCCGCCAGGAAGTACCCCACCTCACGCGGTGACCCGACGGCCGCGGAGAGCCCTATCCGCTGGAACTCCCCCGCCACCTCCGCCAACCTCTCGAGACCGAGGGCCAGCTGGGTACCCCTCTTATCCAGCGCCAGCTCGTTCACCTCGTCCACTATCACGTGATCGACGTGCGAGAGGTGCTCCCTCATCCTCTTGCCCGGCAGTATCGCTTGGAGGGTCTCCGGCGTCGTTATCAGGACGTCCGGGGGCTCCTCCGCCTGCCTCCTCCTCTCCCTCTTAGGGGTATCACCGTGCCTGACCGCGACGTCCAGGCCCAGCTTCTCCCCCCACCACTTGATCCTCCTCAGGATATCCCTGTTCAGCGCCCTCAAGGGCGTGACGTAGAGGGCCTTGATCCCCTCCTCGTCCCTCCTGTCCATGATCATGGAGAACACGGGGAGTATCGCGGTCTCCGTCTTCCCCGAGCTCGTCGGCGCCACGACGAGGACGTTCTTACCCTTCATGATCTCCGGGATACCGACACGCTGCGGTTCCGTGGGTCCCCCGAACCTATCGTAGGCCAGGTCCCTGACCTCCGCGGGCAGCGCGTCGAACCCCTCGCTCAACCCGATCTACTCCCCCTCGGGGGCCTGATCTTGAGGGAGATGCGTATACTATTCATCGGGACCGGAGGCGCCATCCCGACGGAGGACAGGGGACACCCCTCCCTCCTCGTCGAGTACGACTCCACCAAGATCCTGGTGGATTGCGGGGAGGGAACCCAAACCCGGGCCAAGTCCCTCCACGGCGAGTCGCTCCACGACGTCGACGCCGTCCTCATCACCCACCACCACGCCGATCACGTGTCGGGACTGGTGCCCCTCGCGACCACCGTTTCCATGCTCCACGGGAAGAACCTCCGCGTCTACGGACCCGAACCCGGGGACGAGGCCGAAGCCCTGGACGTGAGGGAATGCGAGGGGATCGATTACGAAACCCTCGACCCCGGGGACGAGGTGGAGGTGGGGAACCTCCGGGTGAAGGCCTTCGAATCGAGGCACGGCGTGCCCTGCCTGGACTACAGGGTGGAGACCGACGTCGTACCCGGCAAGGCCGATCCGAAGGCCCTGAACGAACTACCGCCCGAACGCAGGGGTGAAGCGCTACGGGAGAGGGGCTCCCCCTACACGATCACGGAGCCCGGTAGGATCTCGGTGTACCTGAAGGGGGACGGCAGACCGGCGGACCCGTCGAACGTGAAAGGCTGCGATCTCCTCGTGCACGAGGCGACCTTCGACGATCCCGGGGACGCCCGACGCTACATGCACTCGACGCACGTCGAGGCGGCGGAGGTCGCGAAGAAAGCGAACGTCACGTTCCTGGTCCTGACGCACTTCTCCGCCAAGGTGGACCCGGTGAGGATGAGGGAGGAGGCGAAGGAGGTGTTCCCGAACGTGGTGACCGCCGAGGACGGCCTCAGGATTTCCCTCCGGCGTCTATGAGCCCCTCGTCCGTCAGCTCCACGTCCACCTCGAACGGCGGGATGTCCGGGGCGTCCTCCAGCCTGATCTTCCTCTTGTCCCTGCCCTCGAAGTCTATCGAGAACCTGTACGTGGCCACGTGCTTGAGCACCGTCGGGGCCACGTCCTCCCATCTCCTGCCCCACGGCTCCGGGTTCGCCTGAACGTGCGTCGTCACCAGGCCCAGGGCGTCCCTCGTCGAACAGTACTTCAACAGCGTCGCGAGTATGTGGGCGATCATCCTGGACCTCTCGGGCAGCTTGTCCCTCGAGCTGTACGGCCTGAAGGGCTGCGATATCGAGTCGATGATGATCACCTTGGGCGACAGCTCGTAGGCCTCGTCCGCGAACTCACCCGACTTCTCGTCGAAGTACTTCCTCAGGGCCGTGGCGTCCAGGACCCTCCTCAGCACGAACAGGTCGGCGATCTCGTTGATCTCGTCCTTCCCGAAGCCACCGATCTCCAGGAGCCTGTTCGGCCTGAACGCGTTCTCCGTGTCGATGTACAGGACGGGCTCACCCTGCTTGAGGGCCTGCGTCGCCACCTGGATCACGAACTGGGACTTACCCGCACCCGGCGGGCCGTACATCCCCACGATCACACCGGTGGGGAGGCCACCACCCATCTTCTGGTCCAGCCTCTCGATCCCCGTGGGAACCCTGTCCCTGCGCTGCTCCTCCTCCAGGAGATCCATCAGGGTCTTCGGCTCCATCAGACCCTTGGCGGCCTCCTCCCTCGCGTCGTCCACGATCTTCCTCGCGGTCGTCTCCTTGATACCGAAGGCCTGGGCCAGCTCCCTCGGGTTCGTGCTCATGAGATCCGTGATCGACTCGATACCGATCTCCTTGAGCGCCTCCTTGATCTTCTCGGGATCGCGGCGGAGGTAACGACCTACGACCTCCACCACCTGCTCTTCCACCATGACCCTCAACACCCCCCGAGGGCCGGCCGCCGATAGGTAAATGAAGTTTACCTACTTGGAAACACGCTCAATCCCCTGATTCAACCGAGTATAAACCCCGAATACACGGAAGTGATGCCGGAAGTTTCAAGATCCGGTCCGGAACCGGTCAACCCGGATCATCGGGGACGGGAACACCACGGGTGGCGGACGGGTCGACCCTCCGTCAGCTATATCGGGACCCCGGAGGGACCGGCGGGAAAGGGGGTAGCGGAGGAGGTGAGCGCCACCGACGGCATCAAGAAGGCATGGAACAAGTTCAGATCCCTGAGAGGATGGCAGGCATGGATCGTTTATATCCTGATAGGAATCGGCCTAGGATACGGCATAAGATACGGGTTAGGATTCATCTTAAACACGCCGGACCCCGTCACAACTGTCATATCGGAAAGTATGTACCCGTACTACAACATCGGTGACGTACTGATAGTGGAAGGGGTTCCCCCGAAGGACATCCACGTGGGCGACGTCGTCGTGTACAAACTCCCCGGCAGGGAGATACCCATAGTCCACAGGGTCGTGGCCAAGGGCAAGTACGGGGTCGTCACCAAGGGAGACAACAACCCGCTACCGGACCCCTGGTGCCCGATACCGTGGAAAGACGTCGAAGGCAAGGTCGTCCTCAGGATACCGTACATAGGGTACCCGAAGGCCGAGCTAGACAGGTACCTGTACGGGTCCTCCTAACCCCCACCCCCGACTTCTTCGACAAAACGCAATAAACACCCCCGTGCCCGCCCGCGGCGGGTGAACTTGAGGAGGAACATCGACGAAACCTACGCCGAGGCCCTCGAGTTCACGGTAAGAACCCTCGTCATGGCCGAACGCGTCAAACCCACCCAGTACGCCAGGAGACTCGTCGCCAAGGAGATGAACCCCTCCCGACGGGCCAGATCCATCTCCGCCGGCATGCTCTACAACGTCCTCACCAGAAGGGGACTACTGGACGAGATAACCGAGGACGTCCTCGACATCGCGGACGACGTGAAGGACCTCGACCCGTGGGTCAGGAACGCCTGCCGCGTCGTCGTCAACGAGATCGTGTTCGAAAGACTACCCACGGACCTGAAAGCCTTCGCCGAAACCGTGGCCGACATCGTGGCCGAAGGCTCCAACCCGGGCGCCGCCGCCATAGTCAAAGGCTTCACCTTCGACGTCGCCGACTACGAACCCCCCGAACCCGAGGACGAGATAGACCGACTGAAATGGGAATACTACCACCCCAGATGGCTCATCGAAACCTGGCTGGACTGGTTCGGCGACGTGAACGAGGTCATCGAACTCATGAAGGCCAACAACCGCAGACCACCCCTCTGCATCCGAGTCAACACCCTGAAAACAACCCCCGAAGAACTCGCCGAAAGACTACAGGAAAAGTACGGGGTAGACGTCCAGAAAGGCGTCTTCCTCGACGAGATACTCAGGATCCCCGAAGGCCTCCCCATAGGCGAATGCGAGGAGTACGAGCGCGGCTTGTTCATCATACAGGACGAGGCCGCCGCCCTGGCGTCCGCCGTCATGGAACCCGAACCCGGCTGGACCATCGTGGACCTGTGCGCCGCCCCCGGCGGCAAGACCACACACCTCGTCCAACTCATGGAAGGCGAGGGGAAGGTCATCGCCATCGACATCGACCCCGTCAGGATGAACCGACTCAAGAAACTCGCCGACAGGATGGAGATCCTCGACAACATCGAAACCCACCTCATGGACGGCAGGAAAGCCCCGGACGAGCTGGGTGAAGGGTTCGCGGACGGCGTCCTCGTCGACCCACCCTGCTCCGCCGACGGCACCATCCCGAAGAACCCGGAGAGGAGATGGAGGATAACGAAGGACGAACTCGAGAGACTACCACCCTTCCAACTAGAACTCCTGGAAGCCGGAGCCCGGATGGTCGCCCCCGGAGGAGTCCTCGTCTACTCCACGTGCTCCATGTTCCCCGAGGAGGACGAACACGTCGTCAAACGGTTCCTCGACGAGCACCCCGAGTTCGAACTCGTGAACATCGACATCGGAGACCCCGGCCTCGACGGCACCCAAGAGGTCGCCCGACTCTACCCCCACAAACACGACACCTGCGGCTTCTTCATCGCGAAGATGGTGAAAGTCGAGTGAGAACACGCCTCGCCAACTCCGCCGGCTCCCCCTCCCCGAGCGCCGCCACGTCGAAAAGATCCTCCGGCTCGTCCACGTCCGCGAAGAAACCCACCCTCCTGACCACCCTCACCTCCAACCCCTCATCCCTCGCCCGCTCCAAATTACGCAGGAAACTAGGACCCCCGAAACTCGGCCTGAACCCCACCCTACACGCCACCGCCGCCGTACCCGCCCTCCTCGACGGACACAACACGACGTCCGCACCCTCCAACGCCTCCACCATCGCCCTAACGTCCCCCGACCTCAACAACGGCAGATCCGACATCACCACGGCGAACGGCGGCTCCGGCAGGGGCAACGAGTTGAGATCCGAGTCATCGACCACCACCTCCGCCCCCTCCACCTCCAACTCCGGATCGGGCGTCACCACCATGACCTCCCCGAACCCACGCAGCACACCCACCACATGCCTCAAGGTCGCCAGGGCGAACGCCTCCCTCATCCTCTCGTCCATGACCGGAGACAGCCTCGTCTTCCTCTCCCCGGCCCCGGCGAAAGGCACCACGAACCTCAAACGATCACGCCCTGGGCTCGACCGTGGACAGTACCTCCAACGCCTCCCCCACGTCATCGACACCCACCGACTCCCTCAGAACGTCCAGCAAAGAACACCCCTCACCCGGCCAGTTCAAGGCCTTTTCCAGGACCTCAGCACCCAACTCACGCTCCCCACGCCCCCTAACCCACCTCGCGAACGCATCCCACGACCCATCCTCCCACGACCACACCGGCACGGCCGGAAGGTACGTCTTCGCGTTGATCGACCCCACACACCTGATCAACCTCTTCGGCTCGTACATGGAATCATCGACGACATCCTCCCCACCCCTCAGATCCTCCGGCAACTCCCTGTTGAGCAACCAAGCCACGAACCTACCCACCCTGGACACGAACTCCCCCGGATCGAACCGCCTACCCTCGACGTTCTCCTCCCACCTCAACGCGAACCTCACGTCCTCGAACCTGTACCTCACGTGGAAACCCTTGGAACCCGAGAAGTTCACGAGCCAAGGCTCCGACGGGAACCCCAACGCCGAATGCAACACCTCGTGAACCTCCACGGCCACCTTGAGCGCCCTCCCCAAACCCTCCGCGAACCCCACCGGATCCCCCACATCGACGTCGAGATCCACGTCCACCACGAAATCCCAACCCCTCATCCCCTCCCAGGACGTCGGCTCCTCGAACCTACCGACCGAATGATACAGCTCCACGAACCCCTCCACCTCGTCCGCCCTCCTCTTCCTCACGAACACCAACTCCCTACCCCTCGCGAACGTGTAGGCCCACTCCCTACTCTCCGGCTCCGGAACGTAGGCGCTCAACGTACCCGGGGGCAAACGCTCGTAGTACCTCGCGGCCAGCAGATCTCCCCTCATCTCCTCCTCCCCGACACCGGTAACGGCACGACCGGGACCCAAAACACGCTCGAGGACGTCGTCGAGGAGGACGTCGCCGACGGCGTCGTCGGGTAAACCGTCGGGACGACCTCCGGACTCACCGATCCCGTGTACGGGTACGAGATCGCCCCCGGCACCCCCTCGGCGCTGAGGTTCAAAGCGTCCAACAACATCTTGGCCCCGGTCCAGTAGAACGTGGACCCGAGGTGACACGGGTGAAACACGAAGACCAACACCTGACCCTGACCCACCATCGCCCTGAGTATCGCCGGCTTACCGTCCAACGCACCACCCTCGAAAGTCGCCGGCACGGCCGCGCCCGTCGACTCCGGGACCGGACAACCGTCGTAATACACCTCCAAACCGTCCTCCACGTCCTTAACGGCCGGATCCATCGGGTTCACCACGTGTATCCTCACGTAACCCGCGGGCGCGGACTCCCCCAACTCCGCCGGGACCAAACCCGCCCGAACCAACAGATCACCCCCCTCGGCGATCCCCACCACCAGCCCCCCGGCCTCGAGGTACTCCTTCAGAGCATCGACGAAGGACCGATCCGAGGCCAAGGACTCGTACGACCCACCCGGTATCACGAGGGCGGAGTAAGCCGGGGAACCCTCCTCGTCCAAGAGGGCCCCCGATTCCACGTCGCTCACCGTCACACCCACCACCTCCGCGTTCGAGGCCTTCAACGCCTCCTCCACGAACCTGAGACACACCTGATCTGCCCCGGTGGTCAGGACCGCCACCCGCTCCTGACAGGCGGCCGGCCCGAACGCCACGGTTAGAAGGGCGAGGAAGACGATCGCTCCCCTCAACGACGATACCCCCGAGGGGGTTTCGAAGGTTTGACGGAGGACGTCCGACGTAGGTTCGGGGAAGCGCTGCTGAAAACGGTTAGGGAGGACGATCCTTCCCACCTGGTATCCTTCCTCGAGGAGGAGGGCGAGGCGCTGGACGAAAACGACCTCGAGGCCGCCGTGGAGGCGCTGAGGATCCAGATGGAAAAAGGAAACGTTTCCGAAGACACCGTGAAGGCCGTGGAGGAGGCCGTCGAGAACATGGTCGGGGGCGACGAGGGACCCGAGTTGACCGAGGTGGACCCGTTGGCGGAGTACGCGGGCGTCGACAGGATCCTAGGCGTGATCATGGAGGGCAAGGAGGCCGCCGTGTTGGAGGCGGAGAAGGACGGGAAGAAGGTCGCCCTCAAGGTTTACCTCAGGCACACGGGTAGGGAAGAGGCGAGGAGGGAGATCGTGTACAGGCTCGAGGACGCCGAGGTCAGGAGGGTCGAGAGGGGCGACGCGGCCCTACGGGAGTTCGGCCTCCTGAAGAGGGCCCACGAGGCCGGCGTCAGGGTCCCCGAACCCCTGGACGCGAGACCGGGCGTCATCGTCATGGAGTACATCCCGGGCGAACCGTTGTTCAGGGCGCCCGAGCTACCCGACCCGCGGGAGACCCTATCGGACCTGTTGGATCAAGTCGAGAGGCTGGCGGTGGACGCGGGGCTCGTCCACGGGGACCTCAGCGCGTTCAACGTGTTGGTGACGGGGGACGGAACCCCGTACATCGTGGACCTCTCCGAGGCCGTGAAGGTCAAAGAGCCCGGGGCCTTCGAGGCGCTGAGGCGCGACGTGGAGAACCTGGTGTCGTTCTTCGAGAGGAAGTACGGAGTGGGCGATGACGTGGACGTGGACGCGTTCGTCGAGTCGGTGAGGCGGAAGGTGTACCGGTGATCCCCGCCCCCAAGTATCGTTATAATGATCGTAACGATAACCTGAAAAGACGGGAAGGAGAGCTCACCTACGCTCCTCCCTGTCGGCACCGGTCACGACGGGGAGGAGCATCGCGGAGCACATGCGAGGCATGGTGTGCCGCGTGTCCTCGTCCTCCCGGGCCTCCTCACCCGGGAGGGGCACCAGACCGCGGAGGGCCTCCACGACGTCCATCCTCCTTCCCCCCTCCCGATCACAACGTCCCCGGAGCCCCTACTTATGCGAGGCGCGTAACCTTCGGGTCGGGCGGTTCCCCGTTCGGGCACCGGGGTTCCCGATCCGGGAACTTTCGTTACGATAACCATAACGATACACCCACAGCTCTCG
>Ga0256834_1001206_pt1 | contig 17996 bp, 15 predicted proteins | sample 4281140metaG_FD_190536 | JGI IMG/M metagenome (GOLD analysis project Ga0256834, IMG submission 190536) | Hydrothermal vent microbial communities from East Pacific Rise, Pacific Ocean - 4281-140 | ecosystem: Environmental > Aquatic > Marine > Hydrothermal vents | place: Pacific Ocean: East...
GATAAGAAAACAAATATTTGAATATGAACCAGTAGAAAAAATCCATCATCCAAGAGCAGTAGTTATAGTTTGTGATGCTACCTTTTATGGTAAGAAAAAAGGAGCTAATTTTTCATTATTTGATAAACGCAACTGTGACAAATCGGTTACAATCAAAAATAAAAAAGCTTGACAAGTCCTATAATAGGTACTCTTAGCACATCAAGGTGTAATATAAGCCGAGTTTTGTAGTGATAGCATTAATCTACTATACTTTTCACAAAGTATATCTAGCGAAACAAAAGCAATAGTATTTTTAAAAATACCATATAAGAGGCTAACCATTTGTTTCTTGCTGCCATGTTGGGTTTACAAGCCCTCTATATTGCTATAGAAGCTGGTGGTCTCTTACACCACCTTTTCACCATCACCACATAGTGGCTGTAATATTTCTGTTGCACTTTCCCTCAGCTTACGCTGGCCATCAGTTAGATGGAACACTCTCTTATAGCAGCTCGGACTTTCCTATTGCAAATATTATGCAATTAACTATCCATTACACCTGTGCAATAGTACACAATAATTCCTTTTATTGCCCTTTTTTAGCTGGTGAACGATTGTTCATATAACTTTTTAACTATATGAACAACCGTTCATTATACATAAGACTAAATTAACAGTTGTTCATATATAATACTTTAATAGTTAACAACTGTTCATAAAATACAAAAATGGAGTATTAGCCCATGAATACGGAGCAAAATAAAAGAACTGGAACAAAACAAAAGATACTAAAGATTGCAACTGCCCTATTCTCTAAATATGGATATAAAGGCACAAGTGTGCGAAAAATTGCATCAGAAGTTGGGATTAAACAAAGTGCGCTGTATAATCACTTTGAAAATAAAGAGTGTATTTTTTTAGAAGTTTCAAAAGATATTTTTGCAACCCCATTTCCATTTAACAGTGAAGAGATAAAACAAAATGCTCTTAAAGGTAGAGCTTTTATTAGTAAGTTTGCTCAACAATATAAACTACTCACCTTTGACAAGAGTAACGAAAAAATGTTTAGACTACTCATGATAGAGCTTTTGCAAAACGAAGGGCTTAGAGAACAGTTTATGAGTGAATTTCATGATAAAAATGTAAAAATATTAGCTGAGGGGTTTTTTGTTATGATGCAAAACTCACTTGTACGCTCTGGGGATCCAATGTTAATGGCTTATGAATTTATATCCACCCTATTCTACATTAGATTACAAATTACTATACTTAGATTTGATATAAAATCTACAGATATGTTATCTACACAATTTGAAAAACATGTGGATTTTTTTTGGGAAAGCATAAAAATATAGATGATATTATTTAATATCAAATTATTAGATAAAAAAAATAGTAACCTAAAAGGCTACTATTTTAAAAACTAATTAAGCTACAGCTTGTTTAGCGTATTTTTCGCCAAGTTCATAAGCAACTTTATTTACTTCATGTACTTTAGCTGGTACTTTTGAAAGCATTGTATCAATTAAAACACCTTTATCAACAGCATTCATCATTGTATTAGCTATCGCTAATGCAACAACAGATTGAGTAATTACATTACCAACCTCTTCTTTTGCTATTGTAATAATTGGAATTTCAAAAATCTTCCAATCTTTTCTATCTTGTTCTGTAGGTGTAATAAGATTTGGATCAATTACGATTGTTCCACCTTTTTGAACACCATCTTTAAACAGGTCATAACTTTTTTGTGCAACTGAAAGCATAAAACCAATTTCACCATCATTTGCATATGGATAATAAATCTCTTTATCATCAAGCTGAATATCAACAACAGTTGGTCCACCACGAACTTGCGATGTATATGTTGCGGTTTTTAGTCCGTGACCACCAGTTTTAATTTTTGCAGCTGCAAAAATCTCACCAGCAAGGAGAACACCTTGTCCACCAACGCCTGTAAATCTCATTAATGTTTTACTCATTGTATCTCCTTAGATTTTTTTTGCAAAGTCGTCTTGTGTTATTTTTCCACGTTTACCTTGGTGTGCATCTTGAATATCTTTATACATATCACAATACTCACGTACTTCTAGATCTTGTTTTAGAATCCCAATTGGAAATAAATTCAACTGCTCTTCTTCAGTCATTGCATCGTATTTCTTTTTTGAAGTTGTGATATTGTCAATCCACTCTAGGTTTTCCATAGCAGATACCATTTTATTTTTTCTACCAAGGTTGATATGACAGTTAGAAAGCACTTCCATCATAGAGAAACCTTTGTGCTCAAGTGCTTTGATAAGCATTTTTTCTAATTTTTTAGGATCTAACATAGTCTCACGAGCAACAAATGAAGCTCCAGAAGCAATAGCTAACTCACAAGTATCAAAAGTAGGATCAATATTACCAACCTTTTGAGTTACTGTCCACATACCCTGAGGAGTAGTTGGAGAGGTTTGTGAATTAGTAAGACCATAGATAAAGTTATTGATAACAATCATTGTTATATCAATATTTCTTCTACAACCATGAATAGTGTGATTACCACCAATTGCAAGTGCATCACCATCTCCAGCAACACAAACAACAACTTTATCTGGACGAACAAGTTTCACACCTGTTGCATAAGCTACAGTACGACCATGTGTTGTGTGTATAGTATTAAAATCTACATATGATGAAAATCGTCCAGAACAACCAATTCCAGAAATAACACATACATCATCTTGTTTTATACCCATTTTTTCAATAGCTCTTACAAAAGCTTTAAGGATAACACCGTCACCACAACCCCAACACCATAGTGTTGGCATTTTCTGAATTCTTAAATATTTTTCATAATTGAATGCCATATTATAATTCCTTTACTTTATTTACAATCTCATAAGGAGATATTGGTCTACCGTTAACTTTAAATAAACCATCTATGTCTAATCTAGAAGATGCGCGTTGAACTTCACTATGGAATTGACCAATGTTAAGTTCTACAACTAAAACTTTATCAATTTTATCAGTATATTCTTTGATTTTTGTAGCAGGTGAAGGCCAAATTGTAATTGGTCTAAATAAACCAGCTTTAATACCGTCAGCACGAAGATGACGAATTGATTCTTTAGCCGCTAAAGAAACTGAACCATAAGCAATAATCATAACTTCAGCATCATCCATCATAAACTCTTCATAAGATTCTATTTCGTCTTCATGTAACGCAACTTTATCTTCTAAACGTTGAATAAGTTTACGGCAAGTTTCAATTTCCTCAGTTGGGAAACCATTCTTGTCATGATGAAGACCAGTAAAGTGGTATCTATAACCTTCAAACATTGGGTTAAGAACTGCTGGCTCATCATGCTCACACTCATATGGAAAATACTCTTCAGCAGGACCATCAAATTTCTTTCTTGGAACAATTCCAGCTTTAACTTCTTCTAGTGTTGGAAGTTCAGCTTTACCATGCATGTGACCAATAGTCTCATCTAGTAAAACGATAACTGGCTGCATAAATCTGTCAGCAATATTAAAAGCTCTTACAGTTTCAGTATAACACTCAGCTAAAGTACCCGCACATAATGTAATTGATTTATAATCACCGTGTGATGGATTTTTAGATTGAAGAATGTCTCCTTGAGATACACGAGTTGGAAGACCAGTTGATGGACCACCACGCATAACATTAACACAAACTAAAGGCACTTCAGCCATCTGCGCAAGTCCAAGATTTTCAGCTTTTAAACTCATACCTGGTCCAGAAGTACCAGTCATAGTTCTCTCACCAGCCATTCCTGCACCAATTACTGCACAAATTGCTGCTATCTCATCTTCCATTTGAATACATGTACCACCAACCTTTGGTAAAAGGTCAGAGATTACATGCATTACTTCACTTGAGGGTGTCAGTGGATAACCACCGAAAAAAGTACAACCAGCATCAACGCCAGCAATTGCTGCTAGCTCATTACCAGTTGATATAATTTCTCTTGTTGCCATTATCTAGCTCCTTGTTCTATTGAATAGTAGTTATTTGCAGCAATTGCCGCCTGACGAGCTTTAGATTCATCGGTAAGTTTTGCAAAACTAAAGCCAGCTTCTTTAAAATCTTTTTTATCTGCTACAAAGATAGCAAAATCTGGGCATGATAATTCACATTCATTACAGCCAATACAAGCTTCTGGATGCTCAACAGCTATCATAGCACCAAGTGTTGATGTGACCTCATATCTCATCGCTAGTACACCAGATGGACATACAGATACACAAAGATCACAAGCCTTACAGTTACTAGTGTTTACCCATACTGGTTGATCACCTGGATTTTCAGTTAGAAAAGTTGACATTTATTCTCCTATTTTTAAAGTGTAGATAAAATCTTCACATTACTCTTTGATAACAAAGAGTATCTAAGTTTTCGTAATTTTAATCTAAATTGTGCTGTTAACGCTTCATAAAACAACCGTTTGTTACAATACGAGGCTCACACCAAAAAATTACTTATTTATTCATAGCCTTAGTTACAGCTGCACCAATTTCAGCAGGTGAAACAACAACGGTTGCGCCAGCTGCTTCAAGAGCAGCCATCTTTTCAGCAGCAGTTCCAGCAGAACCAGATACAATAGCACCAGCATGACCCATTGTTTTACCTTTAGGAGCAGTTTGACCTGCAATAAAAGCAACAACTGGTTTAGTGATTTGTTCTTTAATTAGTTTTGCAGCTTGAATCTCAAGATCTCCACCAATTTCACCAATCATAACTATACATTTAGTTTCAGGATCAGCTTCAAACATTGGTAAAAGTTGATTATATGAAAGACCAATAATAGGATCTCCGCCAATACCAACAGCTGTAGAGATTCCAAAACCTTCATTACAAACTTGGTTTGCTCCCTCATAAGTTAATGTACCACTTTTAGAGATAAGACCAACATTACCTTTTTTGAAAATCATACCAGGCATAATGCCGATTTTACACTCCTCTGCCGTGATAATACCAGGACAGTTTGGACCTAGTGTTTTCATACCATGTTTAGTTGCATGAGCTTTTGCCATCTGCATATCTTTAACTGGAGCACCCTCTGTAATAATTACAGCAAGTTCAATACCAGCTTCAGCAGCTTCCATCACAGCATCACCAACAAAAGCTGGTGGAACAAAAATCATAGAAACTGTAGCACCCGTAGCTTTTACAGCTTCTGCCACTGTATTAAATACTGGCTGACCAAGGTGTTCTTGACCACCCTTATTTGGTGTAACACCACCAACAATTTTAGTTCCATATGCTGCACATTGTTCAGCATGAAAACTACCCTCTTTTCCTGTAAATCCTTGAACGATTACTTTTGTATCTTTATTTATTAAAATTGACATCTAAACTATTCTCCTTTTGCTGCTGCTACAGCTTTTGCTGCACCATCACCTAAGTCATCACCAACAATTAAATTTGCAATATCAGCTTTTTTAAGAATCTCTGCAGCTTCAGGTGCATTTGTTCCATCAAGACGAACAATAACTGGTACATTAACATCTGTTATTTTTGTTGCTTCTATAATTCCATTAGCAATACGATCACAACGCACAATTCCACCAAAAATATTTACAAAAATTGCTTTAACTTTTGGGTTTTTAAGAATAATTTCAAATCCTTTTGCAACAGTTTCAGCATTAGCTGAACCACCAACATCAAGAAAGTTTGCAGGAGTTCCACCCATATGATTAATTGTATCCATAGTACCCATAGCAAGACCAGCACCATTTACCATACAACCAATTTCTCCATCAAGCGCTACATAAGAAAGACCATATTTAGCAGCTTCAACTTCATCAGGATCCTCTTCAGTTAAGTCTCTCATTGCAGCAATTTCTGGTTGACGACCAAGTGCAGAATTATCAAATCCCATTTTTCCATCAAGAGCAATAAAATCACCGCTTCCAGTACGAACAAGTGGATTAATCTCAATCATCTCAGCATCATTTTCCATATATAATTTAAATAATTTTTGTCCAAAAGATATAATCTTTTTTTGCTCTGCTTTATCAGTTATTCCAAGACCAAATGCTAATTGACGACCATGAAAACCTTGAAAACCAATAGCTGGATCAACAGGAATAGTGATGATTTTTTCTGGAGTATTCTCAGCAACATCTTCAATATTCATTCCACCTTCAGTAGAAGCCATAATTAAAGGTATCTCTAATTTTCTATCTAAAACAACAGAAAGGTAAAATTCATCTTTAATATCAGCACCATCTTCAATATAAAGCTTTTGAACAAGTTTTCCCTCAGCAGTAGTCTGGTGAGTAACTAAAGTCATACCAAGAATTTCATCAGCATGTTCTCTAACTTCCTCAATTGATTTAGCTAGCTTAACACCACCACCTAAACCACGACCACCTGCATGAATTTGAGCTTTAACAACCCAAACAGGTCCACCTAACTCTTTTGCAGCCTCTACAGCAGCATCAACACTTTCAACCATTATACCTTTTGGTACAGGCACTCCATATTTTGCAAAAATTTGTTTTGCTTGATATTCATGTACATTCATATATTCTCCTTGTTTTAAATTGGAAGTTATTTAACTTCTTGATTATTTGATTTCATATTGAGCGCGACCTATTTTATATAAGTCCTCGCCATAGGTATCATTAATTACAGTTACTGGAAAATCAACAACTTCTAATTTCCTAACTGCTTCTGGACCTAACTCCTCATAAGCGATAACTTCGGCACTTTTTATCTGCTTACCTAGAAGAGCACCAGCACCACCAGTTGCACCAAAATATATAGCTTTATGTTCTTGACAAGCATCTGTAACATCTTTATTTCTCTTACCTTTACCTATCATACCTTTTAGTCCCTCAGCTATTAAACGAGGGGAGTATGAATCCATGCGATAAGATGTAGTTGGTCCAGCTGAACCAATTGGATCTCCGGGCTTAGGTGGGGTTGGTCCAACAAAATATATTATAGCGCCCTTAATGTCAAAAGGAAGTTCTTTTCCAGCATCCAATAAGTCTACTAATCTTTTATGTGCAGCATCTCTTGCTGTGTATATTGTACCGTTCAAGTATACAATGTCACCACTGCGAAGTTTTGAAACAGTTTCATCACTAAGTGGAGTTGTTAAATGATATGTTTTACTCATCTTTTATCCTTATATAGTGATATGTGTATGGCGTGAGCTATGACACTGAACATTTACTGAAACTGGTAGAGATGCTATATGGCAAGAATTAGCTTCTATATGTACAGCTAAAACAGTCTCTGTTCCACCCATGCCCATAGTACCAATTCCAAGTTTATTTAGTTCTATTTTAATTATATCTTCAAGTTCAGCCATCTCGGGATCAGTGTTCACTGAGCCAATATCACGGAAAAGTGCATGTTTTGAGCTTATAACAGCTTTTTCAAATGTTCCACCAATTCCGACACCTACAGTAAGTGGAGGACATGGATTTGGACCAGCATCTGAGATACACTCTCTCACATAGTCAATCACGCCTTGCTTTCCAGCAGCTGGTGGGAAAACTTTTGCACGAGATACATTTTCGCTCCCACCACCTTTTGCAGCATATTCTATATCTATCTTATCTCCCTCAACAATATCAAGGTGGATAATAGCTGGGAGGTTGTAACCAATAGTGTCTTTATTATTTGCACGCGTAAAAGGGTGACAAGTTGAGGCTCTTAAGTAACCATCAATGTAACCTTTTTCAGTACCCTCGTTAATAGCATCTTTTAACAATCCACCAATAATCTTAACATCAGCACCAATTTTTACAAAGAACACTGCTAAGCCAGTGTCTTGACACAATGGACGAGATTCAGAACTTGCTATATCAGCATTTTCTAAAAGCTGCTTTAAAACCTCTTTACTTACAGGGCTTTTTTCATTTTCATAAGCTTCTTTCATTGCATTTAATGCATCTTCTGGAAGATTTGAAGCAGAATAAATTATAATATCTCTAACATTTTTAACTATCTCTTCGTATGCTATTTCGCGCATAAAAACCTCTTATATTAAATATCTATAATAAATTACATTTACAAATGATAGTTTAGCACTCTTTTAGTAATACAATTCATTATAGATGTTTATTTTGAAATAGATAAACAAATGTGTTGATTCTACCCAATCAAAAAATAGATTTTACACCAAAAGGTGTAGAATCTACTCAAAAAAATTATTTTTATTCAATATTTCAATTCCATCTCGAATAGAATCAACAGAAATTTTAAACTTAGCTTTTGTTTCTTCATCTAAATCTAATTCAACAATTTTTTCAACTCCCTTTGCACCTAAAACAACTGGAACTCCAACAGATATATCAGTATATCCATATTCACCATCAAGAATAACGGAAGATGGCATTACAATTCTACTATCATCCAATATTGCTTCTACCATAACAGAAATCGCGCGCCCAGGTGCATAATAAGCAGAAGTTCCAAGGTGCTTAACTATTTCAGCTCCCCCATTTTTTGTTCTATCTATAATGCCAATCATATCCTCTTTTGATATGATTTGATCTAGTGGAACACCACCTACAGCAGAAATCTCTGGAAGAGGAATCATATGTTGACCATGATCACCTATAAGCATAGCTCTTGTTTGACCAGAGCCATATCCTACTTTTTGATTAATTTGATATGCCATTCTAGCACCATCAAGTGCACCTGCCATACCAACTATTCTATGTCTTTCCCATCCAGTTAATTTGTGAACAACATAATTCATAATATCTAATGGATTTGAAACACAAAGGATGATAGCATCGGGAGAATATTTTACTATATTCCCAACAACATCTTTCATAATTTTTGCATTTATTAACAAAAGGTCAGCTCTTGTCATCTCGTTTCTACGAGGGACTCCAGCTGTAATAACAATAATGTCACACCCCTCTAAGTCACTAGCATCCTCTGCTGCTGTTACAATTGTGCCCTTTGGAGCATAGCTTGTAGATTGACCAATATCCATAGCTTTGCCTTTTGCAATATCAGCATTAATATCATACAAAACAACTTCATGACAAGATCCTGTCATTGATAAACTATACGCTGCTGTAGCACCTACAAAACCAGCTCCTACAATACCTACTTTTCTACTTACCATATATTTTCCTTAATTATTAGTATCTAATCCAAATGTAAAACCATTTTTAACTTTTTCTATAAGTTCTGGAACTATATCTTGATATTCGCCAACTATTCCAAAATCTGAATTTTGAAAAATTGTCTCTTTTGCATTATGATTAATTGAGACAATTGTTTCAGATTCTTTCATACCAGCAACATGTTGTACAGCACCACTTATTCCAATAGCTATATAAACTTTTGGCCTTACTGTTTTACCAGTTTGTCCAATTTGTCTTGCATACTCAGCAACACCCTCGTCTACCATAACTCTTGAACAAGCCCATTCAGCTTTTAAGCCTTGATCTTTAAGTGCCTCTGCTAAGTCCTTAACCATTTGCATACCATCACTTGTAGTTCCTCTACCACCTGAAACTATAATATCTGCTTCAAATAGTCCCTGCATACCACCCTCACCTATAACAGTTTCAATAATGTCTGATACAAATTCAGATTTATCTAATTTTGGTTTAAAGGTACTTATTTTACCCTCGCGTGAATCATCTTTTGTTGGAACTGCAAATGTTCCTGCACGAGCTGTTGAGATCTGAGGACAAACAAAACCAATAATTGTAGCAAGCTTAGACTCCCCATAAGTTGGTCTTCTTGATTCTAATATTGGGGCATATACAACTTTTTCTTTAGTTGCTTTATTTCTATGAACATGCTCCCCTATTAATAATTCAGTACAATCTGCTGTTACCCCACTATCCGTTTTTACACCAATCCTTGGTGCAAGTTCACGTCCAGCTGTAGTTGCAGCAAAAAGTGCTATTTCATAGTTATATTTTTTGATAACTTGTGCAAAAATTTCAGAAAATGGAAGTATTCTATACTCTTCAAGTCTTTCATCATCAACTACTATAACTTCATCAGCACCATAAGCTACTAAATCTTTTGCTAAATCACCTATATCTTTTCCAATCAAAAGTGTTGTAACCTTAGTATCGTTACCAAGTTCTTCAGCTAATGTATTAGCAGGAGTTAATAACTCTAATGATGGTCTTGAAATCTTCCCTTGAACCACTTCAGCCCAAGTAATAATCCCTTTAGCTCCATTTCTAAAATCTATTACTCTTAAACCTTCTTCTCTAACTTTAGCTTTTTTAGCTTTTTTCACACTCTCTTGTAAAGTATTTTTACCTGATTCAAAATCTTGTAAAAAGCTAGAAATAATTTCATTTTCATTACTGCCCGATGCCATTTTAGCGGGAGCTCTATCACTCTTGATGGTTGCTACCTTAGAAACAATTGTAGGTGAACCACTCTCACCTGGAGTACCAAGCCCAATAAATTCATCACTAAGACCAATATCATCAATATTAAATATAGTGATCTCACTCTTGTTAGCTTTTATAGCACCACTAAGTTTTGGACGCCTTGGATCAACACCAGTTGGTGTAAAACTCATAGCACAAGGAAGAGGTAAGCTTATCATCTGATACCCACCCTCTATAATTCTCTTTGCGTGAATCTTACCATCAACTAAATCCGCAGTCTCTATAAATGTACCTTGTGGTATTTTCATATTTTCTGCAACCTGCGATGGAACATGTGCTGTATCACCATCACTTGTTTGTCTTCCAGCAACTATTACAAAATCTTCATTTAGTCCTTTAGCGTATCCTAAGTGTTTAAGCATTGTAGCTATTGCTAAACCTGTAGCGTAAGTATCAGAACCTCCAAGTTTTCTATCGCTTAAAAGATAAGCTTCATCATAGCCCATTGATAATGCTGTTTTTAAAGATGCAATAAACGATGGTGGACCCATTGAACATACTATAAGTTTAGCATCTGGATTATCATTTTTGATTTGGAGACCAGCCTCTAAACCATAAGAACAATCTATATTAATAATAGATTTTGCTTTAGTTCTATCCATTAACCCATCATCGCCCATTCTCATCTCTGAGGGTAAAGGAACCTGTTTCATTAAACTAATTATTGTTAAAGCCATATTATATTTTCCCCAATCTACATCATATTATAATCTGGACCATCACCACCATATGGTGTAGTCCAAGTGATTCCACTGTTTGGTGATTTAATATCACACGTTTTACAGTGAACACAGTTTTCAGCATGCATTCTTAGTGATTTTTCACCACTTTTTTTATCAATATGCAACTCATAAACTTCAGCAGGACACATAGATGCTTCTGCTAAGCCGTATTCATTTATATTTGATGAATCAAATTGACTTTTGTTATTTACAACTAGATGTGGAACCTGAACTTCATCATGCATAGCTTTTGAATAATAAACAGTTGTTACTTTATCAAATGTTATTTTTTTATCATATGTTAACTTACCAGCAAACCTCTCTTGAAATGGTTGTTCTGAAAATTCTTTAATTGTTTTAGTTGTTACACTGTCATTTTCAGTTTTTGGAACCATCAAGCAAGCTCCGCCTGTAATGAGTTGAATACCCATCTTAAGCCCACCTACTACCATACCATTTTGCATAACTGCTCTCATATTTCGAGTTGGATATAGCTCTTTGTAGATAAAACTATTATTTACTAATTCTTCATATTTAGATAATACTTCTTTTGTGGTATCATTTTTCACTAACGCCTCAGCAGCAGCAGTAGCTGCGCAAATACCTGACTCAACAGCTAGATGAATACCTTTTAGTCTTGGTGTTGATAAAAAACCAGCACTATCACCAACTATCAGCATATTATCGGCATAATATTTTGGTATAGAGTTCCATCCACCCTCAGGCAGTGTTTTTGCACCGGCTTCTATAACTGAGCCACCCTCAAGAATTTTTGAGACATATGGATGAGTTTTCCAAACCTGCATAGCTGCATGAGGATCAAAAGATGGATCTTGATAATCAAGCCCAATAACAAGTCCAATTGCAACCCTGTCATCAGTTAAACCATAAATAAATCCACCACCAAACTCTTGTTTGTTCTTAAGAGGAAAACCAAAAGTATGCTTAACTGAACCAGCTTCTACTCTACCCTCTGGAAGTTTCCATATCTCTTTTATACCTAAAGAATATATTTGAGGATTTTTACCTGCATCAAGATATAGTTTTTCAATCACTGTTTTCACAGCAGAACCCCTTGTTCCCTCAGCAAATATAGTTATAGCTGCTTCAACAGTAGTACCTTCTTGAAAATTCTTCTGTTTAACACCGTGATGATCAACACCAGTATCTTTAGTTTTTACACCAATAACTTTATTATCACTATTGTAAACAACAGAATCAACAGAGAACCCAGTGTATATCTCTATACCTCTTTCCTCTGCTAATTTTGCTAAATATTTACAAACTTGACCTAGTGAGGCTATATAATTTCCATCATTAGACATGTAAGGCGGATGAAACGGCAATTTTGTGCTTCCTCCATCATCATTTAACTTAAGTGTTACATCAGAATCAACTTTTGAGTCAAATGGAATGCCATCAAACTCCCCGGTTGTTAGTAGTTGTTCAAATACCTGTGGTCTTATTACAGCACCAGAGAGTATATGTGAACCAATTGAATTTCCTTTTTCAATTAACATTATTCTTTTGTTTTCACCTTTTTGCTTTAGCTTATCAGCTAGAGCAATTGCAGTAGAAAGACCAGCAGGTCCTCCGCCAACAATAAGAACATCAGTTGAAATTTTATCCATATTAAGACTCCATATTTATTAGCTTAAATTTTAAATTTTACTTTAAGATATAACAATATCAGAATTAAAATTAAACTTAAATTTTTATAATTGCTCATAATTGAATAGATTTTGTGATGTTACTGAATGAAACAAAAATATAAGAGAAAAAAAGGAAAAATAGAGTTATTCTTTTACGAATATTTCTATTTTTTAATTGTAAAAATTATTTTTGTAAAGTGTTTCGATAAGTTCTTTTACGCTACCTACCGATGTAGCAAATTTTCTATCTTGGTCATTGTTTAGGTTAGCTTCAATAACTTTTTCAACCCCACTAGCTCCAATCATAACAGGAACACCACTTACGACATCAGTATAACCATATTCACCATCAAGCATTACAGCACACGGATATATTTGTTTCATATCGCTTAGTACTGCTTCAACCATAAGCGCAGTAGCTTTTGCAGGAGCATAATAAGCACTTCCGTCTTTTAATAAGCCAACTATTTCAGCTCCACCTTTTTTAGTTCTCTCAACTATATCATTTATCTCTTCCCAAGTTAACAAATCGGTAAGAGGGACACCAGCTACAGTTGAAAACCTTGGCAGTGGTACCATATCATCACCATGTCCACCCATAACAGAACATCTTATCTGCCCTGCTCCGTAACCTAACTTTTCATATACAAAATGAGCCATTCTAGCACTATCAAGGATTCCAGCCATACCAATAACTCTACTTCTATCCCAGCCTGTCTCTTTAAGTGCGACATATACCATCGCATCAAGAGGGTTAGAAACAGGAATGATTACCGCATTAGGTGAAGAGATTTTAATTACAGACATAACATCTTTCATAATTTGAGCATTTTTAATGAGCAAATCATCTCTACTCATCCCTGGTAACCTTGGACTACCTGCTGTAATTACTACAACATCACAATCCTTTACATCTTCCAATGTTTCTGCAACTGTTATAACAGTATGTTTTCTAGCAGCTTGTGCGGCTTGAGATAAGTCTAGTGCTTTTCCCCTCGCTTTATCTACATTGTTTGCTCTTAAGATAACCTCATGACAAGAACCACTCATTGCCAAAGAATATGCTACAGATGAACCTACATTACCAACGCCTACAATTCCTACTCTTTTACCCCTCATAAAACCCCTTTAACTTTAAAAAATATTTAGCAAATTAATGAAAACTAATATAGCATAATTTTCAATAATTTGCTATAGAGAGCTAAAAACTCTCTATAGAACTCAAATTATATTGCGTTAATAATAGCATTAAGTGTAGCAGATGGTCTCATAGCAGTTTCAGCTTTAGCATCATCTGGATGAAAATAACCACCAACATCTTGTGCTTTACCCTCAACAGCAAGTAATTCAGACATAATAACATCTTCTTTCTCAGTTAACTCTTTTGCTACAGGTGCAAATTTAGCAGCTAACTCAGCATCATTACCCTCTGCAAGAGCTTTTGCCCAATATTGAGCTATAAAAAAGTGAGAAGCTTTATTGTCTGGTTCACCACATTTTCTACTTGGCTCTTTGTTATTATCAAGATAAGCATCATTTGCAACATCTAGTCCGTGCGTAAGTGCCGCTAGTTTTGCATCAGAATGTTTGTTTCCAATAAATCTTAAAGATTCAGCAAGTGCTAAAACTTCACCAAGTGAATCCCAACGAAGATGACCCTCTTTTAAGAATTGCTCAACATGTTTTGGAGCAGATCCACCAGCACCAGTTTCAAAAAGACCACCACCATCTAATAATGGAACAATAGAAAGCATTTTTGCAGATGTTCCTAACTCTAGAATTGGGTACATATCAGTAAGGTGGTCACGTAAAACATTACCAGTTGCAGCGATAGTATCTTTACCTTCACGAACACGAGCATTAGAATAACGAGTAGCATCAGTTACTCTCATAGTTTGAATATCTAAACCTGAAGTATCATGGTTTGGAAGATATGCATTTACTTTTTTAATAACTTCTGCATCATGAGCACGTGTTGCATCTAGCCAAAAAATTACTGGAGAACCTGTAAGTCTACCACGCTCAACTGCTAAACGAACCCAGTCTTGAATTGGAATATCTTTAGTACGAGCTAGTCTCCAAATATCTCCAACTTCAACATTATGACTTGTTAAAACATTACCACTTGCATCTTTAACTTCAACTGTACCAGCTTCAGCAATTTCAAAAGTAGTTGGATGAGAACCATACTCTTCAGCTTTTTGAGCCATTAATCCAACATTTGCAACATTACCCATTGTTGAAACATCATATTGACCATTTTTTACACAATCTTCTAACATCTCTGCATGAAACATAGCATAAGTAGAATCAGGAATAACAGCTACACACTCTACTGCATCGCCTTTTCTATTCCATTGCTTACCACCCTCACGAATAACAACTGGCATAGAAGCATCAATAATAACATCATTAGATGCATTAAGATTTGTAGTACCTTTATCAGAATCAACCATTGCAATCTCTGGGTTGTCAGAATCAACTACTGCTTTAAATGCAGCTAAAATTTCAGCTTCTTGTGCATGACCAGCAATCTTTTTCTCAATATCAGAGATACCAAGATTAGAATTTACATTTAATTCTGCAAATGTAGCTCCGTATTTTTCAAATACAGGTGCGAAAAATACTTCTAAAGCATGGCCAAACATAATTGGATCAGAGATTTTCATCATAGTTGCTTTAAGGTGAAGTGACCATAAAACACCATTAGCTTTTGCATCATCGATTGTTTTTTGAATAAAAGCTCTTAAAGCTTTAATTGACATAAAAGTTGTATCAATTATCTCTCCATCAACAGTATCTATAGAAGCTAATTCTTTACCGTTTAACTCAATTGTAACTTTTTGACCTTTATCAATAGTAACTGATTGCTCATTTGCAAAAAAGTCCCCTTTTCCTTCCATATGTGCAACATATGATTTAGGGTTTTTTGGAAATGCTTTAAGCTTATGTGGATTCTTTTGAGCAAATTTCTTAACTGCTGCCGCTGCACGTCTATCCGAGTTACCCTCACGCAAAACTGGATTAACAGCTGAACCTAGACATGTATTATATTTTGCTTGAATCTCTTCTTCTTTAGCATTTGCAGGATTTTCAGGATACTCAGAAATATCATAACCTTGACTTTGAAGCTCTGCAATACAATCTTTAAGTTGACCAACAGAAGCTGAAATATTTGGAAGCTTAATAATGTTTCCTTCTGGTTGTAAAACTACTTCACCTAGTTTAGATAATTCATCTTCTGCAAGACCTTGGCTCGCTAGAACTCTACCAGCTAGTGAAATATCACTAAGAACTACTTCTACACCTGCAGCTTTAGTAAAAGCATTAACGATAGGTAATAACGAATAAGTTGCTAAAGCTGGAGCTTCATCAATCTTTGTCCAAATAATTTTTGACATTTTTTTTCCTTGAGTAAATTTATTTCATAATGTAAATATGAATGTGCAACAAAATCATAACACTTTAAAATAACAATAACTCAATCACTCATGCAAACATCTATCTATTTATTTAAGTGTTTCATTTAGTAGCATGCCTTATGTTGTCTAAATGTGTAGAATAGTTACATGCAAAATTATGTGTGCCACTCTTTGATTTCATAAAATATAGGTAATCGGTCTCTGCTGGAAATATGGCAGCACGAATAGCATCAATACTTACATTACATACTGGTATTGGTGGAACACCTTTGTTTTTATATGTATTATAGATAGAGTTGTCTTCGCGTATTCTTTTTGGGGTTATTTTTATGTGTGAATATTTTCCATAATTTAGTGTCCCATCCATCTGTAATTTCATACCTTTTTTTATTCTATTATATATAACAGATGAAACTAAAGGCATCTCTTCATTGTTTGCAGATTCTTTTTGAATTATGGATGCCATAGATATATAATTAAACCATTTTTTTTCATTATAAGAGCCAAATATTTTATTTGATAAATTTTTCATCTGTTTTGATGATTCTTTTAATAATATCTCAATTAACATACTTTCTGTTATTCCAATAGGGATACGGTATGTATTTGGGACAAAAGCACCCTCTTGTATTTTTGATTGCTTATCATACTCTTCTTGTAAAACTTCTCTATCTAACTTAAGATTTGCTGATAATTGATTTAAAAATATATAAGTTGTCTCCCCTGGAATTAAAGTTATGTTTCTTAATGCTGCTTTTGCATTACTTAGTTTATATAAAAAATCTGCTCTAGTTAAGGAATTTGTGCCTATATCTATCCATCCACTTTGTGGTAAACCTATTGCCCTTAACAACAAAGAGTCTAATTTAGATAAGTCAAATCCTTTTTGCGATAGATGTGATATAATATTGTTAATAGTACCGCTAGGTATAAATACAACTTTTTTAGAAACAATGGGCTGATTTAGATAAAACATGAACGATAAACTTATAATTAATAGTATCTCAAAGATATATTTTAGCATTGTCAGTTTTTTGTTATTCATTTTACTAGTGCTTTCTGGTACATATTTACTTTTAAGTGCTGGTATTCATATCAAAAATATAAAGACATCTTCTATAAGCATAGACAAATTATACATAAAATGGAATGAAAAGCTAGATATACATATACAAAAAATAGATTTTATACAAGATGACACAGATAAATCTTTTGATTTAAAACATAAAGATATCCCCAATCACATCTTGCTTGCTAATATATTTGGTTCATTTATTAAATCATTTATTATTGATGAAATCAACTATAAAGACACCAATGCAACATTGCGCTATGTAGATAATAAACTTGGCTATTTTGAAATAAAATCTGAAGATTTATTAGTCGCAATTGATATCAAACCAGAAAATAATTTTATAAATTTTAGTATTAAAAAATTTGAATTAAAAGATAAAAAAGTTAACTTAATATCAAATATTATTTTAGATACTAAAAAACATGAGCTTTATCTATCTGCAAAAACAGAGATTGGCTCTGATGTATCATTAAATATTAATATATCAACAACAGTAGACGAACTTAAATACGCTATATCCTCCAATAAAAACATAAAAAGTATAAAGTACTTTATATCACTTTTAAAACCAAATAAGACACTAAATTACTGGATAAATGAAGCAATTGAGATGAAATATCTAACACTAAAAAGTGCCTACGGTTGGGTAGATTTTAAAAACCCAAAATCAACACTAAAAAATTTATATGTCCATCTTAATGGTACTGAGTTTAAATATACTTATCATCCCAAACTT
>Ga0256834_1001207_pt1 | contig 17976 bp, 16 predicted proteins | sample 4281140metaG_FD_190536 | JGI IMG/M metagenome (GOLD analysis project Ga0256834, IMG submission 190536) | Hydrothermal vent microbial communities from East Pacific Rise, Pacific Ocean - 4281-140 | ecosystem: Environmental > Aquatic > Marine > Hydrothermal vents | place: Pacific Ocean: East...
AAATCTTTTTCCTTTCTTTAATTTTAAAAGACCATAACCATTTTTCATCTTCCCCACCAGTCACTACCTTAATGTAATAAATATTATTGGGTAAAATTTAAATAAATATCTTTGCTCGCATTTATAGCTTTATGGATCCTGAGCAAGGAGGCCAAGAAAATCAAAGCGCGGAATTTTACGAGAATATGAAAATTATTGCCAAAGGAACATATACTATATTTTTGAGCTCAGTTATCGGAATTTTTTTAGCATATCTTTCAAAAATTTTGATAATAAGGTATTTGAACTCTGCCCAATACGGTATATTGTCACTTTCCATAACATTCATCGGCATTTTCGCTACAATTTTTTCTTTCGGTATTCCTGCCGGACTTGTTAGACAAGCCTCTTTTGAAGTTGGTAAAGGTAATGAAAAAGAAGCTGAAAAAATGTTCACCACTTCTTTCTTCTTCTTACTCATTTTTTCGTTTTTTGCTGCATTTTCCCTTTATATTTTTTCTCCTTTTATCGCATCCATTATGCATAAATCAGAGCTTGTTTTACCTCTTAAGATTTTCTCCCTAACTTTGCCTTTTGTGATGTTGAGAGTGTTAATCGTCAACATTTACAGATGCTTCAACAGAACTGATGTCATGGCTTTATTTACAAACATACTACCTAATGCGATAAAACTTTTATGCGTCATAATCATCGTATATTTTGCCTTATCATTCAAATATGTAGTCATTTTTTATTCTTTCCCTTTCATATTTCCTTCCATACCACTTTTTGTTTATTTTTTGAGAAGTATCGAAATAAAAATTAAAAATTTTAGTTTAAACGCGTTTAGAAAAGTTTTAAGGTACTCTTTACCTCTTTATGTTCCAGGATTAATAAACATTGCTTCATCAAACATCGCCAACATTATTATGGGGATTTATTTAACTTCCTCTTCCATAGGAATATATTTTGCTTCATATTCTCTTGCATCTATGCTCGGACTTTTTCTTTCATCCGTGAATTTTCTTTATTATCCTCTCGCCTCTTCCATTTGCGGAAAAGGTAAATTTGAAGAGATAAAAGATCTTTACATCTCTCTAACAAAATGGGTGGTGTTTTTCTTTTTTCCTTTTTTTATAGTTTGCATTTTATTTCCTAAAGCGTTGCTTCTTCACCTTTTCCGAAAAAATTATTATCTAGGCTGGAAAGTGCTTTTATTGCTTGCAATAGCTTATTCTATCCATACGACTTTAGGGCCAAATGGAATGACTCTTTTCGCTTTGGGAAAACCAGAATCCGCAACATACATGAGCTTTGCAGGATTTGTCGTTAATGCTACATTCTCCATAATTTTAATTCCCAAAATCGGTATTTTAGGAGCAGCAATATTATTCTTAGCATCTGCATTTATTCAAAACACAATAGCATCTCTTTGGCTTTACAAATCATACAGAATCCACGCTCTTAATAAAGAGGTTCTCGGACCTTTCGCTTTATCTACTGCTCTAACTTTATTCTTTAGGCTAATATTTTTGAAAACATACCAACCAAGGCTTTGGCATTACTTGTTTTTGATCCCTCTCTTTTATGCAATTTATTTCCTCTTTATGCTCCTATTGAAGTGTGTTGATGAGACAGATTTAAAGCTTATGAGAGCGTTGGAGAGAAAACTTGGAATAAATTTAAAATTTATGAAAAAAATAGTGAAAAAACTCATATAGGAAAACCTTTTTTGAGAAGATCCATCAATTCATTGGAAATTAATATTTTTTCTCCTTCCTTGATATAAGCATAAGGCAAAGAAACAACTCTTTTCATGTTTTCTTTGCTTTCCAAAACAAACTCAGGATCTTCAATTATTTCGATTTTCTCACCTTTGTACAATTTTTCGCAAAATATGACTGCTTGATCTATCGGAAAGTGATATTTCCCAAGATTAACAACTTTAATGTTCACTTTTCCATCCATGTTTCCTAAATTATCCAAAAATTTGTCAGTTATTTTTTTCTTTGTTCTCCCTTTCATCACTTTTTCCCCTAAAATGCCGCCCACTATTACAAAATCTGCAAAATCCAGATCACTCTTTTCAATGATTTTGTCACCTTGAGGATCTAATATCAAAACGTTACCTTTCTTTATCACATCCCAACAATGCTTAGAAAACAGTTTTAAATTTTTCATCTGCAACTTTTCCAATCCTTTTATTGCATCCTGTCCCAAATTAGTTATCCAAACCTCATTTTCCCAATGCAAAGCGGAATGCTTGTACTCTGCTCTTAACCATTCTGATAAAAACGGTTCAGCGTTTTCTATAATTAAGATTGGGAACATAAAATAAAATAAATAGCGAAGCATTATTATGTTTATGCTCAATCTCGCGATAATCGGTTGTGGAAGGACAGGAAAAAGAATAGGGGAGGAAATAATTAAAGATCAGGATTTAAGCAAAAATTACTTTGTCAAGATTTTTGATTTTGATAAAGTAGAAGAGAAAAATATACAGTCCCAAAATTTTTCAAAAAGATTTTTGAACATTCCAAAAGTGAAAGCTTTTCTGGAAATGCATAAAAATTATGAATCAAAATTCGAGGTTTTTAATGTCAAAATAGAGGAAAATAACCTAAAAATTCTTGAAGATTGTGATATAATCTTAAATGCTACAGATGATTTTAATTTAGCCATTCTTTTAAACAAGTTTTGCGTATCTCATAGCAAAATTTTCATTCACACAGCCGTTTCAAATAATTTTGCTTTTATCTCCTGCACCACTAAAAAACCTTGTTTGTATTGCTTTTCAAAAAACAAATCGTGGAGTTATGAAAAGCCAAGAATCGAAACTATTTTGTTATGCGTTTCTATAACCCTTTCATTCTTAAGATCCTTGATAAAAGATAAGTCTATCATTGGACATTCTTTTTTCGGAGATTTAGAGAACAAAGTTTTTAATTTTTTAAAAATAAAACCCTCTAGGGATTGCTATGTCTGTTCCCGGTAAAAAAATAAAGCATTTTTTAAAACTGATCCGCCCTTCAATTTGCATCATTAGTGTTTTTTCTTTCCTTATCTCCGCATTCATAGTTTTCCCTCATCAAATGGAAAAGGCGCTAATGGCCTCTTTACCCGTTTTTTTAACCACTGCTTTTGGCAATGTGATTAACGATTTTTATGATGTAGATATAGATAAAATAAATAGGCCAAACAGACCTTTGCCATCTGGTAAAATAAAAATTAATGAAGCCAAGATATTTGCCATTGTTTTAGCCTTATTTTCCCTTTTATTCTCTCTATTTTTGTCGTTTTTATTCTTTTTATTGGACCTTTTTAACATTTTTATCGCTTTTATTTATGCAAAGAAAGTCAAGAGAACGATTTTTGGAAACCTTTTAGACTCTTATCTTTCAGCCTCGTGTTTTTTAGCACCTTTGTTCCTTTTTGAAACCATGAAAGGTTTTAAGATCTTGTTGCTAATCTCTTTAACTTCATGCCTCGGCAACTATTCAAGGGAAATATTGAAGGATATAGAGGACATTGAAGGAGATTTAAGCTATGGAGCAACCACTCTTCCAATAAAAATGGGCGAACGATTCGCTTTTTTCTTATCCTTTTTAATGTATTTGTTGGCTTTAATCCTTGGTTATTCCCTTTATTTCTTTTCAATTTTTAACAAATTATATTTGGTTTTCCTTTTCCTGTCTTCCTCATTAATCTTGAATTTTTTGATGTGCTTTAAAAAGAAAGATTTTAAATCTTGCTCGTCAACACTCCAAAAGCGGATAAAGATTGCTATGTTTTTGATGCTTTTGGGTTACTTCCTTGGCTCTTTGGGATAAATATATTAAGGAGTTAAGCAGATGTTTTTTCATGGAGATCAATTTTTTTAAGGAAAACATAAAAATAAAGTCGATAAATGCCGAAGGGAAAGTTGAAGAATCTCTTTTGGAGATAAGGTATGATCCGCTAATAGAACACAAAGCCAGGATAAATCTTTCGAGAATAAAAAGACCTCATGTCATTGCTAATTCTAAAGTTAACGAAAAGGGAAAGAGCAATAGAGTCAAGCATTTTTGCATTTTTTGTAAAGAGAATTGGGATAAATTTTTGCAAAGATTTTATAAAGAAAAAGAGTTTTTGGTTAGAGGTGATTGCGCTCTTTTCCCAAACAAATATCCTTTTGGCAAAGACCACACGGTTTTAATTCTAACAGGAAATCATGAATTGGAGATAAGCAAAATACCTCAAGAGAATTGGGAAAACGCTTTTTCTTTGATTCACGAACATTATGTGGAGAGGTACGAAGACGGATATGTTTATGTGAACATGAATTTTCTTTATCCCTCAGGCGCATCTATAGAGCACCCACATCTTCAAATTCTTTATGAGGACAAACCTTTAATATTCCAAAGCATGCTTTTTAACAAGAGCAAGATTTATTTTGAAAAAACTGGCGAGAATTTCTGGATTTCTCTTTGCGAAGAGGAGAAAAAAAGAAAAGGAAGATTTATCGGTGAGGTTAACAATTTTGTTGGAATAACGGCTTTTGCACCTTTAGCCAACAAAGAATCTATTTTTATCTGTAAAAAAAGCAAGTCTTTTTTTGATTTAAATGCGAATGATATAAAAAATTTGTCCAAAACCTTTTCTTTAGTCGTTTCCAAATTTTTGGGCATTGGTGCAAAAAGTTTTAACGCTACGCTTATGTTCCCTAGTAAAGAGGAAACAGACTTTTTCTCACCGCAAATGAGAATTATTATGAGGCCTGAGCCTAAACTCGCTTACACTTGCGACAGGGCATTCATGGAGGTTTATCATAGAGAGCCAGTGATCTCTTTTTTACCAGAAGATGTAGCCAAAGAGTGGAAAAAAGCTTTTAAAACAAAAACCTTGTAAGAGCGGAAACTTAATATATCAATACTTCGTATATTTTTTTATGGCTGCTAAAGAAAAACGAAGCGATTTGAAAGTGAGAGAAGTTTACGAAGTCGAAGCGGATGAGGTTAAAGCAGAGGTAACAATAGCAGATGATCCCAAGGAGTATGTGCCAGTTTATCTCCTCGAAAGGCCGATGTTAGATATAGCAACAAAAGCGATATTGAATGCCATAAGAGAGGAACTGATAAAGCTTGTTGAGCTTTCCACGAAAGAGTTTGTTGATCCTACAGCATTTTTATCTGTCAAAATGAAGTTCAAGAAAAAGGCTATGGAGTTAATAGACAGATATTTGCCTACGCTAAGAGAGAAAGAAAAAAAGATTCTTGCAGGAAGTCTGATTCACGAAATGCTAGGGCTTGAAGATCTTGAATTTCTCATAGAGGATCCGCATTTAGAGGAAATCGTTGTAAACTCAGCAAAAGAGCCGGTCTGGGTTTACCATAAAAAGTACGGATGGTTAAAAACAAATCTCATAATTGGAAGTGAGGAGAAAATATACAACTATGCTTCATCAATCGGTAGGAGAGTCGGAAGGCAGATAACAAGTTTGCATCCTTTGATGGATGCTCATTTGCCAACGGGAGACAGAGTAAATGCGACACTTTTCCCAATATCCACGCATGGAAACACTTTAACAATAAGGAAATTTTCACGATCTCCTTGGACAATAATTCACATGATAGAGAGCAACACTCTTTCCAAAGAAATGGCTGCTTTTCTATGGCTAGCAATGCAGTACGAACTTAATCTGATAGTGGCTGGAGGAACTGCATCTGGAAAAACCTCCATGCTTTCAACTTTACTTCCGTTCATACCTCCTAACCAAAGAATTATCTCCATAGAAGACACAAGAGAGATAAATTTACCTAAGTTTCTGCATTGGGTTCCTTTTTCGAGCAGGGAAGCAAATCCGGAGGGAAAAGGCGCAGTTACGATGCTCGATTTATTGGTCAATTCTTTGAGAATGAGACCTGATAGGATTGTTATAGGAGAGATAAGAAGAAAAGCGGAAGCAGAGGTTATGTTTGAGGCCATAAGGACCGGGCACAGCGCTTATGCAACATTTCATGGAGATAAAGCGGATGAAGTTTACAAAAGGCTGACAAATCCACCTATGGAGTTACCTCCAGCAATATTGAGCGCTTTGCACCTAATAGTTGTTCAGTTTAGGCATAGGAGATTAGGGGTTAGAAGGACTTTGGAAATAGTGGAAATAATGCCTGGGGAAAAAGAAATCGGTTTGAACCAGATTTTCAAATGGAATCCTAGGGATGACACATTTAACAAGATAAATAGATCCTCAAGGGTTTTTAGAGAGATAAACATGTACACCGGTATGACCGAAATGGAAATAGAAAAGGATATCCAAAAGAAAATAACGGTTTTGGAATGGCTAATGGAGCACAAAATAAAAACTGTGAACACAATAGGTAAAATAATGGCTGAATATTATAGAGATGAGAACAGCATTGTCAAAATGGCACAAAACAACGAAGATCCTAAGGAATTGTTAGATCAAGACTTGATGAACGAGTTAAATGCAACGAATCTTTAATTTGTGATGTAATATGCCTAAAAATTCAAAAAATCAAGATATGTTGCTAAAGAAGAGCAGAAAATTTTTAGGTATGGCTCAAAAGTTGGAAGGGGTATTTTATCAATTGAACGCTGATTTGCTTAGGGCGAGAATAAACATTTCTTTAGTGGAACACATAGCGATAAGCCTTTACAAAGGGTTTTATTCCGCAGGTATGATATCTGTGATGCTTATCCTGGCAGGAATCGTTCTTAAAAATAAATTCACTTTGGAAATGGGGCTTTTGGCATTTCCTCTGTTTTTCCTTTTGAATTTTTACACCTCTTTATATTACCCAAAATATCTTGTTAACAAAAGGGCTAAAAAGATAGAGGAGGATTTGCCTTATGCTTTGAGACACCTTTTGATACAGGTAAAATCAGGAGTGCCTTTATACCAAGCAATGGTTAGCGTTTCAGAAGGTTATGGAGAAGCTTCAAACGAATTTAGACACATAATCGAGGAAATAAACGCTGGAAAAAGCCAAACAGAAGCTTTGGAGGACAGTATCTCAAAAAATCCTTCTCTGCCTTTGAGAAGAGCATTATGGCAACTCCTGACTGCTATGAAGACCGGAGCGGATCTAACAAAATCTTTGGAGGCAACAGTAGAGGAAATTTTGAGGGAGCAGTTAATAGCGATAAAAAAATACGGACAAGAGTTAAATCCATGGACTCTGTTTTACATGATGTTCGGTGTCATAGTACCTTCTCTAGGCCTAACATTCATGATGATATTGACATCTTTTCTAGGAGGCAACATAGGGAATGGATTGCTTGGTATGGGCCTATTTATGCTGGCGGTTTTCCAATACTTTTTCGTTCAAGTGGTTAAAAGCAAAAGACCATCGGTGAAAATATGAAAAAGAAAAAGATCAGGATTAAAAGAAAAAAAATTGACCTGAACAAAATAGCGAAAGACATAGCTTTATCTGTCTACCTCATACTTCCAAAGAGTTATAGAAAAAAAATTGAGAGAGAAGTGAAATATGCTGGAATCGAGGAGGACAAGTCGTTATTTTGTGGAAGTCTGGTTTTATTTTTCTGGATAATGGCAATATTCGATTTTTCGTTTCTGTTTTTCGTAGTTCGCGCAAGAATATATTTGGCCATTGTGCCATTCATAATACTTTTTGGCATAGGTTATTTTGCCCCTTATCTGGTATTCATGAACTTAGCCGAAGCGAGAAGGAAGAGAATGGAAGTTTATTTGCCTGATATACTTTTGCTGATGTCCTCTAATCTAAAATCAGGAATGACGATAGATAGGGCAATTTTATTCGCCGCTAGGCCCGAATTCGGGGAATTAGCGGATGAGTTCAAAAAAGTTGCTTTTGAGATTTATGGAGGGGGAGAAATAACAGAGGCTTTTAAAAAATTGACAAAAAGAATAAAGTCCGTTGTTTTGGAAAGAACGGTAAAGCTTTTGCTTGAAGGTTTAAGAGCAGGAGGCATGGTTGCAAATCTTTTGGAGGAAACAGCCAATGATATAAGGAATACAGAGATTCTACAAAGAGAGATAAAATCCAGCGTGATGATGTATGTTATGTTCATTTTTATAGCAGGGGTGGTGGCAGCTCCTTTTCTTTTTGCAATCTCGAATGTTTTGGTTAAAACAACAGCAAGTATGTGGAGTAACAACGGTTTTGGAGGAAGCATGAGTAGTGGGGCGGCCCAATTTATGGGCGGCGGCTTCATCCACATTAAACCAAAAAAACTTAAAGCAAACGATTTCGGTTATTTTTCAGTTCTCTCAATGATAATAACCATTATCTTCGCAAGCATGCTGATTTCCATAATCCAAACGGGCTCATCCAAAGAAGCGATAAAGTATTTGCCAATATTTTTGATTATCGCCTTAGGCATTTATTTCGGAGCTCTAAAAGTTTTGACAAAAATATTCTCGTCAATGATAACCTAAAATATAGGAGGTGGTTATGTGAAGTTTCCGAGAATGGAAGATGTGGACTATTTCACAAACAGGCCGTTGGAAAATGAGAACGGGGAAAGAACAGGGAAAATAATCATGTTTAGGCTAAAAGGTGAAACAAAGTTCCAATACAAAATGATCTGTCCGTTTTGCGGAAAAGAGCAGGAAGGAAGCATAGAGTTTAAAAGAAGACCTTATAGAGTTCCGTGTAGACATTGTAACAAAAAAATATTGATAGAGCGGTTGAAGAAATGAAAAAATAATTTAATGTAAAACGAGGCTGCTAAAAACCAAAACCAGTCCTATGTTCATAAGCAAGTTAGGTATATTCCTAAATGCATAAATAAAATTCTCCACATCTCTGCTTAACATGTAAGGCACAAGGCACCTAAAAAGCATTTTGGCAAGATTAGCCAATATAACGAGGTGTAATAAAGACAATGTTGGAAATAAAGTTATCATCAAAGTAGCAAATGCAAACGATATTGTGGAAATGCCAAACGGATTTTCCACCTCGTCTTCCTCTGGCCAACAAATTTCATCAACGGCTTTTATTATGCCGATGGCAAAAAAAATGTAGATAGCGGCAAGAACATTTTTGAAGTATTTTGCAGCAATTATGCACGCAAATGTGATTATTTCAAACTCAAATATGGTGTCAAACCCAAAATTTTCAAGCAAATCCTCTATAAAAAAATAGGAAATAAATATCAATAGAAACGACAATAAAATTTTGAAACCTCCGATTAAAAAAGAAAATACAGAGCCTAAAATAAATAAGATCAGTACATAGTCGAAGTCAAAAAATAATAATGCAGTATCCTTTCTATTTTTTGATTTTTGGGAGATCATAAGCATCACCTCTAAAAATAAAAGTAGTTAATTCAACCTTTTTCAGAAAATTTTAAATATATTTCTTAAAATCAGAATATCAAGATATCGTCTATTTTCTTCATCAATATTTCTGGTTTTTTTATATGGTATTCATTTTCAACAATTCCTGCATTATCGAAATCTAAATTTTTGTTCATCGACTTCTCTATTTTAGAAATTACAGAAGGAATCACCGGTTTTAACAACACAGAAGACATTTTAATCATGTTTAATAAGGTTACGATGACATTTTTCACATTTTCAATGTTTTCCTTTTCTTTAACTTTTTTCCAAGGCTCTTCTTTTTGGAACAATGTGTTGCCCAAGCCTGCTATCTCCAACGCTTTTTCTACAGCCTCTTTTATGTTCCAATATTCGTACGCTTCTCTACCTTCTTTCAACATTTTTTTGCTTTTCTCCACATATTCTTCAACAACTTTGCCTTTAACATCACCATTCAAAAATTTGTGGCTAAAACTCAAAATTCTGTATGATAAATTGACAAAATTGCCTATAAGGACATTGTTTATAGTTTTTATAAACGCCTCATTCGATATCTCTATGTCGCAAACTTTATTCGAGAGGTGATATGCAAAATAAAACCTTAAATATTCAGGATCTTTAACTTTCTCCTCGTAATCTTTCAATTCTATGAATGTTCCCCTAGATTTGCTCATTTTGCTTCCGCCAATGGTTATGAATCCATGGGTATGTATGTAATCTGGCAAAGAAAAATTGCAGGCCATTAGCATTGCAGGCCAAAACAAATAATGGAAGTATATTATATCTTTGCCTATTACATGAATTATGCCTGTTTCATCACACATCCAATATCTTTTCCAATCTTCACCTTTCTTTTCACAATAATTCATGGTTGATGCGAGATATCCTATTGGTGCGTCCCACCAAACATAAAAATATTTATTCTCCTCGCCAGGTATTTTGAAGCCAAAGTATGGCCCATCTCTACTGATACACCAATCTTCCAAGCCTTTATTTATCCAATCCATCAAATAATTCTTAACTTCTTCTTGAAAATCAGATTTAGTTATGTATTCTTCTAATTTTTTAGAAAAAGCGCTCAATTTGAAAAAATAATGCTTACTTTTCTTAGTTATCGGCTTAGAACCGCAAATCGCACACTTAGGATCTATCAATTCTTTAGGATTGTGTGTTGAACCACAAGCCTCGCATATATCGCCATATTGATCTTCTGCCCCGCATTTTGGACATTTACCTTTTACATATCTGTCAGGCAAAAATCTTTTGCATTTTTCACAATATAACAACTCTATGTCTTTTGTGTATATATATCCGTTTTCCATGGCTATTTTAAACATCATTACGGCCAATTCTTCATTCTCTTTACTGTGAGTTATATAATAATTATCTACAGAACTTTCGAGAAACTTTAAGGCTTTTTTAAACTTTTCATGATTTATTTTAACGAACTCTTCAGGACTCATGTTGTGTTGTTTAGCCCTCAACTCAATAGGGGTGCCGTGAGCATCAGTAGCACAGACATATATCAATTTTCTTCCTGAAAGCCTATAAAATCTAGCCATTATATCGGCAAGTATGAACTCAAAGCCGTGACCTAAGTGAGGATTACCGTTTCCATAAGGAAGTGCAGACGTCATCAATATCTCTTTTTTATCTATTCTCATTGCGTCGTCACCTATAAACACCGCTTCGTCTATAAATAAGATTTTCCAAAAAATTTATATATAAGATGATGTCATAAAATTAAAGTTATGGTAAAAAATAAAATATTGTTTTTAAGGAAGTTCATTTTGTCTGCTATTGTATTTATATTGTTATTTTTTCCGCTTAAATTATGTTATGGAAGTACTCTAAATTATTTTCATTGCTACACTGCATACAAGTCCTGTTTATCACCCAGTGATGTTGTTGTTTTCAGAAAAGCTTTAATTAATGATTCTCACGCAGCTCTAGCCAATTACACATCCTATCCATATGTTGTTTGCTGTTCACCTCCCGCTTTAGGAGTGACATTGAATGTTAGCGTTAATCCATTTTCTTGTTTATGGGGTGGCGTTCTATCTTTAAGCGCGCCTTACGATGCTCATGTTTCTCCTTACTATTATTATTACTTCCCATATAAACTCTGTCTAAAGGCGAGCGAAGGGTTAATAGTTTGCGACATAACTCAAGGTTCTTGCCCTTATGGCTACACTTGTGTTGCATCAATTGGCAACCTTACAGGAGGTTATATAAATGCTCATGTGGCTGATTGCGGGTTTTTCCCATACAGCGTGTGTTGTGCATACTTCCCATATTTAAACGAGAACAATGAAAGTGTTGAAATAATAGTTGGTAATAAAAAAGGCTCTAATGTCACTGCTAAAATATATGTAGGATCTCAACTCCAATTTGCCATAAAAGTTTCGAACCCAACACCCAATCAAAAAAGTTACTCAATTAAAATAAAAACGAGCAGTTTACCTTTAACAGCGTTCACATACTTCACGAACAAAAGGTATTATTCTCAAAGAGACATAGAAACATTTACATTGAAGCCTTATTCTACAGTTTTAATTCCTGTCACCACATACGGTTTTGAACAAGGAATTTGGCACATTTATTTTGTTAATCCATCCAACCCAAAGCAAGTTTATGCTGAGTTATCTTTAGATGTCGTTAATAATCCTCAAAAAGGAATAGGTTATTCTTCAGCACCTGGTCTTAATTGGATTGATGTGTTCTCTTTAGCATTTTTTGTTTCCTTTATCTCAATCATTCTCTACCGTACGGAATAACATAAACATATTCGTTTTTTATGTATGAATACACATAAGAAACATTCGTTACAAATTTGAAAGGTGTTAAAATAGGCAAGGATATGCTTTTTGGTTTGAGTTGACAAACAAAAGTTGAAGATTTACCTTGAAATATGCTTATCAAAGGTTTTGCGCTTTTCAAATCTAGAACAAGCTTATCTCCTTCGGTTATGAAAAATTGGCAATTATGTGAATCTGGCTGAAAATATTCGCTCGGATACTTTATAACTATGTTGTTTATTTTTGCCACACCTTTCCCTATGTTTTTAACAGTCAATTCTAAAGAAAATGGATCTCCGTATGGATAGGGTTGCTGAGGAGCAACTATCTCTGCATAAACAGGGCCTTTAGTGGCTATGTTGTTTCCCGCCAAAGACATATCTTTTTGAGTGTAAACCCTTTCATTCAACTCATTTTTGTTTATGAAGTAAATATAGGTTATGGTTTCAGCTGTAGAAGCATAAGAGATGTGAATATTAAAGTCACATTTGTATCGCATATTCATTATGTCCTCTTCACTCGGCGCTTTTATTTCCCAATAAAAAACGGAATATGCTCCAGGCGATAATTCATATGTTATTATGTTCTCTTTTTTCCCATCGAAGTTTATGTCAACATTTTTTTCTTTGCACTTGTCTTTATTCATTCCCAATATATCGAACTTTTGCAATTTGAACATGGGTTGACAAAAAGATAATAATAATGAGCCGTTGTTACCACAAGAAGAAGATTTCTCTCCGCTGTTGTTAGGATCCAAAAATATATCTACTGACTCTTGCCCTACATTTTTAACAGAGACCCGTACATTCATAATTTGCCCTGGAGACAATTTGTTTGAGGGATAAAAACCTATTTTCTCTATTTTTAGAAGGTCTCTTCCTTGCACTTGCGTTTTTTTGCTACCTCCTGTTGTTATTTGTATAGGCGAGGTGCATTGAGATGAGATTATGCATAAAGTCAAAGCCAAGAATATCAATAAAAATCTTGAATGTCCCATAACATTATGGTTATGACAGCATTAAAATTTATTTTTAACGAATACATTGTTTATCCTCTTTATGCAAACACGGGTTACAATATAGTTAACACACTGTTTTATGCTGTTCTTTTCATAATCTCTTGCCTTCTCCTATATAAATTTCTCTTTGAAACTGGATTTTTGCCTCTAAGCGAAAAATTCGTCCTCTCTCTATCTGGTTGGTGCGTTTTCGGTGGCATTTTAAGAGTTGCCAAAGATTACGGCATAACCCATTCGATACTTTTTGTTAGCCCTTTTATTTATATCATTGTTTTTTGCTTTGTTCTGTTTGCCATACTCGTTGACAAATACATAATAACTCCTTTTGCCAATAAAAATGAGAGATGGCAATTTTTGCTTTACTCTGGTTGGACCGCGACATTTCTAGTGTTGAATTCTTTGAGAATCGTGGACTGGAAAATGCTGTTCTTTTCTTTATCCCTTTGGCTCATAATTGGAATTGTTTTGCTTATGGTCTCGAGAAAGATAAAATTTTTTGAAAACAAATGGAATTTTTTTGCTATACAAGCCCAAATGCTTGACGCTTGTGGTAGCTTTGTCGGCATAACTTATTGCCATTTTTGGGAAAAGCATGTTCTCGCAAGGAATGTCATGCGGTTAGTATCTCTTTTGAAATTGCCAACTATACATAATTCTTTTGCTTATGTTCTTTTACCTTTGAAATTTCTTCTAATCTCCTTAGCTTTGTATTTAATAGATAACTCTGGATTAAACGAGAATGAAACAAAATTTGTTAAGATGGTGATAATCCTCCTCGGAATAGGCATAGGCACAAGAAATGTTTTCTCGACAGCGATATTTTGCAGAGGTTAATCATTTTAATGTTTTTCATAAATTTTTATTATGGCCCTCGATTTTTCTCTGATCGAAAAAAGTTTGAGTTTAGCGAAAGACAACAATGAGAGAAGGATGTTTTTTCTATCTGGATTGCCGCATTTTAAAGTCAAAAATCTGGAAAAAATAGCAGAAATTTATTTGAAAATCTGTAATTCCAACCCAAAAGCGCTTTTTATTTGGAGAACAGGCAGCGAAGAGAAAAAAGTTTACGATCAGTTGAACAAAAAAATGAGCGTTCAGCTTTTGGAGTTTAAAGATGTTGACACAATTTTAGGAACAAATTATGATTTTGTTGTCGTTGATCTTTCTTACGGCATAAGTCCCAACGATTTAGGCAAAATAACAGGAATAGTTAAAGGCAATGGAATCCTCGTTTTTTTAGCGCCACACATATCTGAATTTGAAAAAATGTTCACCAAATTCCACGAAATGGTTCTTGTGGATCCTTTCACAAAAAAAGATATAAGACATATATTCAACAAGTGGTTTGTAAAAAAGATGAAAGAGCACTGCGGAATATTTTTGATTGAAGACGAAGACCTTTTACACTTTAAAGAGTGTGAAAGCCATTCTAAAAAGGAAGAAAAAGAAAAAATCGAATTTAAAACGGATGTTCCCGAAAATCTGAAAAAAACGATAAATCTTTGCGCAACAAAAGACCAAGCAAATGCAATTTTTTCCCTTCTTGAATTTTTAGATTCTGAGGAAAAAGCTTTCATCTTAACAGCTCACAGAGGAAGAGGAAAATCAGCCCTTCTCGGAATTTTTTTGTCTTACCTATTAAAAGAAAAGAAAACTAAAGTAATAATCACGTCTTTGGAGAAAAACAATGTTCTGGAGTTGGCAAAATTTTTGAAAAAAGGCCTAGAAAAAAATGATAAATTTACATTTTCCCTCAAAAAATTTTTCAACGGCGACAAAATAAAGTTGCCTAACGGATCCTCTATAAGATACACTTTGCCTTTCAAGGCTTTAAGGAAAAAAGCAGATCTGATTGTTGTGGATGAGGCAGCTTCCATTCCTGTTAACATTCTCTTTCAACTTTTGAAGAAAGAGGCGAAAGTCATTTATTCCACAACAATTCACGGTTATGAGGGATCTGGCAGAAGCTTCAACTTGAGATTTTTGAAGTCTTTGAAAGACAAAAAAGTGCCTTTTAGAGAGTTCAACATGGTTCAGCCGATAAGATATTCCGAAACAGATCCCATAGAGAAGTGGCTCTTCGATGTCCTTTTGTTGGATGTTGAAGTCCAAGACATAAAGCCAGAAGAAGTGGATCTAAAAAATCTAAGGTATATTAAACCAGACATAGAATCTTTAGTTTTTGAGAGCGAAAAGTTATTAAGGGAAATGTTCGCGGTTTTTGTCACAGCCCATTATAGGAACAATCCAAATGATTTCGGCTTCATTTGTGATGCCCCCCACCATGAGGTTAGGATTTTGTTAGACGATAAAGGTAGGGTCATTTGCAGCCTTCAAATAGCCAAAGAGGGAATGTTGGAAAGAAAAAAGGCTTTTGATTTGTATTATGGAGAAACTCCATCCGGAAACTTGATTCCTGATAGGTTGATAAAGCATTATAGGGATGTGGAATTTGGAACCATGCATGGCTATAGGATAGTTAGGATAGCGGTGCACCCGAATCTCATGGGAATGGGCATAGGAAGTGTGATGCTCAAGCATTTGGAAGAGGAAGCGAAAAAGGAAAATGTCGATTGGTTAGGCGCTAGCTTTGGGTCAACGGAAAAACTCCTAAACTTTTGGTTCAAAAACGGATTTTTCCCAATTCACATAGCCCCAGTTCCAAATCCGAAAACAGGAGAACATTCTGTTATAGTACTCAAAGGCGTAAGTGGAAATGCAGATAAAAAGATGAGAATTGTGCAAAAAGAGTTCATAATAAAACTTTTAAACTCCTTGGTCGATCCTTTCAATTCTGTTCCCGCAACATTAATATTGAAAATATTGAAGAGTTATCCTGGGGAAGAATACGAACCTTTGCTTTCTGAAACGCAATGGAAAAGGGTTTGCATGTATGCTTTTAACATCTTAACTTTCGAGACATGCAGAGATTGTGTGTTTGAACTCGCAAAAGCATATTTTTTAAGCAAACACAAACCAAAAATAAGCAAAGAGCATGAAATGCTTTTAATTCTCAAAGTTCTCCAGGCAAAAACATGGAAAGAGGTTAAAGATGTTTTGGATAAGGGCCAAGTATTCTGGATGATCGAGCTTAAAGATTTGATAAAAACCCTTGTCAAGCATTTTGGAAAGGGCAAGGTTAAAGAGGATGAAATCAAAAAGCTAGAAAAAATGTTTGAAAAAATAAAGAAATAAATCATTCTAAAAGATCATTTCCCATTTCTTTTGGCTTTTCAACCCCAACAAGTTTTAAGAGCGTTGGCGCTATGTTTGAAAGACCACCATTTTTCAATTTTATCTTCTTTTTATCATCCAAAATTATAAACGGCACAGGATTGAAAGTGTGTGATGTTTTTTTACTCCCTGTTTTAACATCTATCATTTCTTCCGCGTTTCCATGATCTCCTGTTATGGCAACTAAATAGCCTAAGGAAAGATAAGCATCGACAACTTTCTTCAAGCATTTATCAACATGCTTTATCGCCTCGATTGTCGCCTTCAAATTTCCTGTGTGACCCACCATATCAGGATTTGCAAAGTTGATCAGCACAAAATCGTATTTCCCCGCAACTTCAACCGCTTTTTCTGCTATGTCATAAGCTCTCATCTTGGGCGTTAAATCATAAGTTGGAACTTTTGGTGATGGAAAAATAACTCTGTCTTCTCCTTCAAAGGGCTCTTCCCTTCCACAGTTGAAAAAATAGGTTACATGAGCATATTTTTCACTTTCAGCAATCCTTATCTGCTTTTTCCCAATTTTGTTTATTATTTCCCCTAAACTGTTCCTAACTTTTATCTCCCCAAAGAGAAACGGTATTTTTTGATCCTCAAAGTATTGAGTCATTGTGATTAGGTTTATTTTCATCTTTGAAAGCATTTGAGTGAGTTGCCTCGCCCTATCAGGCCTAAAGTTTATGAAGACCACAACATCCTCGTTTTTTATCTCCCCCTCCTCATTTATCATCGTTGGCTTCACAAACTCGTCAGTTTCGCCAAATCTATACGCTTTTTTTATCGCCTCTCTCCAATTCTTTGCTTTCCTTCCTATGCCTTTGGTCAACATGTCAAACGCTTTTTTAGTTCTGTCCCATCTTTTGTCTCTATCCATCGCATAATACCTTCCGCAAATGCTTGCTATTCTTCCAATTCCCAGCTCTTTACAATAACCCTCCAAAATCTCCAGATATTTTTCCGCCTCTTTTGGCAAAGTGTCTCTTCCATCCAAAAAAGCGTGAATGAAAACATTTTTTATTCCCAACTCTTTACAGGCTTTCATAACACCGTAAAAATGATATATTGAGGAGTGGACTCCTGCATCGGAAGCAAGGCCTAAAATGTGGACTCTTTCAGCATTTTTCAGATAAGGTGCTATTTTTTGTGTGAACCCCCTAGATTTTATACTTTCAGTTATCCTCACAACATCTTGCTTGACTATTCTTCCTGCCGCTATGTGCATGTGTCCTACTTCGCTCCCTCCAAGCATATGATCGAATAATCCAACGGCTTCTCCATGAGCCTTCAAAAGGCATGAAGGATAAGAATTGAAAAGTTTATTGAAAGTCCTAGGATTTGCGAGTTTTATTGCATTACCTTCTTCTTCCTCTCTGAAGCCCCATCCATCAAGGATTATCAAAATTAGCTTTTGCTTCATCATAACATCGTTATTGTCCTCGCTTCCTTAAATAATTAACCTATCATTTAAGAAGCATAGCCAGTTTTATCAGCTTTGGCTTTTTCATCAAAATCTTTATCATCTTTATGTGGTTTCTTCCGTTTGCAAAATCTATTAAATCTTGTTCGCTCATCTCCCTTGCCAAAAAGTTGAGATCTTCATCGCTCAACCTTTCAATGACCATCCTCAATTTCTCCAC
>Ga0256834_1001208_pt1 | contig 17975 bp, 17 predicted proteins | sample 4281140metaG_FD_190536 | JGI IMG/M metagenome (GOLD analysis project Ga0256834, IMG submission 190536) | Hydrothermal vent microbial communities from East Pacific Rise, Pacific Ocean - 4281-140 | ecosystem: Environmental > Aquatic > Marine > Hydrothermal vents | place: Pacific Ocean: East...
AACCGTATTGTCCAAATATAAAAAACTACCGACTATTATTTTTGACGAAATAGATACCGGTATTTCGGGTGAAGTCGCCCAAAACATGGCAGAAGTGTTACAAAAATTATCACAAAACATGCAAGTGATTGTCATCACGCACCTTCCGCAAATTGCCGTTAAAGGCAACGCACATTTTAAAGTATATAAAACCGATCATCAAGGCATTAGCACGCAGGTCAAGCAACTCAATACCGAAGAGCGCATCTATGAGATAGCCGAAATGCTTGAAGGTAAATCCCCTTCAGACTCGGCATTGCAACATGCACGGCACCTTTTGGGTTATTAGAACTTGTATTTGGGATTACGTTGCAACTCTTCCAATTCATTCCAATACTCTTGAACCATTTCTTCCACCACTTTGCCTGCAGGTTTGATTTCGTCAATCAAAGCAGCCACTTGCCCTATTTCCAATTCACCTTCTTCCAAATCGCCTTCAAACATACCGCGTTTGGCACGTCCGCGTCCCAAGAGTTGTTTGAGTTGTTCTTCTGTAGGACATTCACGGTAAAGAGCTTGCAGTTTTTCGTAAAACTTATTTTTAATCAACCGGACGGGTGCCAGTTCTTTTAAAGTCAAGGCTGTATCACCATCACCGGTTTCCAACACTGCTTTTTTAAAATTGATATGTGCCGACGATTCTTCCGTAGCCACAAACCGGCTGCCGATTTGCACGCCATCAGCCCCCAGAACCATAGTTGCCAACATTTGTTTGCCGGTAGCTATCCCGCCTGCAGCAATCAAAGGAATAGCTATAGCTTTTCTAACTGCGGGAATCAAAGCAAGCGTTGTGGTTTCTTCGCGTCCATTATGTCCGCCGGCTTCAAAACCTTCGGCAACTATGGCATCAACCCCGGCATCTTGGGCTTTAAGGGCAAATTTTACACTACTGACCACATGTACCACCGTAATGCCATGTTGTTTTAATAAACCTGTCCACTTTTTAGGATTACCGGCAGAAGTAAATACAATTTTGACTCCTTCATCAATAATAATTTGGATAATTTCTTCAATATCGGCATAAAGCAAAGGCACATTGACTCCAAAAGGCTTAGCGGTATGTTGCTTGGCTTTTTGAATATGATCACGCAATACATTGGGATACATACTGCCGGCACCAATTAATCCTAAACCGCCGGCATTGCTAACAGCCGTTGCCAGCCGCCAGCCACTGACCCAGATCATACCACCTTGAATTATAGGATATTGTATGTTAAACAAAGAGGTTATCCTGTTCATTCCACAATAATTTTAAAAGTTTTGTTAGGAAATAAAAGGTAATAAATTCCCGGCAACAAGCCACTGATATTTATTTGGTTTTGCCGGGCTTTTCCATACATAATACGTTTGCCGTCCATACCATACAGCTCAAAAGGTTCGTTACTGCCGGTATATAAAATGTTTTTGGCCGGATTAGGATACACATAAAAATCATTTGCATATTGTTCATCTAAAGTCGTTGTATCATATAAACTAAAGTTGGGAATGCCATAGCCGTAATAATTATCCGGATTGTTAAACCGGTCGGATATTTGTAACAAATCTTGTTTGATTTGTGCCGGCGTTTTATTAGGAAAAGCTTGCACCATACAAGCAACCATGCCGGCTGTAATCGGCGAAGAAAATGAAGTGCCGTTAATATTTTGAATGCTGCCATACCAATAAGCTGCAGCACCTTCTCCTTGCGCCATAACATCAGGTTTGATACGTCCGTCAGCCGTGGGCCCGGTAGAACTGAATGATGCACGATCACCATTGGCATTAACAGCACCTACGGTAATCACATGCTCGGCATCACCGGGCATTCCTATTTTCGGCCAATTGGGATTACCGCCAGAATTACCGGCCGAGACTACCACATTTATACCTCTTGATACGGCAATTTCGGCCGCCCTGCTGATAAAAGAAGTAACACCGTTTAAATCGTCCAAGGTATAATTATACTCAGACCGGTCAAAAGTTGTGTATCCCAATGATGTATTGATAACATCAACTCCTAAACTGTCAGCCCGTTCGGCTGCTTCTGCCCAATAAGTTTCTTCTATAGGCATCTCTTGATTGACATCTTCGGAAATATATAGAGCAACACTAACATCGGGAGCTGTCCCTACCAGAGTGCCATTAGTTTTGGCGGCAATAGTCGACAAAACACCACTGCCGTGCATACTTCTTTGATAGACATCGGTATTGTTATCTACAAAATTATAAACATCTATAATTTTATTATCTTGAAACAAATGCTGAAATAAACTGGCCGTATTAGTGTCTTGAAAACCGGCATCAATTACAGCAAGTAAAACACCGGCACCCGTAAAATTTTGTTGGTGCATGACTTCTCCGTTTAACATGTGTATTTGGTTATAACCGGCACCATAGTCAAAATTACTTCTTGTTTGAGCTGAACCAACAGTAACTCTGTATTTAGGCACAGCCGGTGTAACAATGCCAATATTTTTATTGGCAAATTCAATATAATCTACAAAAGATAAATCGAGCAATGAACTAATATCATTCTGAGTCCCTTGCACATGAACGGCATTGAGCCACTTAGACTTAGCCTTATAAGTAATACCGGCAGTATTTTTAATCTGATCTATATAACTTTGGTCAATAGGCACATCTTTTTCGTCCAAACTTATATTTAAACGGCTTCTGCGATCTAAGGCTCTTTGCGAAAGCATGCTTAAAGGATTGGACAAATAAGTATTAGCCTGAGGTTTGTTCAAAAAATAAACCCAAGCATCTTCCACTTGTTGGGCGGTTAAAAAAGAACTTATAAATAAGAATAACAACATCAAAAGATTTTTCATAAACAATTTTTTTAATAAATATTCATTTAACAAATATAAAATTTATTTCATATTTGTCTCACTTTAAATAGTTAAAAGATACAACTCGAATTAATTTATTATTTTTGAAGCACAATTATCATTCTAATGAAAAAAATACTATTTATTATAGTGCTGTTTATATTTCAATTGTTACCGGCACAAAACCGGTTTAATCTAAAAGGTTTGATTTTGAACAACCAAAACAAACCCTTAGAAGCAGTCAATATTTTTATCAAAAACCAACCGCATTTAGGCACAACAACCGATGATAAAGGTTATTTTGAAATACAAATACCACAAGGCAAACATACATTAGTTATTGCTTATTTGGGCTATCAAAAAAAAGAAATGCCTATTGACATGCAAAAAAATAAATATATTGTTATTCATTTAAAATCACAAAATACAGAGCTTAATCAATTAGTAATTTCTGTTAAGGAAAGTTCTCAAAAAGAAATTAAAAAACTGATAGGACTGCAACATTTAAGTATCAAACAAATACAACAAGTACCCATGTTGTTTGGCGAGTTAGATGTCCTTAAAGCCGTTCAAGTTTTGCCCGGCGTCAAAGCGGTCAGTGAGGGCAGCGCCGGATTTTCGGTACATGGGGGCAGTCAAGATCAAAATTTGATTTTGTTAGACGGAGCACCTATTTATCATCCGTCCCATATTTTGGGCTTTTTCTCGGTGTTTACACCTGACATTATTAAAAATTTAAAACTTTATAAAAGTTCAATTCCGGCCAAATTCGGCAACCGTTTGTCTTCAATTTTGGAAGTCAATACCCGAACCGGCAACATTGAAAACTACCATTTTGGCGGTGGTTTCGGGCTGATTGCTTCGCAATTATATGCCGAAGGGCCTATCAGCAAAAACAAATCATCATTTTTAGTATCTGCCCGTAAATCATACGGTGATATATGGTTACCGCTGCTCAATATTGATGAGGTTAAAGATGTTAAAGCCGGATTTTATGATTTTAATCTAAAATTAAATTTTAAATTATCCGAAAAAAATCAATTAAAAATCAGTGCTTACACCGGCCGCGACGATTACCGCCCGGATAAAGATTTTAAAATGGATTACGGCAATATGGCCGGCAGCATTGCTCTCAAACACCGGTTTAATCAAAAATGGGTCAGCCAAACCAAATTGATATACAGCAAATATGACTACCTTATCAGTCTAAAAGATTTTATTGATATAGATTACTACGATTTTCGCTTGGGTATGTCCATAGAAAGTCCCAATTTAAAACAGGATTTCAGTTATTATATCAATGCTAAAAACCAAGTCAATTTTGGCATTGACGCCTACTATCACATGATTAAACCCGGGGATATTAAAAATAATCGTGCCGAAGCACAAGCCACGGAATATCCCGACAGACAAGCAGCAGAATTAGATTTGTATGCCCAACATCAATACAAAATAAATCCGAAACTTAAATTGATCTACGGCTTTCGTTGGTCTAACTTCAGTCAATTGGGCACCGGTGATTTTTATCAATACAACAGCTATGGCGAAGTGACAGACACCATAGTTCCCGATGCTATGAACCGTGTCAAAACTTATAGCAAATTGGCCCCACGGGTGGCAGTCAATTGGCAACCGGGGGAAAAAACAGCAGTTAAATTGAGTTATGACAGAACTTATCAGTTTTTGCACTACTTAATCAACGATGCCAGCACCACTACCCCAACCGATTTATGGTTACCCTCAAGCATCAATCTTAAACCGCAACAATCCGATGCTTATAATTTGGCTTTGCACCAACAGCTTGGCAAAAGTTTTTATTTGAGTATAGGCGGTTATTACAGAGATATTAAAAATGTAACCGAATATAAAATAGGGGCGGCTTTATCATTAGCCTCGGATATTGAACGGGATTTGATACAAGAACAAGGCCGTGCCTACGGGCTTGAATTTTTAATCAAAAAACAAACCGGTAAACTGACCGGCTCTTTGGCTTATACCTATTCAAAATCAGAAAAACAGCATCCCGACATTAATGAAGGCCTCTGGTATCCCGCCGCTGTAGACCGCCCACATGATATTAACCTGCTTTTAAATTATAAAATTAGTGATCGCGCTAATATTTCCGCCATGTGGCAGTATTATTCGGGACGCCCCATCACCTACCCTGCCGGCACTTACCAAATTGACACCCATGTCATTCTGTTTTTCTCGCATCGCAATGCCAACCGGCTACCCGATTACCACCGTATGGATTTATCATTTACCTGGCATAATGAAAAATATATAATGGCAGACGGCCGAAAAATAAAAAGAAAATGGCAATCCTATTGGAATTTTTCTATTTATAATGCCTATGCACATGAAAATACCTTTATGGTCAAATTTAAATACGATGAACAGAACAAAACCATAGAGGCTTATCGTGTAACCCTATTCAAAATGATACCTTCCATATCATATCATTTTAAATTTTAAAGTATGAACAAACTCAAAATTATCAACGACCCTATTTACGGCTTTATTGATATTCCTAACGATTTGATTTTTGACATCATTCAGCATCCCTATTTTCAGCGCTTACGCCGTATTTCTCAAATGGGTCTATCATATTTGGTTTATCCGGGTGCCCATCATACGCGGTTTCATCATGCCCTAGGCGCCATGCATCTGATGCAAACCGCCATCAATGTTTTAAAATATAAAAATATTGCCATTACGGACGAAGAAGAACAAGCGGCGCTCATAGCCATTTTGTTACATGATATTGGACACGGCCCTTTTTCGCATGCTTTGGAATATAGTATAATTGATGTTTCGCATGAACAAATTTCATTGGCCTTTATGAACGAATTAAACCGGATATTTAACGGTCAATTATCATTAGCTATCACTATTTTTAAAGGACAATATCATAAAAAGTTTTTAACCGAACTCATTAGTAGTCAAGTAGATGTTGATCGTCTGGATTATCTGCGCCGTGACAGTTTTTATTCGGGTGTTATAGAAGGTCAAGTCAACAGCGAACGATTGATTAAAATGTTAAATGTCAAAGACAACCAATTGGTTATTGATGAAAAAGGCATATATTCTGTCGAAAAATTTATTATTTCGCGCCGCTTGATGTATTGGCAAGTCTATTTTCATAAAACCAGCCTGATGCTTGAGAAAGTATTGGAAAAAATATTGACTCGGGTGCATCAAATGGTGCAAAACGGTCAACCGGTATTTTTAGATGATAATTTTCAAGTTCTTTTTCAAAAGAAAATTAAAGATTTTGATATAAACACCTTGGATATTTTTGCAAAATTGGACGATTCTGATATATATTATCATTTAAAAAAATGGACTCAAAGTCAAGATTTTGTATTATCATACTTAAGCGAAATGATTATTAACCGGTCGCACTTAAATAAAATACAAATACAAAAAACACCCTTTTCAAATGATACGATTGAAAGATTGGCATCCCATATTTTAAATCAATTTCCGGTGAGCCAAAACGATTTGGATTATTTACTATATAACGGGAAATTGTTACATAGTGCCTATCAACAACACAAACACCCCATAAAATTATTAAGTAAAAACAACAGCTTGATTGAATTTGCCAAAGCCAGTGACCAATTAAACATTGAAGCCTTATCGCAACCGGTTACAAAATACTATTTGAGCTACCCGCCAATAAAAAAAATTGTAAAAAATTAATCTTTTTCATACTTTTGCCAGAATGAAATACAGTATCCAAAAAATAGCAGATTATCTACAAGGCAACATTGAAGGTGATGCCTCTGCTGAAATAAAAAATATTGCCAAGATTGAAGAAGCTCAACCCGGCGAAATAACCTTTCTGGCCAATCCTATATACACCCCGCATATTTATACTACCAAGGCATCGGCTGTAATTGTAAAAGATGATTTTGTGCCCGAAAAAAAAATCACAACCACTCTTATTAAAGTCAAAGACCCTTATCAAGCCTTTTCGCAACTTTTGGAGTTTTATAACAAATCACTCGATGACAAAAATGGTATTGAAGAACCGGTAAAAATTGATGCTTCGGCACAAATAGACGAGAATGTCTATATTGGTGCTTTCACTTACATCGGAAAGAATGTGCGCATTGGAAAAAATGTCAAAATATTTCCGCATACATTTATCGGTGATGATGTGGTTATAGGTGACAACAGTATTATTTATGCCAATGTCAGCATATACCATGACACGCAAATCGGTAATAATGTTACCATTCATAGCAATTCGGTTATAGGAGCTGACGGCTTTGGCTTTGCGCCCAATAACGGCAATGACTTTAAGAAAGTCCCGCAAATAGGAAATGTTATTATTGAAGATTATGTTGAAATAGGTGCCAACGCATCTATTGACAGAGCTACTATGGGCGCTACCATCATTCGTCGCGGTGTCAAATTGGATAATTTTATACAAGTAGCTCATAATGTCGAAATAGGTGAAAATACGGTTATTGCCGCTTTAACCGGCATCTCCGGATCGAGCAAAATAGGCAAAAACTGTATGATAGGCGGCCAAGTAGGCATTGCCGGTCATCTAAAAATAGGCAATGATGTAAAAGTCGGTGCACAGTCCGGCATTTCGCATAACCTTAAAGACGGAGAAATAGTGGTAGGCACGCCTGCCATTCCTATTAGAAAATTTAAAAAGTCAAGTATTATATTTAAAAACTTAGACGACTTGTATCAACGCATACAAAATTTGGAAAAAGAAATAAACAAACTGAAATAAGTATATTATGACAAAGCAAAAAACCCTTAAAAAACCTGTTTCTATCGAAGGGGTTGGTTTACATACCGGAGAAAACGTTAAAATGACACTTAAACCGGCACCCGAAAATTACGGTTTTAAATTTGTCAGAATAGATCTCGAAGGAAAACCAGAAATTGAGGCCAGTGCGCAGTATGTTACAAAAACACAACGTGGTACGGTCTTAGAAAAAAACGGTGTGCAAATTCATACCACCGAACATGTATTGGCAGCCTTAACCGGTATGGATATTGATAATTGTATCATTGAACTCAATGCAGCAGAACCTCCAATTAAAGATGGCTCGTCCAAATTTTTTGTGCAAATGATTGACCAAGCCGGTATTGAAGAACAAGATACCGAACGTGAAGAATTTGTCGTTAAAAAGGTCATATCATATGTTGATCCCGAAACCGAAAGCGAAATATTAATCATGCCGGCAGATCATTATGAAATAACTGCTATGGTCGATTTTGGCACCAAAGTTTTAGGCACACAAAATGCTTATCTCAAAGATCTTAAAGATTTTAAAACCGAAATTGCACCGGCACGCACCTTCAGTTTTTTACACGAATTGGAAATGTTGTTAAAAAACGGATTAATCAAAGGAGGCGATTTGAGCAATGCCATTATTTTTGTCGATAAAGAAATTTCTGATGAAACCAAAGAATTGCTCAAAGACTACTTTAAGAAAGACGATTTTGAAGTCAAGCCCAACGGCATCTTAAACAATATAGACCTGCAATGGCCTAATGAAGCCGCCCGTCATAAACTATTAGACGTTATGGGCGACTTGGCTTTGGTAGGCACCAAACTCAAAGGAAAAGTCATTGCTAATAAACCCGGACACAAAGTAAATACAGCCTTTGCCAAAAAATTGCAGAAAATAATCAAAAATGAGCGACGAAATAAAGTTCCCGAATTTGATTTGAACAAACCGCCATTAATGGATATTGAAAAAATCATGTCCTTATTGCCACACCGTCCGCCATTTTTAATGGTTGACCGCATATTGGAGTTGTCCGACAAGCATGTTGTAGGTATGAAAAATGTCACGATGAATGAAGCGTTTTTTGTCGGTCACTTTCCCGGCGCTCCCGTTATGCCCGGCGTATTGCAGGTTGAAGCTATGGCACAAACCGGGGGCATCTTGGTCTTAAGTTCCGTCCCCGACCCCGAAAATTATTTGACTTATTTTATGAAAATGGATAAAGTCAAATTTAAACGAAAAGTAAAACCAGGTGACACCTTGATTTTTAAAGCAGACTTGATTTCGCCTATACGTCGCGGAATTTGTCACATGCAAGCCTATGCCTATGCCAATGGCCAACTGGTTGCAGAAGCTGAAATGATGGCACAAATTGTAAAAAAAGAAAATTAATCATATGAATCAACCCTTAGCGTATATACATCCCGAAGCCAAAATTGCCAAAAATGTGGTCATTGAGCCTTTTGTAACCATAAGTAAAAATGTTGAAATAGGTGAAGGCACCTGGATTGGCCCCAATGTCAGCATACTGGAAGGTGCTCGTATCGGCAAAAACTGTAAAATTTTTCCCGGCAGTGTCATTGCTGGCGAACCCCAAGATTTAAAATTTGAGGGTGAAGAATCCTTGGCCATTATTGGCGATTATACGACCATTAGAGAAAACGTTACAGTCAATCGTGGCACCAAAGCCAGCGGTAAAACTGTGGTAGGCAACCACTGTCTGTTAATGGCCAATGCACATGTTGCTCATGATTGCCGTGTTGGTGATCATGCTATTTTGGTCAACAATGTTGCACTTGCAGGCCATGTTGAACTTGGCGAATGGGCTATATTAGGAGGTTTATCTGCCGTTCATCAGTTTGTAAAAATTGGCAGACATGCCATGGTATCCGGTGGCACTTTGGTAAGAAAAGATGTTCCGCCTTTTGTAAAAGCAGCCAAAGAACCTATACAATATGTCGGTATTAACTCAATTGGACTTCGTAGAAGAGGTTTTACTACGGATAAAATTAATGAAATACAAGATATTTATCGTTATGTTTTTCAAAAAAATAATAATGTAACCAATGCAATAGAATACATTGAAGCAGAACTTCCGGCATCTCCCGAACGGGATGAAATTATAGAATTTATTAAAAATTCCCCCAGAGGAATCATTAAAGGTTATAAAAAACAAGAAAAAAATTAAATATTATGGCAACAACATCAGACATTAGAAAAGGACTGTGCATTAATTACAATAATGACATATACAAAATCATAGAATTTTTACATGTTAAACCCGGCAAGGGCCCGGCATTTGTCCGCACCAAACTTAAAAGTTTGACCACCGGAAAAATTATAGATAACACATTTTCGGCCGGTCATAAAATAGATGATATCAGAATAGAAACCCGCAAATTTCAATATCTTTATACAGACGGTGACACCTATCACTTTATGGACGATGAAACCTACGAACAAATACAACTGCCTGAAGCTATGATAGATGCACCACAATTTTTAAAAGAAGGTGAAATGGTTACCATTTTGATTAAAGCCGATGATAACACACCCTTAACTTTAGAAATGCCGGCCACCGTGATTATGGAAGTAACCCATACCGAACCCGGTGTAAAAGGAAATACTGCCACAAATGCCACCAAACCTGCTACTGTAGAGACGGGTGCCAAGGTTCGTGTTCCTTTATTTATTAATGAAGGAGATAAAATCAAAATCAATACCGAAACCGGTGAATATCAAGAACGAGTTAAATAATTTTTAATAAAAAATGATTAATTGTCATATTTTATTCAAATTATTTTCATCATCTTTACAAACAAAAATTTATAAAAATGAGTGTACTTATTAATAAAGATTCTAAAATTATCGTTCAAGGATTTACCGGAGGTGAAGGCACCTTTCATGCCCAACAAATGATTGACTATGGCACTAATATTGTAGGAGGTGTAACGCCCGGTAAAGGCGGACAAACACACTTGGAAAAACCCGTATTCAATACTGTTAAAGATGCCGTTGAACAAACCGGTGCGGATACTTCAATCATATTTGTTCCCCCTGCTTTTGCTGCAGATGCTATTAAAGAAGCTGCAGAAGCCGGCATCAAAACCATTATTGCCATTACCGAAGGAATTCCGGTTGCAGATATGGTCAAAGTAATGGATTATATCAGTGATAAAAATACCCGTTTGGTTGGCCCCAACTGCCCCGGTGTTATTACACCAGGTGAAGCCAAGGTTGGTATTATGCCCGGATTTGTATTTAAAAAAGGTAAAGTCGGTTTGGTATCAAAATCAGGTACTTTAACTTACGAAGCTGCCGATCAAATTGCCAAACAAGGTTTGGGTATTACCACAGCCATTGGTATCGGCGGCGACCCTATTATTGGCACTACTACCAAAGATGCCGTTGAAATGTTTATGAACGACCCCGAAACCGAAGCCATTGTTATGATTGGTGAAATAGGTGGTAATTTGGAAGCCGAAGCGGCCAAATATATTAAAGAAACCGGAAATAAAAAACCCGTCATTGCCTTTATTGCCGGTCAAACTGCCCCTAAAGGCCGCACTATGGGACACGCCGGAGCCATAGTTGGCGGTAAAGACGATACTGCCCAAGCTAAAATGGAAATTTTAAGAAAACATGGTATTCACGTGGTAGAATCACCCGCAGAAATCGGTAAAAAAGTAGCGGAAGTACTTGGAAAATAAAACAAAATTTTAAATATCACTTAATTAGTTTATTTTTTTACGGATGTCTTATAAGACGTCCGTTTTAATATATTCAGATGTAATACTAAATAATATATTTTTAAGTCTAAAATATAAACCAAATTGGTATTATAAAAAATACGTATTTTTGTAAAAATAACCCGAATGATTGACGTTGAGCTGATAAAATATCTCATAGGCTTTTTTGTTGTAGCAATTGCAGCATTTGAAATTGCCAAATTTTTACAGAAAAAAATCCATTTTCCACTAATTACAGGCCTTATCCTTACAGGTATTTTGGCAGGAAGTTCCTTTTTGGATTTTATACCGGAATATGCCCTCCCCAAACTCAATTTTCTAAATGAAATAGCTTTGGCCATCATTGCCTTTTCGGCAGGGGCCGAGTTGCACTTGGAAGAACTGCGTAGCAGGTTAAAAAGTATCAAATGGATGACCATTGGACAACTTGTTGTTACCTTCGTTTTAAGCACCATTTTTGTTTTGCTTATTGCCGGTCATATACCTTTTATGAAAGATATGGATTTTAAGGTGCAACTGGCAATTGCTCTGTTATTCGGAACCATATTTGTAGCCCGCTCACCATCCTCTGCTATTGCTATCATTAACGAAATGCGTGCCCGCGGCCCTTTTGTTAAAACTGCAATGGGGGTCACGGTGGTTATTGATGTATTGGTTATTATACTCTTTGCTATCAGCTTTGCCATAGTAAAAACCATAATAAGCGGCGAAGCCTTGGACTTGTCCTTTTTAATGGTCTTATTATTAGAAATCAGTCTTTCTATTTTATTAGGATATATTTACGGACAAATCTTAAAATTATTAATGCAAACCAATTTGCATTTTAATGTAAAAGCGGTTTTTATTATTTTTATAGGTTACAGTATTTACCTTTTAAACCATTGGGTGAGCCACCAAGTGGCAATGGCCGGTCATCATTTTGAATTGGAACCGCTATTAATTGCCATTATTTCCAGTTTTTATGTTACTAATTATACTAAATACAACCATGAATTTGAAGAAATAATAACAAAAATCAGCCCGTATATCTATATCATTTTCTTCACTTTAACAGGTGATTCATTGTCTTTACAAACATTGATTAATGTCATTGAAATAGCTTTGATTTTATTTGTAGTGCGTGTCTTATCATTGATAATAGGTGGATTTTTTGGAGTTTGGGCTGCCAATGATGATAAAAAATATGCCAAAATTGCTTGGATGCCTTATGTAACACAAGCCGGTGTAGCCATCGGTTTAACAACTATGGTATCTAATGCTTTTCCGGACTGGGGACACGAATTTGAAACCATCATCATCGCCATTATTGTTATTAATCAGATTGTTGGCCCACCGTTGTTTAAATGGGCTATAAAACATGTAGGCGAGGCTCATCAAAAACAAGTATATAAATCATCAGACACACAACATCATAAAGCAGTAATATTCAGTTTGGATAGTATTTCTCTGGCTTTGGCCCGGCTGCTTAAACAAAAAGGCTGGCAAGTTAAAATAGTTACAACTCAAAAAGAACATAATGTAAACGATATTGATATATTACAAGTTGATGAGTATAACAAAAACAGTATTGCACAACTAAATTTGGACAATCCGGACAGTATTATTTTATTGTATCCCGATGACCAAAAGAATTATGAAATAGCCGAATGGATCTACGAAACCATAGGATCACCCAATATGATAACACGCTTGGAAAGCGGTTCTTATGCCAATAAGTTTAAAGAGATTGGGGTTAAAGTAATAGAACCCACAGCAGCCATGGTCAATCTGCTTGACCACCTGGTGCGTGCCCCCGAAGCTACCAATATTCTCCTCGGCTTTGATGAAAATCAAGATACTATTGACGTTGAAGTTCGCAATCCCGATTTATTCGGTCTTCGTATCCGCGATTTGCACTTGCCACAAGATGTTATTATCCTGTCCTTAAAACGCAAAGGCAATACTGTTATTACACACGGTTATACCCAATTGCGTATTGGAGATATTTTGACTTTTGTCGGTTCAAAAGACAGTTTGGAACAAGTGCGGCTGCGCTTTGAATTTTAATTAAAAATTCACAATTGATAATTGATAATGAAAACAAATAATGTAATTTTAGATAAAAGTTTTGAGTTTGCTGTCAGAATTGTTAAACTACGAAAGCACCTTATAACCGCCGAAAATGAATACATTTTGTCTAAACAAATTTTGCGTTCAGGCACTTCAATAGATGCCATGATTAAAGAAGCTCAACATGCTGAAAGCAATGCTGATTTTATTCACAAACTTTCAATTACTTTAAAAGAGGCTAACGAAACTGATTATTGGCTAATGTTATTACATAAAACGGAATATATTAACAAAGTTCTTTATAATTCACTTGAAAAAAATCTCAGTGAAATTATAAAATTACTCGTATCAATTATTAAGACATCAAAAATGAAAAAATAATTATTCAATATCCATTAATAATTGTCAATTTACAAACTATGCTTGGACTAAAATCAAAAACACCGGAAAAATGGGCTAAAATTGCGATACAAGACTTGGAAATTTTCTTGACGGATCATGCCTATAACGAAATTAAAGCTGCCCAATCGGCTATGGCAGTTATCAATCACCGGCCTAATCATACGAAGTTTGTCAATACCATGTCTGCTTTAGCCATTGAAGAGATGCAACACTTTGAAATGGTTTACGACATTATAAAAAAATTTGGTTTGCAATTGGGACAAGAATCGCAAAATGCTTATGCCATGCAACTACGAAAATTTTTTCCCAAGACCAAAAATATTGAGGAACGTTTTATACAAAAACTAATGTTATCCTCGCTGATGGAAGCTCGTAGTTGTGAGCGTTTTAGCGTCCTGATTCCGGTTTTGGAAAATGAATACCCGGAACTGGCACAATTTTACCGTGATTTATTTGAAAGTGAAGCGCGGCATTACCGTGTTTTTTTAGAATATGCCCGCATTTTTGGCGGTAAAGAAAAAACCGATGCCATTTGGGACAAATTATTAACCTACGAAGCAGACTTGATTAATCGGTTGGGACAAAAACCTCTGGTGCATGGCTAATTTACCTCTACATATAAGCATTTTGGGTGCCGGAAATGTTGCCACACATTTGGCCAGACAATTTATCAAACATCCGGACATACAATTGCAACAAATGTATAACCGGCATATCCATAAATTAAAAGAGTTTGAGAGCACTACCGAAATTATTGACAAGCTAGAACAACTAAAACCGGCAGATATATTTATAATTGCTTTAAAAGATGATGTGATTGGCAACGTTTCTCAAAGATTACAAACGTTTGATAATTTGATTGTGCATACATCAGGCAGTGTATCTATAAATGCTTTAAAAGTCAAAAGAAAAGGTGTTTTTTATCCGTTTCAAACTTTTTCAAAAAACAAAGCTATCAACAATTTTAAAACGATTCCGGTATTAATAGAAGCTAACAATACCAAAGACATTAGTTTGTTAAAAACACTTGGGAAAATACTGTCCGATAAAGTGCAAATTGTTAATTCGGAGCAACGTAAAGCATTACATATAGCCGGTGTTTTTGCTGCCAATTTTGTCAACCATCTTTATGTAGAAGGTGCCAAAATATTAGCTGATAATAACTTGAGTTTTGATTTGATAAAGCCTTTGATTACAGAAGTTGCTCAAAAAGTGCAAACTATGCCGCCGGCACAAGCGCAAACAGGGCCAGCTGTGCGCCATGATTTTAATATAATAGCAAACCATCTGAATTTTATCAAAGACGAAGATCAAAAAAAAATATATAAAACACTGACTGACAGCATTATAAAAAACCACCCCAAGTCATGAATAAAATAATAACGGATCAAGATTTTATAAAAATTGATTTCAGCTCCCAAAGCTTTCAAAAAGGTGTGTATGAACATTGCCGGTTTATCAACTGCGGTTTTAATCAAACGGACTTATCGGGTTGCCTTTTTACCGATTGTGAATTTATTGATTGCGATATGAGTATGGTAAATCTGAATCAAACCGGATTGTAACATATTAAAACAACCATTTTACATTTCATATTTATTTAATTCTCTTATATTTGTATCAAATTTGCCTTATGAACAATAATTTGGAAAATTCTTACAAGAAAAAACTCAATCATATAAGCACATTCATCTTTGATATTGACGGTGTATTAACCGATGGCAAAGTGCATATAACCACCACGGGCGATTTGATGCGAAGCATGCACACCAAAGACGGTTTTGCCATTAAAACGGCGCTAAAAAAAGGCTACCGGGTTGCTATTATTTCGGGAGCACGTGATCAAAATGTTATTGCACGCCTGACCTATTTAGGTATCAAAGATATTTTTATAAATGTAGACAACAAACTTCCGGTGTATGAACAATATATCAAGGATCACCAACTCAATCCGCAAGAAGTCTTATATATGGGTGACGACATACCTGATATTCCTCTTTTAAGACAAGTAGGTTTGTCGGCGGCGCCTCATGATGCCGTGCAAGAAGTATTGGATACCGTCGATTATATATCATTAAAAAACGGTGGCGAAACATGTGTTAGAGACGTCATAGAACAAGTCTTGCGAGTGCAAGGCCGATGGACTTTTAATTTTATAGAAAATGACACGGCAGCCAATTAATTTTTTTAAAATACTCCGTTGGAAAAATGTATTGATTTATATTCTGTTACAAACCGGTTTATATTTTATTTTATCCGGTAAACATTTTGATATTAAAGACGGCTGGTTCTTTTTAGTATTATCAATGATTTTTTATGGCATTGGGGGCAATCTGCAAAATAATTTATTAGACTATGAAATAGACCGTCAAAAACCTGATTTTATACCTTTTAATAAAACAAGCTACCTAATTCTATTTATTATTTCGGAGATTTTGGGAGTCATTTTTGCTTTTACCGCCTTTTATCAAACCTTTGCGCCTACGCTTTTATATGCCGCTTTACTTATTCCGGTTTTATTAAGTCTGTATAACTATTTTTTAAAAAAATGGCCGCTTGTTGGCAATATAAGTATTGCCGTATTAACCGCCTTAGCGATTGTTATTCCAGTTTATTATGCTAAAAATTTAACCATACAACCTATCTATTTATATTTACTGCTTACTATGGCCTTTGGTATTACACTTTTAAGGGAATTGGTCAAAGATATGGAAGATATGATTTATGAACAAGCCTATAATTACAATACCCTCCCGATTATCAATCTCAAAATATCAAAATTGGTATTTGTTGTTATCAGCATTATGACCTGGTTGGTTTTATGGTCGTTTAGGCGATATTTTTCAGAAAATACTTTCAATATATTATTGACAATCAGCTCTTTATTTATTATTTTTAGTTTAATAAAAGTTTATAAAAATGAGTATGAAACCGCCACCAAATTATTAAAAGCTTGGATGGTTGCCGGCATAATTTTTATATTTTTATTATAAAGATGTTTCAAAGATCAAAGTTATTAGACAGTCGTTTTTTTAATCGTGATACCAAAACAGTAGCAAAAGAACTGTTGGGCAAAACTCTATATCATAAAAAAGACGGCCTGTTATACAAAGCCATAATATCCGAAACCGAAGCTTACCATGGCACCGAAGATTTGGCATGTCATTGCAGCAAAGGATTGACAAATCGCACCCAAGTAATGTATGGTGCTCCGGGGCATATTTATATCTATTTAATTTACGGTATGTATCATATGCTCAATTTTGTAACCATGCCCAATGGATTTCCGGCGGCAGTTTTGGTGCGAGGTGTGCAAAATTTACAAATGTCCAAAGACGGACAAAATTTTATTGCCCTACCGGTGGCAACCGATGGACCGGGTAAACTTACCAAACAAATGCAAATAGACAAAACCTACAACCGGCTTAAAATAAGTCCCGATAATAATCTGTGGCTAACCGATGAAAACATTATCATTCCCGATACACAAATTAAAACCGGCAAACGTATTGGTGTAGATTATGCCAAAGAATGGGCTGATAAAGCTTGGCGGTATAGTATAATGCTAAAATGAAATTTATTTTAGTCCAAAATATAAACCAATTAAGCATAAAAAAATTAAGAGGCTGTATCAAAAGGGTTTTTTCATAAACAATTCATATAATAATAAAAATATAAGTTGTTGATTATCAAGCATGAGATTCCTCACTTTGTTCGGAATGACAGATAATTCAATCTTTTGAGACAGCCTTAAAATAGGGCTTGCTGAAAAACGCTTAAATGTTGAATTTCAATATAATACAATCGGGTGTTCGATGAGAAATGCATGATTTTTCACATAAAAGCTTAAAATTCCTTACACTTGTAAAACGCGTAAATTTAATGTTTCTGCTACTCGGAAGCACAACATCTTTTCAACTTGTTCATTTTGAAGTATCTATATACATCTGCAATTCACAAATTAAAAATCTATTGCACTTCCGAGCTTTTCTGCAAGCCCTAAAATACAAACCGATTTTTTATCAAAAAAGGCTGCCCAAAAGGACAGCCTTAAAATTGGATATTTAAAAATCTAATTACCTTGTTGTTGCCCTTGCTCCATCAATTTATTAAACTGGTCTAACTTCGGTAATAAAATAACTTCGGTGCGACGGTTTTTACTA
>Ga0256834_1001209_pt1 | contig 17973 bp, 13 predicted proteins | sample 4281140metaG_FD_190536 | JGI IMG/M metagenome (GOLD analysis project Ga0256834, IMG submission 190536) | Hydrothermal vent microbial communities from East Pacific Rise, Pacific Ocean - 4281-140 | ecosystem: Environmental > Aquatic > Marine > Hydrothermal vents | place: Pacific Ocean: East...
ACCGTGATGAAGTTACACAAGGTGCAGGCGCTAATACCCAATACCGGCATCGCTACTACGAACATAGTGAAGTAACCGTAGCGAATCTGTACCTGCGGCAGCGCACGATACTCGATCTTCCAGCGATCATTCAGCATGCGACTGACCAGTTCAGGAAAACCACCAACGGGACAGAGATAGGAGCACCACATGCGGCCAAAGAAGAAGGTGCTAACCACAATCGCTGCAAAGACGGTGACACCGATATAGGCCACCGAGACCTGAGTCCAGACATCTTCACCATCCATACCCGGGAAGAAGAGGAAGAAGCGGCGCATGCAGAGCTTGCCACAGAGATCCTCATTGCCAACTAATCCAGGCAGAAAGGTAAAGGGTGCAAAGAAGACCAGGCAGGAGAGCGTTATCAGTAGATAGCGGTACTTCTGTCCGTTGGGGATGTTGGCTATGTTGTTATAGATACGGCGCATTATTCTAGAATCATCAATCTTTAAATGTGTGACAGGCGAGGCAGAGCGCACCATCTTTTGCGGAAAGCCGCAGTAGGACTTCGGTTTTAATGCGTTGGTAGGCCAAGCTAAAGGGGCGGCCACTTACTTCAGCCAGCTCTTTTAAGCGATCTTTTTTATCTTCGGCAAAGACCGTACTCCAAGGGTGTGGCTGGTAGCTCACCCCCTTCTTGAGTGCTGCATCTTCTACCTGTTTACCGGCGGGTTGGGCCTTATCAATCAGCCCCGCCTGATGGGGGGCATGACAAGTAACACAGGTGATGCGGCCCTCTTTATCTAAAGGCAGAATCACCGCCAACGCCTCCTCAGAGTTTTTGATCTGCTTAACCATCGTTTCATCCGGTTTCATTTGATGGTTCAGTGCGTTGAGATGTGGGGTTCTTAGGTGGCAGCCGTAGCAGAGTATTCCAACGGGCAGGCGTAGCTTGATTGTCTGTTGATCGGCTCTTTTCTCTGGATCGGGTGCCTCTAGGTGGCAATATTCACACGCTTTTTTGTCATGCTTGCCCTTCTTATCCAGCAGTTGGTGGATGTTGGGGCGTGCGTAGGTTTTTTTATCGTGACAGCGGTGACAAAAATCGATTAGGCGAGGGTATGGCCCACCATTGAAAAAGTTGTCCGCTTGGCGGTCCACCTTCTCTAGAGCCGTTTTCTCAATATCTTTCAGGCCATGACAGGTTTTGCAGTTGATCTGCCCTTTTTCATCCAACTTAAACTCATCAGGGATCGACACCTGATCAGAGGGTTTCACCTCGACCAGATGGTGCATGGGTGGCATCTCAATCTCATCAGCATTGATCACACCACAAAGAGGCAACAGCAAAACAGCTATGAGGATTCGGCTCATCACATCCCCGCCTGAACGGGTTCGCCATGGCTGTGGCAGACATAACAGTCACCCCCCACTTGATGTACGCCACTCAAACCATTTCCGGCATCGGTGGCCCCATCATCGAGAAGGGTCTCCATCAAATGGCAGACTACACAGAGCTGGGTGTAGTTTGGGCCATTGGTTATAACATCGTAGGTTTGGCTCTCATTGAGCAGAGAGAAGCCGGTTGCAGTGGTATCAAGAATCAGCCCACCATTCTCTGTGCCGTGCATGGCATGGCAATCGGTGCAGGGCACTTCGCTCGCATAGCTATAACCACCGCGCAGACCAGCATAGGTGCGGGTGCCTAAGCCATCAATCGCACCATGTTTATCAACATAGGTGAAGGCCTCTTCGATGGCGATCAGTGGGTCTTCATAGGCGGTGTCGGTGATCTCATATCCAGGCTGCTGGTGGTCACGATTGTGGCAGCGCAGGCAGAAATCAGAGAGGGAGCTGTAGTGGGTTAGCAGTTGGTTCTGATCGGGGTAGCGGGTGAGATCTTGGTTCAGCTCAAAGCGGCCATCCATATCGGAGGCATCATGGCAGCTAAGACAATCTGCATTGTCCATTCTGCCTGCTACATCGCGGGTGTAGTGGTGGCTGAAACGCCCCTGTTGACGAGGTGCCGTTGGCAAATCAGTGCTGTTGTGGCAGATGATGCAGCGGCGGGCGATTGAGGTGCCGTTGCTGCCGTGGCAACCGGCGCAGGTGTCGTAGCCTTTATTTTTGGTGATACCACGAATCAGGTTGGCATCATCATGAATGGCTGAGAGTGCATGACAGGCTGAACAGTCGGGCAGCCCCCAGGCACCACCATCTGCATGGCTCTCATCGACAATCAGATTACCTGATGCCAGTGAAACGACAGGCTCTTCCCCGCCCGAGACACAGCCCGTTAAAACAACGACGATCCATAGAAGCATCATCCGTAGAGGGTTGGCTAAGATCATTTAGCCTCCAGGTGGCAATCGCTACAAAAAAATCGATTGTGACAAGCACCGCAGGCGGCTGGGTCGATACGTGCATCCAAGCCATGTTGGTTGATGTAACCAAGGTTGTGCATGGGGCGACCCAGCACCGAGCGTTGTGCGTGGCACTCACTGCAGAAGGCGCTCTCCAGATGGCAGCTTCGACAGCCGCCATCATCGCGCCGCGAATCCTCTGCGTGACGGTTGATGTAGTCAACATTGTGATCTTCGGGCCAAATTTTACTCGGCTCATCGTGACAAATATCGCAGGCGTATGGGGCCGTGATGTGGCTCATGTGGCACTCATGACAGATGGCTGCCAGCGGTTCATTGGCGATCACAGTTATGGCCGTTAGCTGTTTCTCATCCAGCAGACTATTACTGTTGAAGGGGTGGCATAGGAGACAGCTATCTCCCCCCTCATCCATCGTTTTAAAGTGCGCCTTGTGGGGGTAGTAGATGTCGGTACGGTCGTGCCGTTTCTGCCACCAGCTACTCTCTTCGGTTGTCTCTTCAGCCTGAAGATGTGGCGCTAGAAGAGAGATCATCACCAGCAGGCTGCTTATAAGAACTCTCATTGCCATACTCTCCGTTTTCGGTCATCAAAACGGTAGCTGACCCGAGCAGCTAAACGGAACTCATTACGTTTATCACTGTTGTATAGATAGAGGGTTGAGAGGGAGAAACGTAGCTCTGAGTCGAGCCGCTGCTCCCATTTAGCTTCAATGCCGGTTGCTTGGTTGTCGTCGCCATATTGTTGAAGTTGCTGCTGTATGACACCGCTGAGTGCCAATTTTTGCAGTGGCGTAATTTGGGCAGTACGCCGTAGGTAGAGTGTACCAATTTGCTCGTCACCCAGGGCGATCCAGTCAACTTCAGCCTGCCAATAGAGCCCTTTGGTCTCTATCCAACGCAGTGCACCATTGGCCCCAGCACCCGATGAACCGTAGGCATGAAACACGTTTCGTCCAGTTAGTGACCAATTGATACCATTTAGCTGGCGCTGGTTGTAGGAGAGCCGCGTGACGCTCTGCTCACCTCGTGAGTAGCTGTTGTAGAAACGTCCACTCAAAGTGGGTTGCTGCTCATCAGGCCGTTGGCGTTGGTAACTAAAACTGATATCACTCTGTTTATCGAGCAGAGTAATCACTCGGGCGTGCAGCCCCTCTAAACGCCGCTCATTGATGAGGTAGTTGCCCTGTAGCAGCAGGTGCAGTCGATCATGGTGAGGTGCGCCTGTCTCACCATCACTTCGCAGTCCAAAGCCAAAACGTGTGGCGCTATCGTCCGCTTGATCTTGGTAGCGAGTGAGTGAGAAACGGCTCTCAAGTTGATTGACTAAGACCCAGTTGGGTTTGTGATTGAGCAGAATCCGCCCACCGTAAAGCCATTTGGCTGGAGTGCTGCTGATCCCTTCAATCCGGCTGGGTTTGCCGCCATAGAGTTCAATCAGGGCATCATCACGCCGGATTTTAAAGTTGCCGCCATCTAGGGTGTAGAGGCCAAGGCCGTCAGCACGTTCTGTTCGACCGACAAGGAGGGAGGTGTTACCGCTACTCTTTTCTATATAGAGCTGCTGTAGCTGCTGCTCATTATCTTCATCACGTTGACGTATTAAGAGGGTGGTGCCTGTTCGTAGCCCCTGTTGTTTGTCGTCAAAGTGGATATCGGCCAACCCATACTGTACGAAGCTCGGATTAGCGCGTTGATTATCAATTTGCATTGATGCATCGAGCCGCCCATAGAGTTCCGCCTCTACCACTGTTAGTGGTAAGAGAAACAGTAGAAGGAGTGAGAGGTATGGCGTACATCGTGCTGACACTAATAAGAGCAGCTTCAAGCTGCCCCGTGATCGTCAGATGAGTAGAAATCACCATCGGTACGCTTTTTCATCACCGCCCAGGCGACTAGTGAACCGAGTGCAATAACACAGCCACCACAGGTGGCACAGCGCCCCTCTTTAGGTAGGGTGCAGCTTGTGGTGGCTGCAATATGGCCAATGGCAAAACCGGCTCCGGCTAACCAGGGCACAAGTGGTTTAATCTGCTTAATGATGGGGTGATTTTTATTAATCATCTCTCTAAATTAAACGGCAGAGTGCTCTACCCCTCTCTAACCAAAAGGGGTAGAGCAAACGGTTTTTAGCCGTTCCTCCTCCGTGCTTTCGCCAAACCAATGAGACCCAAGATAAGCAGCGGCCAACCAAGGGCACCGCCCCCACCACCGCTACTACTGGCAGCAGCAGTTGTTGTGGTGGTACTGCTTGCTTCAATAGTTGTATCGGCTACTGCGTAGTAGCTGAAATGTTCAGTCCAGAAGGCAACGTAACCATCAGCCAGATTGGTTTTTGGACGAACCAAAACGATGTTATCTGCATCAACCATGCTCCAGGTTTCACCATCAGCCGAGGTGATGATGCGTACCTGACCAAGATCATCGCTGCTGCCATCGTAAGGCAGCTTGACAAGCATACGGTTACCGCCAAAGTAGCTCACCTCATCCCCTTCACTATCGAAGGCACCCAGCTCTACTACCGGTGATACAAGCCCACCAAAACCAGCCCTATCAGCCTTAGTGACGGAGGCCTCTTTGGCAATAGCAACCTTCATCTTGTAGGTTGGCATCACTCGATCAGTCTGCTGATTAGACTCCATAACCAGAGAGACACGACGAATCTCATTATCACCATACTGAGGAACAAACTGGTAGTAACTAGAACCGGTAAGCTCACTATTTAGACGATCAACATCATCTTGATGGGTAATGCCACTGTTGGTTGTAACATCAGCAGGCATGACAGAGTCATCCATCTTGCCAATCATCACTTTGGCACGAGCTGCACCCAATACACTCATAGATGGGTCGACACGTGTGTAGGCGAGAATATCGGCAATATTCTCAGTCACAACACCGCTCTCATCCATCTTCATGTAAGGGTATTCAAAGCGCACAATACCTTCACTAACCAGACGTGGGTCAACTAAGGTTGTAACCGTTTTACTCTGATCTTCACCCAAAATACCTTCTGGTGAGATGAGTGAACTGAATGAGCCATTCTCTTTACGGTTATGGCACTCTTCACACTGTACAGAGGAGACTGCAGGACGCGTGTTGTGTGACATCAGATATTGGTTAGATTCACTCCAGACCAATTCATTATCCGCATCTTCCACACCTTTGAGAGTCAACAAGCTGTCATAAGCTCGTTTCAGGGCAATAAAACCTGCGTAGTCTTCAGGGTCACCAAAACGCAATGAACCGTGAGAGATACGAACAGATACTTGAGCCAAATGCTCACCTGAGATGGGGTCAACAATCATGCCGTGCTGCTCATCACCCATATCCATATCGTGGCCATCACTACTTTCATGATCTTCGCCGCCCATTAGCTCAAAGACGCTATTACGCTCTGTTTTACTCATGATGTAACCAGAAACTTTATCACGCCAGTAGTAACGGATGCGTGGGTTGTAAGGCACAATGGTCAGCTTGCCATTTTCCGCCTGGCGATAGCGGTACATGATTTGAATATCTCTGCCACGGCTCTTTTTATCAGTGATATGACACGCCTGACAGCTGATAACATCAAGATGCGTCTTAGTGATGCGTGTCAGTGTATCTGATGGATAGCCAGCCATATCACCCGCATTCGCCCAACGCTCCTGATGCGCACTGAGCATGTCATCATGGCCCGACGGAATAGCGGGTGTCACCGCATCGTTATGGCAATATTCACAAGAGAGTGCATTTGGCTTGTAATCCAAGTCGTTACGCACATCCATATCTGAGTTGCCTTTCAGGAAGTCATGGCTGGCATCCAGATCGGTATTGGCATAGCTTGGATTAAAATAGTTTTGACCGTGACAGGTGTTACAGATCTCAATTTCACGGGTCTCACCATCTTCTGTCCAGGTTAAACCTTTGTGGACATCATCCTTATAATCTTCAATTAGGATGCCCGTTTCTTCATCGTAGGTCGCTTCAGCGCCCTCACCAAAACCGTAGAAACCACGACGGCTATTACTGGTGCGATGACACATCATGCAGTTGTCATTAGTGCTGTAACGCAACATTGGAATTTGGACTTTGCCATCTGCATCAAAAGCGTCAGCATTCCAGTTTATGACTGGCTTACCTGATATAGCGTCCAATGTTAGGTCATAACTTGGATCACTTGTTCCAGCTTCAACAGTACGGTCAAAATTGAGCAGCGAAGTGGCGGTTGTCGCACAACCATCACCGGCATCAACACCACAATCAGGGTGGCTCAGGTTAACAAACTCCATGATTGCAGTAGCGGCTTCTCGGAAAAAGCCACCACCACGCACCAACTCATCACGGCGAAGCCCTCTGAAGTGATCATAAGCATCATCACCACCATCAACAACCAGCTCAGGATCGGTGATCACCATCTCACGGAAATCGGCATGACAGATCATGCAGTCATTTTCGACCACACCACTCTTCTGCCAATCCCACTGAGCAACGACTGTGCTTTCAGCAGGCTCGTTGTTCTCATCGGTACCACGGTTGTAGTAGTCACCGTCAAATGCAGTCACTGTAGAAGGATCCGTCTCATCATAACGGTTACCGTTACGATCTAGCTCCATCCAACCACCACCAGGGTGGCAACCCATGCAACGCTGCACGAGCCCTGCTGAACCTTTATCAGCAAAATCATCAGCGGTGGCATTATCTTTCTTTGCTGTGACTTCAGGGTTGCTACCACCCATACAGGCGTAACCGCCAAAATAGCCAGGGGAGACTAGGTGAGGCAAACCACGCTCTTCACCAAAGGTGTCACTTGCTTCATCACGGCCCATTTCAAAGTGATAGGCGTGGTTAATTTTGTCATAGTCATGACAGCCACCACAGCTCCGTTTTGGGCTGTATGCCAAACCAGAGTTAAGCACATGCTCACCCTGCTCATCCAACAGTGGAATAGCTGGATGCAGCTCAGGCACATCAGCAGCCTGCAATGCCCCTGCAAAAAATAGGCTGCCGACAAGTGCACCTATTAGGCCAAGACTTCCACCTCTATTTAATTTCGCTAAAACCCTATTCACAAAATCACCATTTTTGATAAATTTTCGTGAGGCAACAGCCCCTTTTCAGTATTGGGGCGGACATTAGCGTGGAATAGAGGGTGTTGGGGAGTGACAAATTGTCGCGTTACAGCATCCACTGGGCTTATTCAAGCCATATCGTTTTTTTGATATATCGCAGAAAACAGCTTGATGGATAAGCGTATTACAAGTGTCAGCTAAAAAAACGCCCTTCCCAGGAGAGGGAAAGGCATTTTTTACTCAGTCGTTTAGTTCGGGTGGTTTTGGGAGAACTACGTTGAAAATTTAGAGAGCGTCTGTTGTAGATTGCCCGCAAGCTTTGCAAGCTCCCCGCTTGCCACTTCTGTTTGACTAGCACCCGATGCTGTTTCACCTGAGACATCATTGATGGAGATAATATTTTTATCAATCTCTTGAGTAACGGTGAGCTGCTGTCCACTTGAAACCGCAATGAGATTATTCATCTCCCCCACCGTCTCAAACGCTTTGGCAATCGATTCAAGTGAGTCACACGCTTTACCAGCCTGTTCAACACTCTGTTGTGCCGTTTCACCCCCTTTCTCCATTGCTGCCACCGCTTCAGAAGCCCCACGCTGTAGGTTTTCAGTCATCTTCTGAATCTCTAGCGTTGCCTCCTGAGTGCGGCTGGCAAGGGTGCGCACCTCATCAGCAACTACAGCAAAACCACGGCCCTGTTCACCCGCTCTGGCGGCCTCAATGGCTGCATTAAGGGCGAGTAGATTGGTCTGCTCTGCAATGCCACCGATCACATCAAGCACTGAGCCAATATTGGCCGTCTCCTCTTCGAGCTGTTTGATCACTGTGCCCGCACGCCCAACCTCATCAGCCAAGGTTTTGATTGATGCGGTAGTTGCATCCACAATACGCCGGCCATCACTCGCCTCATTGTTTGCCTCTTGAGTAGCATCTTTGGCACGCTCAGCATTATCCGCCACCTCTGCAACGGTTTGACTCATCTCAGTCATCGCTGAAGAGACCTGTTGCAGCTCACTCTGCTGCTGCATCACACCATTGGAGGTCTGGCTGGAGATTTGTGACATCTCCCCCGCTGCTTGTGATAACTGCTGAGTCGTCGCATCAACATCCTGCACCATCTCTTTAAGGTTGACCACCATGTGGTTGAGGGCGTTTGAGAGGGAACCGATCTCATCCTTACTATTACAGTCGATATGCCCTGTCAGTTTGCCATTTGAGATATCCTCAGCAAAACCAACCGCTGCTTTCAACGGTTGTGAGATACCATTGGCTACATAGAAAACAGCAAACATCACCAAAGAAGTGAGTACAGCAGCTAAGATCAACAGTGTAACCAGTGCCGTATTGGCACTACTGTGCAGATCTTCACTCAGTGCAATAACATGCGCTGCCACACCATTTTCAAGCCCTTTCAGCAGATTAATTTTGGCCGTTATGGTCTTGAACCAATGAGCGGGATCCACACCAAAGTTGCCTGGTGCAGCACTTTCAATCAACCCATCAATCGCAGTAATGGCTGCTTTATCACTAATTTTAATCGCTCTATCAACAGCAACGGCAGTATAACCTTCAGCAAACATCGTCTGTGCGGTTCGAATGGCATCACTGTATTTATCCAGCGTCGCTCTAATATCAGCAACCTTACTCCTCTCTTCAGACGTAATCGAAGCCAGTGCCACAAATTTATCCAGAAGAGCATAAATTTGATCACGATGCATATCAAAGCGACCAATATATCTATCCTCACCACGCAATACATAGTTTTTGAATAGGTGGATTGCACCACCATAACCAAACTGGCGATTCAACTCAGCGAGTATGCTTGCTTTAGGTTTAATCACCCCCTTATCCAGAGCGATATCGCGCATGCGCTGAGTCTCTGTCACTGATGGTGATTTCAAATATTGTTCAAAAGCAACTAGCCCCTCTGCTGGTGCCAATGTTTTATAGACATCAAGATAGATATCTTGTGTGGTTATCATTGTCCTAAAGTAGGCATAGACACCCGGAGAAAAATGATCCTGACCAAAAGTTCCTGCCAAGATGGCACGTTCAATACCCGCCCGCTCTTTGCCCTCAATAAAGTTGTGATAGCTAGTACGGTAATTACTCACCTGAACATCATGCCCAAAATTAACCGCTGCCCCAACGGCCTGAAGCAGCACAGCATTAATACCAGTGTAGCTTTTTAAGCTCTCACCCGTCGTTATAGATTGTGAGCTCACTTTGCTACGCAGTTGATCCAAGGAGGCCAATTTAGAGGAGACCCCTCTAACATAACTAACTAAATCATCACTAAAGACAGCGGCATTAAAGCTTGATAAAAACTGGGTATATTTAGCGCGCTGAGTATCTGTAAGTGAGCGCTGACTATTCAATTCACGCTTAAATTTAGTACCTTTACTGCCCAGAAAAACACCAGAAGCACCCCGCTCCTTCTGTATCTCATGCAGCATGGAGCCTGTTAAGATAACAAACTCATTCAGTGACTCTTGAAGCCCCATCTCCTGAGAAACATTGTATTTGTAAAAAATTAAATTGAACATAAAACCGAGCGCGATCACCAACGGAAAAATGGCAAGCCCCATTATTTTTACTTTTACACTACTTAACATCGTTAGTCCCTCATTCTGGAATCGGCTATTTCCACGGAAAGCACAGATCCAAAGGAGATAGAAAATTTTAAATTTAACTGGTAATGAGAAATAACGGCATAAGTAAAAAGTACTTTAGGTCTTTCATATAGAAATATTATGCTAAGAATATAAAAGCCATTTTAGGCAACCAATCAATGAGCAACAATCCATTAAAACCCGCTATTCTCATCATCCTTAAAGAGACGACAGCAGGGGTGAGCGAATATCAACTCATCCGCCAACTTGAGGCTGAACATGCCCTCTTTCCTGAAACAGGAGAGGGGGCTGAGCTTGCACTGTTTCAGAAACACTTCATCATTATGAATGCCCTCTACCAGCTACAACAGAGCCTGCTAGAGGATGGGTTTTATCTGGTCATATCCCCCCTCAACATCCAGCTACAAGCCATCAATTACAGTGGAGAAACACTACCAAGTGAGATGATCGATACTAAATTGCGAGACTACTATCTCGACTGGTCACAACTGGAGGAGACTACGGCAGACAATGTCACTGAGCTATTAAGCAGCTTTTGGCAGCGCTATTTAGCCATCGATAAAAAAGCCGAGGCGTTAATTAAGTTGGGGTTGAGTGAGAATGTAGAGTGGGACAACGTACAAAGAAGTTACCGACGTCTTGCTGCGCTGCACCACCCCGATCGAGGGGGTGATCAAAAAGAGTTTATCGCCATACGAGAAGCGTATGAGATATTGAGTGGCTGCTTTAAACCCAAGATCCACTAGGGAAGCGGATCTTGGTTTAAACAGCCGCTAAAATTAGTGGTTGTGTTGCTCTTTGTAGTGATTACCACCCGCTGATTTATGCACCTTGGATGGCTGGGTAAGGCCTGGAAATCGTTTCTGGGCAAACTGTGAATGACAAGCAACACAGGTTTCAGTCAGTTTGTAATAGTAGAAGGTGGTGAGCTCTGTGTGGCGTTTATACGTGACATGAGAGAGCATGCCAGCATAGTCATGGAATTGGTTATCTAACACTTTAAAGGCCAGTGGCAACCCCTTGTGCAGGGCTTCCATCTGCTCTTGGCTTAGGTTCTGCTTCATTATGTGGCTCATCGCCATGCCATCTGCAAGGGTTACCACCATATCCCACTCACCCGCAGCGATTGCAGGCATCATCTGCATCATGCTGTTTTGTAAACGAACCATCTCTTTGGCCAACATCTCCCGAATCTCAGGAGAGAATTGTGCCATAACATTCACTTCAACTGGCATGGTGTGCTGGTCATCACCCGCAATGGTGGTGGAGCTGAAGGCCAGCATCGTGGCAATCAGTACGCTGCTAAGGAACTTTTTCATTTTCACTCTCTATATTGGATCAAAGGTTGTTGAGGTTAGGACGTAGATATATCGACTCTTAACTAAGTAAGAAGTTTCAGGTTAACGGGGATGTAAATCAACTACAGAGGCTACATAAAATCTTAAAAACATGCTGTTCTCTGTGATTTTGGCCCCTAGCCACGCCGCCATGTGGTGCCTTGGGCACCATCTTCCAGCACAATACCCGCCTCTTGCAGTGCATCACGCACACGATCTGCTTCGGCCCAGTTTTTCTCTGCACGGGCGGTAAGGCGCTGTTGAATCAAATCATCAATTGCGGCATCACTCAGACCATCTTCATCAGCTGATTCACCACGCAAAAACTGCTCAGGATCATCCTGCAATATGCCCAGCAGACCACTCAAACGGCGCAACTCAGCCGCCAGTGCTGCGGCTCTGCTCTCATCTTCAGTCCGTAGTTTGTTGATCTCACGCACCATATCGAATAGCACGGCAAGCGCCTCGGGGGTGTTGAAGTCATCATCCATCGCTTCATTAAAACGGCTGATAAAAAGTTCACCACCTGCCGCTTCGACAACAGGCAGACCCCGCAGAGCGGTGTAAAAACGCGTCAGTGCTGCACGTGCATTATCGAGCTGCTCATCACTGTAGTTGAGCGGACTACGGTATTGACTGGTGAGGATAAAGTAGCGCACCTCTTCAGCCCGATAGCGCTCTAGGATCTCACGCACGGTGAAGAAGTTGCCAAGCGATTTTGACATCTTCTCTTCATTGATGCGGACAAAACCGTTGTGCATCCAGACGTTGACAAACTGCTCACCAGTCGCCCCTTCAGACTGGGCAATTTCATTTTCATGGTGAGGAAATTGGAGATCAGCGCCGCCACCGTGGATATCAAAGTGATTACCAAGACAGCAGGTAGACATAGCGGAACACTCAATATGCCAACCAGGACGACCATTACCCCATGGGGATTCCCAGTAGGGTTCACCAGGTTTGGAGGATTTCCAGAGCGCAAAATCGAGTGGATCACGTTTATTGCTATCTACCTCAACTCGTGCCCCTGCTTGTAAATCTTCGATATTTTTACCCGAGAGTTTGCCATACCCCTCAAATTTAGTGACCGCATAATAGACATCACCATTGTCAACAGCATAGGCATAACCACGCTCAATCAGCTTCTCAATCATCGCCAAAATCTCATCCATATAAGCAGTGGCGCGTGGTTCTGAGGTGGGAGGCAGGGTGCCGAGTGCCGCAGCATCTTCCTGCATCGCCTGGATGAATCGCTCTGTTAGATGGTTAAAATCTTCACCATTCTCATTGGCCCGATTGATGATTTTGTCGTCAATATCGGTAATGTTTCGTACATACTCGACCTCATAACCCAGCGATAGCAGGTAACGATAAACCACATCAAATGCCACTAAAACTCGCGCATGCCCCAGATGACAGAGATCGTAGACGGTCATACCACAAACATACATCCTCACCTTATGAGGGTCGATGGGGGTAAAGGTCTCTTTCTGGTGGGTCAGAGTGTTATGAATTTTCAACATGGCTATCTCTCCAAAGCAGGGCGCATGGTAACGGAATAGCCCTCTAACATGAACTCTGATTTGTTCTACTTGTCCGATAAAGCTGATAATTTGTGTGCTATTACAACATCTCTATATATGCTCTAATCCGCGCATTTAAGGGGCAACTCCCCCACTATCCAACATTTTTAAGAGGACAGCCTCACCATGACAACAACGGTGACAGCATGGCGTGACCGCTTTATTGCGATCCGTAGTAACAAGGTTTTTGAGATATCGGTGATCAGCATCATCATCTTCTCCGCTCTGCTGGTGGGAGCCTCCACCTACAATATCGACCCCAATTGGCTAGGGGTGATGGCCGTTCTTGATATCTCAATCACTATCTTTTTTCTGGTTGAACTCAGCATCCGTATGGCCGCTGAGAAGCGCTTTCTCAATTTCTTTAAGAGCGGCTGGAACATCTTTGATTTCCTCATTGTCAGCGTCAGCCTAATCCCCGTTGATGAGAGTGAGATGGTGCTACTGGCGCGGTTGTTGCGTATTTTTCGGGTACTGCGCCTAATCTCATTTATCCCTGAGCTACGCATTCTCATGAACGCATTGGCTACCGCCATCCCACGCATGGGTTATGTGGTACTGCTAATGTTTATCATCTTCTACATCTACGCCGCTATCGGCAGCTTTCTATTTGAATCGATCAATAGTGTCTTATGGGGCGATCTCTCTATCTCACTGCTCACCCTCTTCCGCGTCGCCACCTTTGAGGATTGGACCGATGTGATGTACGAAACCATGGAGGTCTACCCCTTTAGCTGGATCTACTACCTCACCTTTATCTTTCTCACTGCCTTTGTCTTCCTCAACATGATGATCGGTATTGTGCTCGACACCATGCAATCAGAGCATGAAAAATTCAATCGAGAAGAGGGAATTGGTGAAGCAGGCGAGGTACATTGGATCAAAGAAAATAGCATCCGAATGAATGAGCGCATGGAGCGAATCGAGATGATGTTGAGCCAAATTGTTGAGCAAAAAAAGGGGTGATCTATTTCACTAACTAAAGAAGCACTGGGTCGGTCATGCTTGTTTTAATATTGCCTGAAATTGCCTCATTGCATGAACAGAATCGCTACTATAGAATCGCCAGCCGTAATGTAAACAAATGATTATATAGGAATCATTTTCCTTCTCAGTTAACAACGAGCGGAGCAAAGGGTAACTACTTAGTAGGCAGGTATTATTACCAACAAGAGAGTTAAACCACACTTAATTTTGCTCCATTTAAGGGCGGATTAAGCCACCAATGCACAGGTTAAGATTTAATTTATGGATACACCCTCAACGCCTTCTCAACCTCATATACTCAAAACAAAACACACCTGCAGCGTCTGTGATATCAGGCGGCTCCTACTCGATGCCTCCAATGATGAAAATTTACCCCCAACTCTAGCCTGTGAGATCAAATGTCGCGGGCCATTTCTCCCAGGCGACCCTATCTATAAAAGCGGTGACCCACTCACCACTATCTACGCCGTCACCTCTGGCTGCATCAAAACCGAGACCATCAACTACGAAGGTTATATTCAGGCAACAGGCTTCTACCTACGTGGTGAGGTTTTTGGCTATGAGGCACTGGGTGAAAACCAGCACGCTTATGATGCCTATGCAATTGATCGCACTTGGCTCTGCGAACTACCCATGACAGCACTCAACTCCATCTGCCTACAAAATCCACGTTCATTGAGCCGACTATTTAAGCTAATCAGCCAACACAATCGCGCCCATCTAAGCTTAACTAGCGTCTGTGGCCGCACGGCTGATCAGCGTATTTTTGATTTTCTTTGCAATTTATCAGAACGACTGCAACGGCAGAAGTGTGCCGTTCTCAACGAACTCTCTCTGCCGATGACAAAAGAGGATATTGCTAATTATTTAGGCATCACCCCGGAGACTATTAGCCGAAGCCTACGCCGATTAGATAAAGCGGGGCTTATTACCTACAAAGGGAAGATGTTTAGCATCGTTGCCGATGCTAGAGAGGTTATGAACGACTCCGGCTAGTACTCATTCGGTTTCGTAACAGCCTATAGAGGGAGTCAGGCCACCAGTTTTTTTAGTGAGTTAACAATGGTAGATGTCATACTGCCCGCTCTTTTAATCAAACATTTCCGCTTAGGCTCTACTCTCTCTGAGCGTGCAGTCTCAAACAGCGCTTCTGAGATAACATAGTGGCTTAACATAATGGTGGGATTGATCTCTGCAATTTGACGGTATATCTGTAAAAAATCGGGCCGTTTCTGACCATCAACAATATCAATACTGCTATTGAGAAAAGCAATCGCGTAACGCAGCCGGGTTTTGATAATTTCACGACTAATACCAACACATTCGGCAACCATCCCAATAGTAAAACCAACCTCAGCATGCAACAGGAAAACCATCCGCTGAGCCGCAGGCAAGCTTCTCAACTGGAAGAGCAGCGTTGTTGTAACGTTACGCTCGTCAGTAATCGCTACCTGAATATTTTTCCGTTTAGGAAAATAATTAACATTAAAAGATTCAGGTAGTGAGCCATGCTCTAACTCGTAGTATTTCAGCAGCACCTCATGGGCAATCTGGTAGAGAAAGAGTTTAAAGGAGTTGCCGGCATAATCTGTCTGAGTACGAACCTCACGCCATATCTGCTGATAGAGCTCCTCGGTCACATCTTTTTGGCTGGTTTGACGCAGTAAAAAGCGGTAAAGCGGCGCTCTATGTATATTATAGAGACGCTTAAAAGCGTGTAGGTCACCCTGCTTGTAGCTTAAAAAAAGCATTTCACTGGTCATGTTTCTTCCCGATCTCTACTCTGAAACTCTACAAAACGGGTGTGACTGATGGAGAGTTTTTTCTAGCACTTATATGAGTCTCACGTTATCCAGCAATCAGCTACCAACATCTGCGATTTTCATCACGATTTGGCAGTTCCATTGCCGACTTGGTTAAATCTTTAGGGGTTGATCACATTTTTTCATGCGCTTAATTTTCACCATCTAACCAGGGCCAGCAGAAGGAGAGTAGACGCTTGGCCATCTGACTACACCATGTGACGTGTACCGCCATCTTAATGCCTATAAACAGTGATGACCACCTTACAATCACGACTGATAAGACAGAGGTAGATCAGCCTTCAGCAGCAGTCCGTAATACCTTAAAGAGTTTGCGACTGGCGGCTGGCGGCTTCTCTTCAGCCACCTCTTTCTGCGCTTTACGTACCAATTGGCGTAACTGCTGACGATCCGCCTCAGGATACTCCTGCATAAAAGTGCTAATGGCTGCATCACCCTCTTTGATCAGACGATCACGCCACTGCTCTAAGGCGTGAAAGTGCTGCGTACTGTTTTGATGCTGGTTATCACTCTCATCAAAAAAGGCATGGATAATCTCCAGTTGCTCCTCTCGTAACAGCTTACCCAAACGACGTAGATGGCGACGGCGTGCCGTATTGGAGCTGATGCGGCGCATCTCGGCCACTGCATCAACCATCGTATCGCTCAGTGGCAAGCGCTTAAAATCGCTCTGTGATAATTCACAGATACGCTCACCAAGCTTCTGTAGCGCCAGCATGTCACGTTTAACTTGGCTACGGCTTGGGCCGTCGTACTCAAACTCACTGTCATCTAGTTCTTCGATGAGATGTACTCCACTATCAGTTGCGGACTGACTCGACCACAAAACTCATTAATATCTAACCGGTAGGCTGCATGAATCTTCTCACCCCGTCCAGCCCCGCACTCAGCTTGATTAAAGGCGATGGCATCAATCTGCTGGTTGGAACCAATAGGGGAGAGGCGCATTTTAAGATGTTTTTCACCCACAATACGTGAATTAATCACCTCAAAATGGCCATCAAATTGTGGCTCTGGAAAGTTTTGCCCCCACGGGCCAGCATCACGCAGCCGTTGTGCCATCTCAACTGTCAGCTCATCTGGCTCCAATTCACCATCGGAGTCGACCCTATCAAAGAGTTGGTCAGGGGTGAGCTGTTTAGCAACCGCCTGTTCAAACAGCTGACGAAACGCATCAAATTCCCCAACTTCTAGCGTTAAACCCGCCGCCATCGCATGGCCACCAAATTTTGAAAGAAGTTGAGGCTGGGCAGCCGCTATGGCATTCAATAGGTCACAAATATGCAGGCCCGGTATGGAGCGTGCCGAGCCTTTGATTTGGCCATCACCGGCATCAGCAAATACAATCACAGGGCGGTGGTGAGTCTCTCGTACTCGCGAGGCGAGGATGCCGATCACCCCCTGATGCCAATTAGGTTGATAGAGGCAGAGACCCATCGGCAAGGCTGAACCCGCTCCAAATTCTATAGTTTTGAGCAGCGCTAACGCCTGATCTTTCATCGTCTGCTCGATCTCTCGCCGTGTTTTATTAAGCTCATCAAGCTGCTGTGCAATCTGGCTGGCCTCTACCGTAGAGTCCGTCAGCAGTATACGAATGCCAAGCGACATATCCTCCAATCGACCCGCTGCGTTGAGGCGTGGGGCGATAGCAAAACCAAGATCACTGGCAACCAAGCATGCCGCATTACGCTTAGCCTGCTTAATCAATGCTGTTATACCAGGGCAGCAGGCACCTGCACGAATCCGGCGCACCCCTTGTTCAACCAAAATCCGATTGGTGTGGTCAAGTGTTACCACATCAGCCACGGTGCCAAGTGATACCAGATCCAACAGATCTGCCATATTTGGCTCTTTTATCTGCTGCTGTTCAAACCAGCCAATGTCACGCAGGTGGCTGCGCAAAGCGAGCATGAGGTAGAAGATTACCCCAACACCAGCCAGCGCTTTTGAGGGGAAACGATCTTCAGGCAGATTGGGGTTGATCAGTGCTGCAGCAGCAGGTAGCACTTCACCCGGTAGATGGTGATCAGTAACCAATACTGGAATACCAAGGCTATTGGCATGGGCAACACCCTCAATGCTGGAGATGCCGTTATCTACCGTTACTATCAGATCTGGCTCTCTCTTCGCGGCAAGGTCAACAATTTCAGTGGTGAGCCCATAGCCATATTCAAAACGGTTGGGGACAAGATAGGAGAG
>Ga0256834_1001210_pt1 | contig 17973 bp, 15 predicted proteins | sample 4281140metaG_FD_190536 | JGI IMG/M metagenome (GOLD analysis project Ga0256834, IMG submission 190536) | Hydrothermal vent microbial communities from East Pacific Rise, Pacific Ocean - 4281-140 | ecosystem: Environmental > Aquatic > Marine > Hydrothermal vents | place: Pacific Ocean: East...
GTTTTTAAATAATAGGGGCGAAAAAATGTCCAAGTCCGTGGGCAATGTTATTTCACCTAGCTCCTTGGTTGAAAAATATGGAGTTGATGCTACACGTTATTTTTTCATGTCTGAAGTTTCCTTAGGACAAGATGGCTCGTATAGCCATGAAGCAATTATCAATCGTATCAATGCCAATTTAGCTAATGATTTGGGCAATCTTGCTCAACGATCACTCTCTATGGTTGCAAAACATTGCGAAGCTCAAGTTCCATCTTTTGGCGAATTTAATAACGATGATAAAGAGATATTAGAAAAAGCTAATGCTTTACTTGATATTTCACTAAAGCATATGGAAAAACAAGCAATACATAAAATGCTTGGGGAAATTTGGAAAGTAGTTGCGGATGCAAATCGTTATTTTGCAGGTCAAGAGCCTTGGGCTTTACGAAAAACAGATCAAGATAGAATGAATACTGTGCTTTATGTAACAGCAGAAGTGTTGCGCCATGTTGCAATTTTAATTCAACCAGTTATGCCAGATTCTAGTGCAAAATTGCTTGATTTATTAGCTGTTGGGGAAGGAGAGCGAAGTTTTAAGTATCTCAATAATTCTTATGCACTCAAGATAGGCACACCGCTGCCAACACCACAAGGAATTTTCCCTCGTTATGTAGATAGTGATAAGGAATAATTTAATGCTAATTGATAGTCATTGCCATCTCGATTTTGATGCTCTTTCATGCGATATTGATGGAGTCTTATATCGTATGGAAAAGGCTGGCGTTGGAGCTTGTGTAACAGTCTCTACACGAGTGAGGCAATTTGAGAAAATTACTGCTTTAGCTCAGACACATGATAATATTTGGTGTTCCGTTGGCACGCACCCACATAATGCTCATGAAGAACTTGATATTTTTTCTAGTGATTTAGTAGAATTATCGCACCATCCAAAATGTGTTGCCATTGGCGAAGTTGGGCTTGATTATCATTATGATAACTCACCAAAAGAGGCACAAAAAACAGGATTTTTACGTCATATTGAAGCCTCTAGAGAGACAGGATTGCCTTTAATTATTCACTCTCGATCAGCCGATGATGATATGATAGAAATTTTAGAAAATGAAATGGGGAAGGGGTCTTTCCCATTTATTTTACATTGCTTTTCCTCTGGTGAGAAATTGGCCAAGGCTGGGTTGGAGCTTGGGGGTTATCTTTCTTTTTCAGGAATTCTTACTTTTAAGAATGCCCAAGAAATTCAACAAATTGCTAGTTTTGCGCCTGCTGAGCGTATTTTAGTAGAAACAGATGCCCCATATTTAGCACCTGTTCCATATCGAGGAAAAAGCAACGAGCCTGCTTATGTTAGGCATACTGCTGCAAAATTAGCTGAACTTAGAGAAATTTCGTTAGAGGAAATTTCAAAAATTACTACCGATAATTTTACCAAACTTTTTAATAAAGTGAAGTTACAAAATGACATTAAAAGCTGAGTTTTTTACTGTTACTATTCTGGGTTGTGGATCGTCTGGAGGCGTTCCTCGCATTGGTAATATCTGGGGTTCGTGTGATGCCAATAATCCAAAAAACCGTCGCAGACGTTGTTCAATTCTTATCCAAGCTGGGCATGCAGCCAGTGATGAAACAACTAACATTCTAATTGATACAGGTTGCGATGTTCGTGAACAATTATTAGATGCCAATGTTGCCAATTTAGATGCGGTTTTTTATACGCATGAACATGCGGATCATGTGCATGGAATTGATGATTTAAGGGTGCTGGCATTGTCTTGTAAAAAACGCCTTGAAGTCTATATGGCGCAAGCATGTGCTAAACATGTAATGAGTGCCTTTTCTTATTGCTTTAATACGCCTGCAGGTAGCGATTACATGCCAATTTTAAACGCCAACCTTATCTTTGATGGTGAAATAACCACAATAAATGGCGCAGGGGGATCAATTGAAATTGAAGCGTTTTTGCAAATTCATGGCAATATTAACTCATTAGGCTTTAGAGTTGGTGATCTTGCTTATTCTTGTGATTTATCTGCATTGCCCTCTAGTTCGCACAAGTTATTAAAAGGTCTAAAAATGTGGATAATTGATGCTTTGCGCTATAAAACCCATTCATGCCATCTTAATGTTGAGCAATCATTAGCACTGGTAAAAGAAATTGGCGCAGATCAAGCATTGCTTACGAATATGCATATTGATCTAGATTATGACACTTTATGCAATGAGCTGCCCAGTCATATCAGGCCAGCTTATGATGGTTTTCAAATAAAAATGAGGCTTTAAAAAACTATGCCAGCAATAAGAAAATGTGGCCAATGTGGTGAGCAAGCAATGATTTCCAGCATGGGTATTTTTAAGGCTTCAAGGCCTTATCAATGCCAAAACTGCAAAGCGGAAATCAAACTTACACCTTTAGCCATGCTTGGCATGCAATTGAGTATTTTTGTTTTTTTATCTCTGGGTGGGCTTTTGTTTGTAATATATTTTGCACAAGAGGCAAAAACTTTACTCTCTTTACTAGGTGCTTTTAGCTTTTGGCTTTTTTTATCAGCCGCTGTATTTTGGGTAATCTACATGAAGCTCAAGGACCATAAGCAAAACCCAATTGCTGATGATGATGTTAGACTGAGCGAAAATAATGTTTCTAACCCACGAATTAAGCAGGAAGACAGCTGGATTGAGGGCAAGAGCTTCTTGTTTGGACTATTATCGCCAATAATTTTTGTTATGGCCGTCACAGGCTTAATCGCTTTGCTAGTATTTATTGATAGTGTATTTGTTTAGCACATTCAAATAGTTAGCATTAGTAAAAGTTCCATAATATATATTATGCGACTAAAGACTATATATAATTTTGACAAAAAATATAGTAATATTCTATAAACAAGCACGATGGATAAGATAGAATGATATACCCCATCTTTTATTTTTGTTGGCTTTTTCTTCTTATAGGAATATCAATATAGCTTATTTTGTCAATCTTGAGCAGGCTTATGAAACCTTCAAAAAACCTATCCACACTTATTGAAATTATGGCGGCATTGCGTGATCCTAAAACTGGCTGCCCTTGGGACCTGGATCAGGATTTCAGCTCTATTCGCCATTGTGCTATTGAAGAAGCATATGAAGTCGCCGATGCGATTGAACGCAAGGATTATGTTGACCTTAAAGATGAGTTGGGGGACTTATTGTTACAACCAATTTTTCATGCTCAGCTGGCTAAAGAAGCAGGCCTATTTGATATTGAGGACGTGATTTTAGCAATAAATGAAAAACTTATCCGTCGCCATCCTCATGTTTTTGGTGATGTTGATGCAAAAGATCCAAAGTCTGCTAAAGCTAGCTGGGACAAAATAAAAGAAATTGAAAGAGCAAAAAAGCTGTCTGAAAAAGGTTTGAGAGAGGAAGTGTCACCCCCCTCTATTCTTGATGATGTACCAAAGTCCCTTCCCGCCCTAACATTTGCAATTAAATTATCCAAACGTGCAGCAGAAGTTGGTTTTGATTGGGAAAATTGGCAAAAAACAATGGAAAAATGCACTGAGGAATTGAGTGAAGTAAAACAGGCTATAAATGAAAATCATTCGCAAGAAAAAATTACTGAAGAAATAGGTGATAGCTTATTTGCAATAGCAAATCTTGCCCGTAAACTTGATGTTGACCCTGAGGCCGCTTTGCGTGATGCAAATCTAAAGTTTACTCGCCGCTTTGCCTATGTTGAAAAACGCTGCAAGCATGACAAAATTCAACTTAGAGAAGCAGGATTGCAACATTTAGATGCCTATTGGAATGAAATTCGTCAAAGCGACAAAAATATCTCAACTAGCTAAAAGCCGGCCGGAAAATTTAATTTGAAATGTCGAATTGTGACGAGGCTGTACCCGAACCACAAATTTTGTGCCTATCTCATCTGGCTCTTCACGCTCTAAAACCTCTGAGTGAGAATATATCCAGCCAATATCATTACTATTTTCGTGTGGCACAATTATAGAAAAAATCTTTGCACTTTTTGCTAGGCATGTTTCTATTTTTTCTAATAAATCATCAACCCCCTGCCCTTTAACTGCTGATACGCTGACATGATCCTCTACTTGTCCAATAGTATTTATACTATTTAATAAATCTGTAATAGAGGTTGCGTCTTCATGGGGTTTTTGCAAAAGGTCAATCTTGTTCCATACCTCAATGATTGGTGTTTCGTTGGCGTCAATCCCAAGGCTAGTAAGCACTGCCATTACATCTTGGGCTTGGGCAATATTGTCATCACTAGAAATATCCCTAACATGTAAAATAATATCAGCCTGAATTACTTCTTCTAGGGTTGCACGAAATGATGCAATTAAGTCAGTTGGCAAATCAGCAATAAACCCCACAGTGTCGGAGAGAATAATATCCCTGCCATGCGGTAATGTTGTGCGTCTAACCGTTGTATCTAGGGTTGCAAAAAGCAAATCTTGCGCTTTTACATTAGCGTTAGTTATTTTATTAAAAATGCTTGATTTACCTGCATTAGTATAACCAACTAATGCAACTATTGGGTATGGAACAGCGTCACGAGGCGCACGGTGCAATTGACGTGTTTTAGCAACTTTTTCTAGCTTTTTTTCTAATTTTACGATCTGTTCTTGAATTTGTCGTCTATCACTTTCAATCTGAGTTTCCCCTGGCCCTCCAGTAAAACCTCCTCCACCACGTTGACGCTCAAGATGCGTCCAAGAGCGCACAAGCCGCCCTTTTTGATAGTTTAAATGCGCCAACTCAACTTGCAAAACACCTTCACGAGTTACTGCTCGATCTCCAAAAATTTCTAAAATTAATGCAGTTCTATCAAGTACTTTTGCACTAAATCTTGTTTCAAGATTTCGTTGTTGCACAGGGCTAAGACTTGCATCAACCAGAACAAGTTCAATTTTATCTTCTTTTACTCTTTGTGTAATTTGGTCAACATATCCGCCGCCAATATATGTTGCTGGCTTAATCTCTCGCAACTTGATAATTTCACTAAAAATTATATCAAGATTAATAGCCTCAGCCAGCCCCGTGAACTCCTCTAGGCGAACATTGGCACTTCGTTTTTGTAGTTTATGATAATGATCTGGGCAAATGAGAATGGCACGGGTTCGTGTATGCTGCTGGTCTATTAGCGACTTTCTTTTTAGATGAAAGTCTACACCTTGAGCATTCTCTCTTTGTGGGCTTTGCGATTTAGTCGTCATCGCCTCCATCTTGCTCTGCGTCAAATAACTGAATTGGCTCACTCGGCATAATCGTTGAAATAGCAGACTTGTAGACTAACTGAGATTGCGAATCTCGGCGTAGCAACAGGCTAAAGCTATCAAACCAAGATATGATACCTGAAAGTTTTACCCCGTTCACTAGGAAAATTGTAACTGGCATTTTTTCTTTTCTTACATAATTAAGAAAGGTATCTTGTAGGTTTTTTGACATATTTATTCCCCAAATATATGCTTGTTATTATTAGTATTATTATTAAGCAATGTCATAACTATGGCATAAATATAATTAATTTCCAACGAAGTAAATTTATTATCTCATATTACCATTTTATCTTACTAAACATAGCTAAAACTACTAATAATTCAACCCTTGCAAGAAGACTTAAAATTGCCAAAGTAATCATGATAGCATTAGAGGGCAACTCCCCTACAGGCGGAATATAAGTAGTAGTAATTAAGTTTGCAGTTGAAGAAAATGCACCAACAGCCATTGACAAAGAGGAGGATAAATTAACTCCTAAAAATGAGAAAATAAGTGCGGCAAGCATTATTGTTATAACGGCAATAAAAAGCGCACTCCAAATTGCCTTTGCTAGCGCAAGTTCATTTTTATCTTCATGCACTGATTTTGCAATAACAATATGCGGGTAAACTAATTTGCGAATTTCATTTGCTGAATGACGAAACATAGCGTTAATTCTAAAGACCTTAATGCCTCCAGAAGTTGAATATGAACAGCCCCCGACAACTGCTAATGCTAATGTCAATTGGATAGGAATTGCTATTCCTGCTCTTGCATCATGAGTTATTCCTGTGGTGCTCATTATAGAAACAACATCAAAAACGGAATTTAACACTCCTTGAAAAGGGCTAAATAATTCACTTGGAAATATAAGGCTGTTTATGATTGCAGCAATAGAAATAAATAATATTGCAAGAATATAGGTTGATGCTTCTCTTTGCTCCCTCGTGTTTTGCCAATTCCTATCTATTAAACTGCGATGCCATAAAATACTTGTTGAACCCAAGATCATAAAAATAATAAGAATAATCTCTGCAAATGAATTGTTTAAAACACTTGCGCCAGTTTCAATAGGCATGAAGCCATTAGTAGAAATAATGTTAATCGCTATATTTATTGCATCAGCAGGACCTACAGAGGTTATAGCTAAAGCAGCAGCACACATAGCTGTTAACGCAAAATATGGAATAAAAACCTCAAAAAAAGTTCTTCTAAGACGAGGATCTCCACTTTTTGAGCTGTGTAAAATGTGACGTAACTGTTGGTTTGGAACTCCACCAACTTGATAGCGTCCTAGTACATAAACACAAAGCAACAGGGTCAATAAACCGCCCTGCCAAGCTAAAATGCCTCGATAAAACGCCATTGAAGAGCTAATATCTACCCTTGGTGTAAAACTTACTCCAAGTGTAACTATGGCAGAGATTGCCTCAAAAAAAGCATGAATAATGCCTAATTTTTCTATTATAATAAATGGTATAGACGACAAAATTGCGAGTGTAATCCACATTAAAATAGAGGCATAAAATACCCACAGCCGATTTAATTTTTGAAATCGATTGGCGGTTGTAATCATTGTAAGAGAAGCTAAAAATCCTAATAAGAAGGACAAGAATAAAAAGGTTTCTAACGCTTGCATATCAGAATAGGCAAATGCAACACCAGCTGCTATAAAAAGAGTGGCCGCAAAAAATACTACTACAGCTGAGATTAGTGCAATTATTGACGCCATCTTGCTTTAGCCCTTTGTTTTTTAGAAAAATGAATCTGGGCTGACACGAAACATTTGTTCAACACGTTTAACTTGTGAAGTCAAAGCAAACACCACCACTAAATCGCCAGCTTCAATCCGTACATCTCCTGTTGGCATAATTTCTTTATCGCCACGAATAATCGCACCAATCCTGATCCCCTCACCCATTTCAAACTCTCTTAAAGGCTTGCCTACTAGGGGCGATGTATCAAAGGCTTCTGCTTCTATTAATTCTGCACGCCCTTCAAATAATGAATATACGCCCCTAATCCTCCCTCGCCGGATATGACGCAATACCCTTGAAACGGTGATTGACCTTGGATTAATAAAACTATCAACTCCAAGTCTTTTTGCAAAACGAGGATATTGAGGCTGATTTACAAGAGCAAAATTTGCCTTGCAACCCAACTCACTTGCAAGAACGCTGGATAATATATTTGTTTCGTCATCATTGGTTAAACCAAGGTAAAGCTGAGCATCTCTTACATCAACTTCTTGCAAGATCTCTTCTTGCAACGCATCTCCAAAAACAACAATTGATTTTTCTAAAGTTTCTGCTGCGATTTGTGCTATTTGGCGATTATTCTCTATTAATCTGACAGATACTCCCTCTTCATTTTCCTCTAATTTTTTTGCAACATATCGCCCCACATTACCAGCACCGCCAATTACAATTTTTGTTGGTGGCTGATCGTCACACCCGAACAACCCAAGCACCCGAAATATTTGATCTTTTGCAACTCCAACCACTGCCTGATCGCCAACGATTAAACTTTCATGTGAGCTAACTGCATGAATTTCTCCATCTCGCCTCACTCCCATAACCGTTGCATTCAAGTTTTCAAACAGGCTTGTTAACTGCTTAAGAGGAGTGTCAACAACTGCACAATCTTCCTTAACATCAACAACTATTACCATGATTTTTTCATCATCAAATGTAATTATTTCTGACGCACCTGGATATGCAAGCCTTTGTAAAATTAGATCGCCAACCTCAATTTCAGGTGAAATTATTACATCAATCGGCAAGTGATTTCGGGCAAATAAATCTTGCCATTGCGGGCTTAAATATGATTGTGCCCTAATGCGAGCTATGCGAGTTGGAACTTTAAAAATTGAATGAGCAACTTGGCAAGCTGTCATATTTACTTCATCGACCTGCGTAACAGCAATTAACATATCAGCGTCTTTTGCCCCAGCTTGCTCCAAAACATCTGGGTGAGAGCCATGACCATGCACTCCACGTGCATCAAGTGTATCTCGCACTCTTTGCACCAGATCAGCATTTCTATCTATTACTGTTACTTCAATACCTTCGTTTGATAGTTTTTCAGCAATGCCATAGCCAACTTGACCAGCCCCGCTTATGATTACACGCATTAATAACTCCCCAAAATATCATTCCTAAGTTTTTAAATATTCAAAAATCTAAACCTAGGTTTTATAATAACTAAAAATCAATGTAGACCAAGTGATTTGATTTTTCTATGTAAAGCACTACGCTCCATTCCAACAAATTCTGCAGTTTTAGATATATTACCGCCAAATCTATCTATTTGAGCCAAAAGATATTTTGTTTCAAATACTTCACGAGCTTCACGTAATGGCAAACCCATTAAATGGGCAGATGCATCTGGATCACCATCTCCAATAGTTGGCAAGACCTCACCTATATCTGATGGTAACATTGCAGCCGTTATAATTCCATCTTCTGGTTCATGATCCTTTAGCAAAATAACTAGCCTCTCAATGGAGTTTCTAAGCTGTAAAGCATTGCCCGGCCAATCTTGAGTTTGCAAGACCGCAATTGCATCATTTCCTATTGTCAATGATGACAGATTATGCATTTTACAAGCCTGCTCCAAAAAAGCATCAGCTAGTTCGGGCAGATCTTCCTGTCTATCTTTTATGGGAGTTAGAATGATGGGAACGACCGACAATCGATGAAATAAATCTAAGCGAAACTCTTCCGCTTCACATAATTTTGTCATATTTTGAGAGCTAGATGTAATTATTCTTACATCTATTGGAACGGTAATTTCTCCGCCAATTCGGTTGAATTTATTCTGCACAATTGCCCTTAAAAACATGGTTTGCGTAGTTAAAGGCAATTTTGATATTTCAGATAAATAAAGAGTGCCACCATGTGCGCTTTCTAATGCACCTGCCTCTGTTTTTATTGAGCCATCACTTTTTATAGTTTGTCGGCCAAATAATGCATATGGAATTTCTTGTGGATCATATAGTGAAGCATTAAATTCAACAAAAGGTGAATCTTTGCGTTCACTATTTTGATGAATTAAGCGTGAGCAATATCCCTTACCAACCCCAGATGGCCCAGCAAGAAATACCCTCGAATTTGTTGGCGAGGATTTCTCAATCAATGACTTTACCTGTAATATTGCAGGAGAAGAGCCAACTAACTCACTTCCTAAAGAAGAAGCCCGCTCTTTTAATTCTTCATTTTCGCTTTTAAGCCTTGATGCCTCCATAGCTCTTTGAGTTATCAATAATAATCGATCAATCTTAAAAGGCTTTTCAATATAATCATAAGCACCTCTTTTAATAGCTGATACGGCAGTTTCTAAATTGCCATGACCCGAAATCATAACAACTGGCATATTTGGGTGTTGGCTTTGAAATTCATCAAGTAATTGCAATCCATCTAATCTTGATCCTTGCATCCAAATATCTAAAAAAACCAAATTTGGACGACGAATATTTAACTGCTCAAGCCCAGAATCAGCATCATGAGCTTGACGAGTTTCGTATCCCTCATCTTCTAAAATGCCTGCTATAAGATCACGAATATCATTTTCGTCATCGATTATAAGAATATCAAACGCCATTACTTTTTTGATACCGCAACAAAATTTTGCGGCCCTTTCCCAAGATCTAAATTTTGAAGTTTTTGCTCATTATTATCAGGGTTTGCTAAATCCTTATTCCCATGAGAGTGTGTTGGAATTGTGAAGGTGAAACACGCACCAACCCTAGCATTCTCGTCTGATTTAGCATCACTTAAAACTATCTCGCCATTGTGCTGCTCAATTATTTTAGCAACAATTGCCAAGCCTAGCCCTGTACCCTTTTTCCTAGTTGTCATATATGGTTCAAGTAATTTATGTCTATTTTCTTTTGGCCAGCCTTTGCCATTATCGCAAATTTCAACCTTAATAATATTGTCTTTTTGAGATACATTAATTGTTATTTTTGGGTCTTGAATATTTTTTAAACCAATTGTTTCAAAGGATTCAATGGAGTTTTTAATTAAATTTGTTAAAACTTGAGAAATTAACCTATCATCAAACTCAGCAATGATTGGATCTTTTGGTAAAATCGAATTTATGACTATTTCTTGTTGGCGAACAGACTCTAAAAAAACTACCTGACGAATTGTATTACTAAGATCTCCTCTAACTAAAACAGCACTAGGCATGCGAGCAAAAGAAGAGAATTCATCAACCATTGAGCCAATATCGCCAACTTGCCTAATAATAGTATTTATACATTTGTCAAACACTTCAAAATCATCAACCAATTTACCTTCATATCGTCTTCGTAACCTTTCAGCAGATAGCTGAATTGGGGTAAGGGGGTTTTTTATTTCGTGAGCAATGCGCTGTGCAACATCAGCCCAAGCTGAATTTCTTTGAGCGGAAACAAGATCTGTCAAATCATCAAGAGTAAGAACATATCCTTTTGGCTCTTGCATTGAACCCTCTCTTGTAATTCTTACTTGATAAGTGCGCCCCTGCTCCTGATCTAGGCCTGTTAGTATAATTTGATCGCTCATTTGTGAGGTGCGAGCCTTTAATGCTCTATCTAAGATTGGGCTAAGTTCTGGTAAAATTTCTCTTATATCTTCTCCCAAGATATTAACCTCACTCCTAGCAAAAATAGATATTGCCGTTGGATTTACCAAAGTGATTAAACCAGTAGAGTCTAGCCCAACAATTCCTGCAGATACACCTTCAACAACGGCTTCTGTAAATTGACGTCTTTTTTCATTAATTTCACTTGCCTGAACTAATTCATTTCTTTGGTTTCGTAACTGGGATGTCATTCTGTTAAAACGGGTATTTAAATCATGAAAATCTCCTCGCTTTTCAGTAATAGGAACATTTACATCTAAATCACCTTTGGAAACGCGATTTGAGGCTATCATTAAATTTCTAATGGGGGCAACAAAGCGATTAGCAAAAGCAATTCCAATCCAAACAGAGGCTAGTAAAAGAACAAAGACTAGGCCAACATAAAGCAATGTAAAAGTGATTTGAAAAACTAATCGGTTGGAGGCATATTGTTTATACTCGGTGATATTTTCATCTGAAAGTCGCATATATTCAAGCACCTCTGGATCAACAGGTCTTGCTACAAATAAATAAACATCATCATATTTTTTCAATTTTACGACAGCTCCAACCAGATTTGTTTCTCCTGGAGAAATTAGTGTTGGCACACCCTCAACCACATCTGACATTAGGCTTGGCGGCATTTTGGGAGGAGTTCCTTGGATATTTATTTGCGCTCGCATTAACACGTCTGTATCTTGCGCTATTAGTGAGGTAAATGGTAGCGAGCGAGTGGAGGCTAATGATGTAAAAATTCGCTGATAACGATCTCTATCTGTTGCAAAGGTGTCTTGTATATTTTCTAGTTCATTTGCCATCCAAATAATATCATCACGCAACACTTGCGCATGCTCTAACATATAGGATCTAGCGACTAATCTTGAGCTTTCTACCATTGACCTAGTGCGCTCAGAAAACCACTGATCTAGACCTTGATTTAGTGAAACAGATGCAACAAATGCTACGATTAATGCAGGCACTACCGCAATAAAAGCAAACATTGCAACGATACGAGAAAGAAGGCGTGCGCCAGCCTGTTTAGCTGCATGAGCTTGCACTAATAGTACAAATTCTGTTAAAACTAGTGCAACAACTAGCAATACCAAAACGCCATTCACTGCCCATATTATTGTCCATACTTGGGGTGCTGGCTCAATATTGGTTGCACCTGTGAGTATTAAGAACGAACCCATGGCAACCATAACAGCCGCAATAACCACTATAAAACCAAGAATACGCACAAATGTAGTGCCACGCGCTCTATATTGACGGACAAGTTTAGACTGATCAGCTAAAGCTGGCTCAGAAATATCCTCTTTTGCTAAAAGATGCTTGTCTTTCATGCCGCTTTTCATTTTACTATTTGATATATTATGAAACAACTTAACCGTTTATCGTCTTTGTTCAAGTGCAATGATACAAAAACATATCACTTATCAGGCTAGGCAGTTAATTGGTGCTAATTTGTTTTTTGATTTCAATATTATGATGGAGGATTTTTTTGCGTAAAGTGTTGCGATTTAGACCAAGCATAGCAGAGGCCTTTATTTGATTACCTTTACATTCATTTAGTGTCATCGCAATTAATGGACCTTCAACTTTATCTATTACTATTTGATATAAAGAATTTTCACTTGAGCCATCTGCCTGCTCAAGAATTTTCTTGGAGATGTAGGTCTCCAATACTGCTTGCAAATCAACACTAGATGTAAAATTCACCACCTCTTGTTTTTTACTTAATGAAAGTTCATAGCTTACTATCTCTTTTGAAATTACCTCATCGGCATGCAGAGCAACAAGACGCATTACAAGGTTTTCAAGCTCTCTTATATTTCCTGGCCAGTCATGCAAACATAATAAATCTACTGCATCACTAGTAATTTTCTTTTTTATTTTTATATCTTTTTGCTCAAGCCGTAAAAAATGATCGACCAAATCAGCAATATCCTCAATACGCTCTCTTAAGGGAGGCAGGCATAATGGCACTACATTTAATCTATAATATAAATCCTCACGAAACAGGCCTTGCGAGATCATTTGGATTAAGTCACGATGAGTTGCTGCGACTATTCTCACATCTGTTTTTATTAGTTTGCGGCCGCCAACCATTGTAAATTCGCCGTCTTGCAATACTCGTAAAAGCCGTGTTTGTGCTTCCATTGGCATGTCACCAATTTCATCTAAAAATAATGTACCTCCATCAGCTTGTTCAAACCTGCCAGAAAAACGATTTACAGCTCCAGTAAAAGCCCCTTTTTCATATCCAAACAATTCTGCTTCTATTAAATCTTTTGGAATTGCTGCCATATTCATTGCTACAAATGGCCCATTTTTTCTTTTGCCAAAATCATGCAATGCTTTTGCAACTAGCTCTTTTCCTGTTCCGCTCTCACCTGTCACCATTACTGAAAGATCAGTTTGCATTAAGCGAGCTAATGTCCGATATACTTCTTGCATGGCGGCTGAGCGACCTACCATTGGCATATTTTCTACATCATCATTATTATGTTCTTGTGTTTTTGAAGGTTTTTTCACCTCAGCCAAAGCTCGCTCAACAATTGCCAAAACCTCATCATTATCAAATGGCTTTGGCAAATATTCATATGCACCTGCTTCTGATGCTCTTATCGCCGTCATAAAAGTATTTTGTGCGCTCATTACAACGATAGGTAAATGGGGTCGCATTTCTTTGATTTTTGGCATAACTTCAAATGCATTACCATCAGGCATATTCACATCTGTAATAAGCAAGTCGCCCTCGCCTCGTGAAACCCAATTCCACATGGTTGCTAAATTTCCGGTAGGGCGAACCTCATACCCTGCACGGGTCAGGACTTGGTTTAATACCATACGAATTGCAGAATCATCTTCGGCCAATAAAATTGTCTTTACACTCATTTTATCAATTTCTCTTTATTTGCTGGATCAGGGTTTTTATCTGCAATTGGTAATAATATTTTGAATTTTGTACACCCAGCATGGCTCTCCACATCAACAACCCCTCCATGTTCGGCAATAATTTTTGCAACCATTGCAAGACCCAACCCTGAGCCATTTACTTTTGTGGTTACGAATGGGTCAAACATATTGGACAAAATATGAGCAGGCACACCTGATCCGTTATCTTGAATTATTATCTCAAACGGCAAAGAAACACTGTATTTATTGCCTGCAACATTCATTCTAATTCCTGGTCTATAGGCAGTAGAAAGTCTGATTTGTGGGTTTTTAATGCCATTGAGTGCCTGAGATGCATTTTTGATAAGGTTTAAGAAAACCTGCACTAGACGGTCAAAATCCCCATATATTAATGGCAAAGATGGATCATATTCTTCAATAAATTCTATATCTTTTGCAAAGCCGCTTTTTGCTAATAATTTCACCCTATCAAGCACAATATGAATATTTAGCGGCTTGCCCTCAAGTGGCCTTTCGTCACCAAAAACATCAACTTTATCAAGTAGTTTTACAATTCTATCCGTCTCATCTCTTATGAGCCTTGCTAGTGCCAGATCATCACTTGAAAGAGAGTTTTCTAATAATTGTGCAGCACCACGAATGCCTGATAGTGGGTTTTTTATCTCATGGGCAAGCATAGCTGATAAACCAATTACTGACCGAACAGCCACTTGTGATAATGATTGCCTATCCATTAAATCCACCATTGTGCGCTCTTGAAAAACCAGTGCTACATTGCCTTCAAAACCAGAAAGCGGAGTAGCAAAAACATCGACTGATTTTTTTGATGTTGAGCGGACTGGCTCAATTATCATCTTATACTCGCTCGTTGGGGCTTTTCGGCTTAACACTCTTTCAACTAAAGAGAGAATGGGTGAACCAAGAGTTATTAAATCATCAAGGCTTGATTTTTTTAAGAATTGAGATGAGTGGCCAAAAAATATTTCTGCTGCATAATTTGCATGAATAATTTTGTTGTTTTTTTCACATACCAAAATTGGCTGAGAAAGGGATTGAATGAGCGCACTATCAAGCGATATATTTTTACTCATATATTATGCCGCCTTGTTGAAATGTTCAAAAAATATTTGTTTTATAAAGGCTATGACCACTTTTGGATCAGTTGCGGTTAACAATGCCTTTGAAATGTTTTTTTCTAGCTTGATATTTGCAGCCTCAAAATACCAAACAATATGCTTCCTTGCACCCAACACACCTAAGAATATTCCGTATTCATCTAACATCATTTCGTAATGTTCAATTATTAAATCTAAAAGTTCATTTGCTTTGGGTGGTTTGATTTTGACTTCACCATTTAAACCACTACCTATTTGCCCAGCTAGCCAAGGTTGCCCATATATCGCTCGCCCAATCATCACCGCTTTTGCGCCAGACTGAGAAAGTGCAGCTTTTGCGCTTGTTATGTCTTTTATGTCACCATTCACCACAACTGGAATATTTACTGCATCTACAACTGGCTTTACTAACTCCCAACGTGCTTTACCTCGATAAAATTGCTGACGAGTTCGTCCATGCACAACTATCATTTTGACCCCTGCATTAACGGCAGAAGTCGCAATTTGTGAGGCGTTTAGATTATTCTCGTCCCAGCCAAGTCGCATTTTTAGGGTGATCGGTAAATCTGTTGCATTTGCAACCGCCTCAATAAGCCTTAATGCCTTATCTGGATCTTTCATCAAACCAGCACCAGCAAGGCCATTGGTTACTTTTTTTGACGGACAACCCATATTTATATCAATAATATCTGCACCACTTTGTGCGGCCATTTTTGCACCCAATTCAAGCCATACCGCTTGATTTCCAGAAAGCTGCACGACATGCGGATTATCATTACTTGTTCTAATGCGGCGCAACATCTCTTTCTGCCCTGCCCCAAGTGAAGCTGAAGCAACCATTTCACTTACTACCAGACCTGCCCCAAATCTAGTTGCAAGCGTTCTAAAAGACGCATCGGTTATTCCAGCCATTGGAGCAAGAAAGGCATTATTTGCTAAAATATGCTTGCCAATTTGTATCTTATCTTTACTCAACTAACAAAATCTGCCTTAATTATGGTCATTTATATTTTTCTGCCTAACTATTAATCATTTTTTTGAGATGATGCAATGATAATTAGGCTAAAAGGTTATTATTGAACTTGTAAGAAACAATTTTGCTGTTTATTTTGACCTATAGATAGGGATAGGCTTTACATGAAAAAGAAGATTGTAGTTATAATTGTTGCTGGTGGTCGGGGAACTCGTGCAGGCGGTGCAGAAGATGACCTTCCAAAACAATATCGCTCTATTGGCTCTGAGAAAATGCTTTCTATCACCATTAAGCAATTTTTAAAAATGAGTGCTATAACATCTGTTTTACCTATCATTCATAAAGATGATGTGGGTCTTTTTAATAATTTAAAGCTAGAGGATCAAAAACTTTTAAAACCTGTTTTTGGTGGCGAAAAAAGACAGGCTTCAGTTTTTGCAGGCTTAAAAGAGATTGAGAAAAAATGCCCTGATTATGTATTAATTCACGATGGCGCAAGGCCATTTGTTGATGAAAATGTAGTAAATGGGGTTATTAAAGCCTTAGAAAGTGAGCAAGCTGTAATTCCCGCAATCAATGTGATTGATAGCATTAAACGCTCTAGTGATGGCCGATCTATTGGTGGTTCTGAAGATCGAACTCAACTATATGCAGCGCAAACCCCACAAGGGTTTCATTTTGGGAGTATATTTGAGGCTCATAAAAAGGCTATAATAATAAGTGATGACTTTAGCGATGATGCAGCAATTGCTGAATGGGCAGGTATTTATGCTATTTTATCGCAAGGAAGTGCTGATAATTTCAAAATAACTAGCTCTGATGATTTTACTAGGGCGAGAAGGTATTTAGCCATGCAAGAAATTATGGAAACAAGAGTTGGTTCTGGTTATGACGTGCATCAATTTGAAGATGGTGAGGAGGTCATATTAGGGGGCGTGAAAATTCCCCATATAAAAAAGCTAAAAGGCCATTCCGATGCTGATACGGCTTTACATGTTTTAACCGATGCTATTTTAGGGGCATTAGCTGATGGAGATATTGGCACACACTTCCCCCCCAGTGAGAAAAAATGGAAAGGTGCGCCCTCCTCTACATTTTTAAAGTTTGCCATTGATCGCTTGAAAAAGAAAAATGGGCGTATCGTGAATCTTGACCTAACAATAATTGCAGAAGCTCCTAAAATTTCTCCTCACACAAAAGAAATACGCAATTCTATTGCTAAAATCTGTTCTATATCTATTGAACGAGTTTCTGTAAAAGCCACAACGTCTGAAAAAATGGGTTTTATTGGCCGTAGCGAAGGCATTGCAACAATGGCAACTGCCACAATTGAATTACCTAAAGGTGAATAATGTTCTCAAATGAAACCCTTGAATTAGCCGAAACCCTTATTGCCTCTCTTAAAGAGCAGAATAAATCCATTGTAACTATAGAAAGCTGCACTGGGGGGCTGGTTGCAGCTGCTTTAACTGAGGTTTCCGGCTCATCAGAGGTTGTTTATGGTGGTTTTATTACCTATGCCAACAAAGCCAAAACCAACATGATTGGCGTGCCTGTTGCTTCATTAGAGCAGTATGGAGCAGTATCAGAACAGGTTGCACGTGCAATGGCTGAGGGAGGGCTGTCAGCAAGCGGCACTGATATTGCCATTTCAATTACTGGAGTTGCTGGACCTACTGGAGGCACTCAAGAAAAGCCTGTTGGTTTAGTTCACTTTGCTTGCGCAACAAAGAATAATACTTATCATCTTGAGATGCTATTTGGTGAAAATCTTGAGCGAGGTAAAATTCGTCAACTTAGTGTAAATACAATATTAGAAATGTCGCTTGAGGTAATTGGTGAATCATAAAAAAATTGGGTAGCAAAAATAGCTCAGATCCGGCACAGATCTTATTGAGCTATTTTTGCTTAGTATGGTGATTTGGGATCTACATACTGCCTTATAGATACACTGATAATTACTATAATAATATCCGTATTCAATACGGATAGTTTTAAAATAGAATCCCATTATATTTCAGATAAGTTCACAATAATGGGATATATATAATGGATTTTTCAGCAGCTAATAATAATACTCAGAATATTAACTCAAGCCATTCTCCA
>Ga0256834_1001211_pt1 | contig 17966 bp, 38 predicted proteins | sample 4281140metaG_FD_190536 | JGI IMG/M metagenome (GOLD analysis project Ga0256834, IMG submission 190536) | Hydrothermal vent microbial communities from East Pacific Rise, Pacific Ocean - 4281-140 | ecosystem: Environmental > Aquatic > Marine > Hydrothermal vents | place: Pacific Ocean: East...
CAGCCTTTTCCAGTCCTTCACTTCGCCCTCTGTATATATCCATGTCCTGCTTTCAAAGAAGGGATCGTAAGCCTTCCCTACCTTACTGAAGAACTCTACTAAATACATGTACCTTCTTATCTCCTTATCGTAGTGACCTGTTAACCACATTACGTATATTTTTTCCGCCAGCTTGTACGGGTTCATCCCAACTGATCTGTAATAGTCCCTGCAGATGTTTTCAAGTAATCTCAGTGCCATGTACCTTGGATAACTAAAAATATGGGGAGGAACCAGTATTGCTATGTGGTTGATGTAGAAAACGTACCTTTTTTCAGCCATAGTCAATCACTGATTTTTCTTATCACTATTTCCATCCCGTCTTTTCCCTTTCTTATACCAACTTTTACCTTGTCACCTCTTTTCCAGCCAAGAATATTAAGCTCCCTGCTTAGTGCAATAACTGGATACTGTCTATCGCCTTTTATCTCCTTTGTTCTCCATGTTTCCAAGTCGCTCAAGTTTTCACCTCCTTTCATATCCGCTCACTCCCCTATTTTTAAAGTTCTATTTTCAGATCGATTAGGTCGTCTTTTATGTTCTCAATTTCTTCTTCAATATCCTCCAGCTTCTTTGCTAGCATTTCGATTGTGTTGTACAGCTCCTCTAGGTATTCCTCGTGCTCTGGTGAATCCACGCCGTACGTTTTGACTTCATCCAACTTATCACATAGTTTATCAATTTGCTTACGAAGTGTGTCCACGTTTATCACCTCCTTGGCATCAGAACATTTCCGCAGTTCCTGCAAATTATATTCCTACTCACGATTTCGCCCTTGTAATTGATTTCCTCCATAATTACCCCTCCATCCAACTTCTTCTCCTTACCATCTATTTCGATTAACGTGTTATTGCATTTTTCACATTTCACTTTCACTGTCATCGTCGTCACCGAATATGTAAGATTCCACAGCAGTTTCAGTAAATGCTACGATATGCTCAGAATTCTCAAGCAGAGTTTTTAGCATGTCACTTTTTGGGGTGTAATCCTTTTTGAGGCATTTTAGTACTGCTGCTGGAACTATTATTTCAGAAATTTGGTGATCACTGGATGTAAGTGCCGGCTTTATTATTTTATGGAATATCATAAGTGCAACGTACCTCAGTGAGTCCTCATCTGCGTTTACTAGATACTCTGTGATACCTCTAATGGCACTGCTCGTTGTAATGTATCTCCCCCTTTCGTCCTTTTCAGGGTAGCTGAGTGCTGCATCAATTAGCTCCAGTTCCGTCAAGGACATTTTCTCAAAGAACTCCTTTTTACTAGCTCCGAATGATTCATAGAGCATATCATCCATCCTTTCTACATCCACTTACATCACCCCCTCACCCAAACACGAACTGTACATCCTGTTTCGTAAAACAGTTCATTTTCCCTGTACATGGTTGCATCTATTGTAAGCTCGCACACTCTTGTTTTTATAGTTCCGGGTTCATTTGGTGTATCGACTTTTTTAACTTCAATCTTTGCTTTCCCAGTGTACTTAACTCCGTCCACAATTTCAGTGCGTGTTGACTCTGCCGTATCTCCATTCCACTTCAATGGCTCGACCAGTATGCTTTCTGCTATATTTCTGGCAACTGTACATGGGTCTGGTATTATTACTTTACTCACCACCACACACCTCCTTAACGCTGTTCGCTGTTATTATCTTTCTAACGTATTCTACAAAGCTATCTGAAGTCATGCTGCCAGTATTGTCACAGTAAACATCAGCCTGTACGTCAACAGTTTTCTTGCTGACAGACACTGTCATTGTGCACAGCCTTTTTAGCTCCCGCAGCATTGACATTTCGCCTTTGCTTGGATTGCTCGGTGGTGGGTGGTATGTCATGATTAGTGACTTACCCGTGTCGTTTACCGCTTTCATAATGTCTCTTATCTTGTCATACAGTGCCGGGTACAGTTCCCATGTCAGTATAAACGTATCCGGGTCAATTTTAGTTGCCTCCTTTCTCTCAACACCTCCAACGTAGAATTCACCCTTAGTCTGGATTTTGTACTTAATGAACCTCCTTATCGTATCCTTTAGCTCCGTTACTGAGTCCACTACAATTAGCTCTGCGTCACTGCTTATTGCTTTCTTAAGTGACTCCATAAAGGCAGTGTAGGGTGTTCCTCTAAGCACCGTTACAGTGTCTTCAGCGTCTAGTTTGCTTACTATTATGTCTGCTTTTTCGTCGACGTCGAGTATTATTGTTTTAACTGCCTTTCCTATGTTTACACACAAGTGGGTTTTTCCCGCACCACTTGGTCCAACCATCAGCATTTTCAGCCTCATAGTACCACCTAAAAAATAAAAAAATTAAACAATGTTAGCTATTTCGTTTATTGTATCCTCGTCAATACCCCTCTCTTCGTACTCAAGCTCCTCCTTCGCCTCCTCGATTATAGCGTTTACGTCGGTAATTCCTAGCTGCTCAAGCTCTTCCTTACTGACGACTCTAACGGGTATCCATATTTCCCTAGCCTCTCGCAGCCCCTGAGGGAGAGATGCATAGATGTCCTTAAACTTCTGAGCCTTGTCCGGGTACATCTTTGTGAGCATTTCAAGCACCCATTCGGCCGGCTTCACACTGGCCCACTCGAAAACATTACCTTCAAGGAATGCCTTTACTTCAAGCCACTGCTCTGCCGGGTCATTACTCCTCGGAACAAACTTCAACAGTCTGTTGAGTGCAATTGTGAACGCTCCCATCGCACTGAACTTAGTCTTACTCTCACCGTACCACGTATGCTGAAGCTTATCATACTTCTCCAATGGTTTTATAACGACGTGCACCTTTCTAAGTGTCCTGACGTCTCTACCCATCTCCTGCAATCTCTGGTATCCCTTTCTACAAATTTCGCACTCACACGGAAACTCCGCCCTAACCACAGCACCTATAAAGTTTTCCCTAACACTTTCCGAAAGCTGGTCTTCCCTAAACAAACTATTCACCTCCTACCTTTCTAATTTTATCCATCCCCTCAGCCAACACCTTCAACCACTTCACAGCCTCTATCTTTAAAAACAAACAGCCCCACCATACCTTTTGGTGTATCTTCTGGGAACTGTACCATATAGCTGCTGCCAGTTCTGGGTCTATCTCTGCAATTCTTGGCATGAACATGCTGTACACTGCTTCAGGAATGTCAATTACTGGTTCACCGTATTTCTCAAAGATTTCCTGTACAACCTTTTGTATATTCTCCACTAAATTTGCGAAACCGCGTGCTATGTTTGTTGCAGTACATATATCTCTCTTGAAGTGGTCGTATGCAGCGTTTTTCACAGCAAACTCCTCGAAGTCCTTCATGCTATTATGGTATAGCTCCATTAGATTCATTCCTTTAGCAGTCATAAGCTCCGCTGTTACCAATCTTTTTACCACTTCACTGAAACCAATGTTGTAGTTTTCCCATGCATATACTCCCAACGGCAGTTCAAGCCATATCAGCTTATCAATGCCTTCCACTGGTGGATTGTGTATGTTAATACTGTGTACTGCTTTTGCCACCATTTCACCCAGTTCGTCAAAGTTTCTTGGAACGTCTATTTTCTTCAGAATACGCACTATTGCTTTTCCCGCCAGCTCTATTACGTCCATTCTCCACCTCCCTGTGCTCTAACATACTGTCAGCCCTACAGATATAAATAGTTTTCGGTTTCGAAAGGCTTAAAAACTGACGGGCTTAAGGTTTAAATATGAGAATCAGTAAGGACGGGAGAATCAGGCTGCCAGAACAGTTTGAGAAGTATTTTGGCATGCACTGCAGGATAAAAGAGGAGGACGGGAAGATAGTTATAATACCTGTCACCCCTGAAGTCGTTCTATAATATCCCTAACAACATCACTTTTTGCCTCGACCCCGTTTAAGTATCTAGCTATTCTCCGATTTGTCACCATTTCTTCAAACTCAAAGAGTACTTCATCAGCATATCTTCTTAACGCATTTATCAGGTTGTAATATGTCCTAAACTTAACTTCCGACCCATACGCCAGTGTAACCAAAACATTGCAGCTATCCCCAAAATTTAGATTCGTCTTGTCACTAACCTCTATTACCTTATACCTGCTATCGTACATACTCCGCACATTTACTCTCCTTCTGTAACTTCCAAAGCACATTTGTATTTCCTTGTTATATCTGGAAATTTTATGGTAGAATTCATCAATCTCACTAAGCACCCTGTAATCTTCAGTCGGTCTTAAGACACCTTCAATAATTCTATCGACTTCAAAAACATCACTCAAAATAGATTTACACATATCATATCCATATAAAATAGCACATCTAATAATTTCACTGAACGTAAGTGTTGTCTGATATTTCTGCATAAAACTGCTGTTATACTGGTTCTGGAGGTATCTGGTGTATTTCACCAGCTCTACTGGCATTCTGAAGCTGATGATGTCAATGCTATCGATTGGCTCACGCTCTGCTAGCAGAAACTGGCTAAACGGTATTACAGCAATATCGTCCTCTCTGAACATTCAAGCAGCCTCCTTATGATATCATCGTAGGTTTCCCCCTTTCTGCCTATCTCGTCTAGCCTCCTTTTGGTCTCCCGACTAACTCGGATAGTCGTATAATCGTTATTCATAATATAACGACTATAAAGGGGTTTAAAAATCTAACGCTTTTTAGTCAGGTCATAGAGGGTCAGCAGCGTGGTCGCTAACGACGTTATTGCCGACAAAGTTAACAGCAATATCTTCACTTTTTTCTCATCCATTTTATCACCTCACCAGAACCATTATCTTACCAAGCATGCCCATTATTATTAACATCATAGTCACCATTATATACATTACCCATTTGTATGTCTCCATCTTACTCTTTATTTCCTCAATATCTTGCTTTAGCGTATATACACACAGTGCAATCGTCCTGTTTTCACTGTCCTCGCTATCCTTAATAATACTGCTGAGATCATCCCATCCGTCCATTTCACCTCCTCCTTCTCAGCAGTAATACGTACATTATACCTATTATCGCAATTAATGCTACAATCTTATCTCCCACTCTTTTCCACATACCCATCCACCATCCGCAACATTAGTTCCCGGCTTTGTCAGTGCAATACCATATCTTCCACTACTATTAACACTGAAACACACCCTTACACCATCTCTACTCAGGCTAACCCTTTTTGTGTCCTCTATAACATAAACTCCCCCGTCATATCTGTACAGAGACACGTTAACTGATATATCGGCACTGGAATACATATCGACGCATATCTTTCCATCGCCAATATACAGGTCACTGCTCCTCACTTTTATAAACTCGGGATTACCGACATACGGGCAACTAACGTATATTAAGTTATCAAGGGTCTTTTCCCATACCTGTCCTTTGTATATTACCTTAACATCGCAACTAACAAAGAAGCTCTTTCTACCCTTACAAATATCGCACGGAATAACAGTACCAACCTGCACCCAAGCTATATCTTCTCCTACTGGCTGGTGCTCTTGAATTTTCCGCTTTACTGTAACACTCCACCCACTCTCCTTATCATAAAATTTAGCAATTACAATAGCTCCCTTTGCAGGATAATACTTATAATATTTGCTGTAAGGATCGTCGCTACCATTAGGTCTTACTCTGCTTTCATCGTACACATACACACTAAACCCTCTATACACACCGCAAGCTCCACCCCACTGACCACCCTCCGGCAGGGGAATATATACCTTCATTTATCCACCTCCACACAAAATACATTGCACAGATTGTATTTCTTCACCAGCACTTTTGGGGAAAATGACAATGTCAGTCTATCAACAACGTTACCATCTTCAACGACCTTAACAAACGCCAGTGTGTCGGAAACAAACTTGGCAACGACACTGTCATCTGCTTCAACGAACGTAATAACTCTGTGCACATCTTTGTACTGTTCCCTCGGTTTCACGACACACCTAACACCCTGAGCAAACAATGCAATAAAAAAGTGGGAGCTGAACTCTCCTTTACCCGCACCACCACTCCATGTTATCATTCTTGACAACGCGTCCAGAGATGTCAGCTCAACGTAAGATACCTGCCCGGCTCCGCCAGTTATTGTAACATCATACGCTCCCGGGTTAAGTACAGTCCATCCGACTCCACCAACCCCATCAATCACATTTCCATTAGTGTAACCACTCCTGTCGAACTTTATACCGCCAATCTCGCCTACCTTGGACAGTCCACCTACAAGATCGTCCTTCTGTACCTCTATTATAATGGTTCCACACATACAACGTCACCGTAGTTAACACTGCTGTCTCTAATAACATTTATCCCCATATGTACTTTTATCATTTTTTTTTACCATTTACTGAGTACTCCGCTTCTCCATTGTAGTTACTGTAAAATGAAACGAACCCCTTATTTGCTATCAACCTACCAATGTAATGTGGACTTTTTACACTGATATGGACAATTGTACTACATGTTCCCGGAGGAGTGTAGAATGTGTTAATCACTTTAGGCACGATAACGACTCTTACAGTCGTTCCTCCAATTATCTTTCCAGCCGCTGTTCCTATCTGGTACTTAAACACAAGATCATTTACCCCCTTTCTTACGTTTATCACCTTTCTAAACGTCTCTCCAAGATCACTTACAACAAACAATGTGCCCTTTCCAGTATAATTGCTGCTGAACTTTATGCCAAGATTGACATAGTATATATTATACTTAGTGTCCTTAGTCACTCCAAGAACATCAACATGCAGGTTGCTTATTTCTCTGTGTGCCGGAGGCTTTTCATGCCCTACTGGTATCTTTACCTTAAACATGTTATTCTTTGTGTACACTGTAAACATTATTTCACTAACTTCCTTCCTTGGGCATATCCTTACAAAGTTGTTGCTGTCATCTGCAAATATTGGGACAAGAACCCATCTTCCGCCCTCATCAAACCACCCATAGTACAGCTCCCTCAATCCCCTTTCCGTCCTGAACACTTCTATCTTTGCAGGGTATATTTCCGGCGGTGTTTCCGGGACAGTCTCTATGTCACTAATATAGAAGTCCTCATTTACATCCTCCATCAACACTTTGTAACAAAGTATGTTCTGCTCCATATACTTTCCGCCATACTTAAACTTCACAATACCACCCCCTACTTACCAAATAACCTACTAATCCCACTTAATATGCTCTCAGCATTATTACCCAGCTCAACCTCAACATTAACTTTCTTAGCAATTTCCTCGACCGCCCTTTTAATGCTTGCAATATCCTCACAAATCTTCTTTATCTGTATGTCATACTTGCTTGGAACTGGTTTTGGCTCTTCATACACTGGCAACTCCTTCTCTACTACTTTCTCCCTATGCTTTTTACAATCGTACACAAGCACCTTACACTTAACAGTCTTCATACTATCACCACTTAGCCTTATACAGATATGCCTTCCAATTAACTGCAACACCCGATGCAGTAAACAACTCAATACTAGTTACTTCAGCAGATTTTATCCAACCACCACCAAATAAATCCAGTCGAGGACCTGTGTTGAACCCCTGCGAGCTCTGAAGCACGTAGGTCTTCGTGCCAAGAGCAACACCTTCCGTGAGTATTATACCTCTGAATACGCCAGCAGATGTAGCTGGAACCCCAGCAAATACTGCTCCAGCCACACCAGTTGTTGCCCCAAATGCTTGCTTTGATACTGTTGCTGTCCCGCCATTCAACCACGTTATCCACGAATAGTTTCCAACCGTTGTGTCATCATTGTATCTGATGTAAATTCCACTCGTTGCAGTTGTCGAGCTATTACTCACACTAACAGCGAGCATGTACACTTTATCAGTATCTCCAGCTAGACCCGTGAAGCTGATTGACGATACTGCCGTTGTCGTTTCGACTTTACCTACCAACGCCCACGCCAGATTCGGCAAGCTTGATAAATCAATTATACCATCCAAATCACTATCGTACGCTGCGTTAACAATACCTCGTGTATGCATATAATTTATAACATCTTCTATATTAAACACACCCTGTATTGGAACAGTTACTCTACCCCTCAAACTTTCACCTCCAACAGCTTTTCGTAATCTTCTTTACTAATATGTACACCAAATGCAAGAAGATGACCGCTACTACATCTACAAGTTATGTCACACCTGTACTGATCCTCGCCACCAAATCTGTTCCTGTAAAAAGGATTAATGTTTGTTATCTCAACCTCTGAACCACAATAGCACCTTATATCAGGTAACTTCACATCCGGTATATTCCAGAAATCCCTACCTATGTAACTGTATCCAGTATATGGAACAACTTCTCCACCAATTTTCACCATAACTGGTTCTGTGGAAAAGTGCTCATACGAACAGTTAGGGAAAGTAAACAGCCCATCTACAACCACTGTAACACGATTTGTAGTGTTAACATATGCACACCTTCCGCACTTGTACAACACGGTAAACCCTGTTTTAGCATCTCTGCAATTGTCCAAGTTTGGTTCTCTTCTTACCTCTTTTAACCATAACACATCATACCCGCAAACAGGACACCTACTCACAACGCTTTTAACCTCTTTAGCTATATCAACTATCACTGGGGAAACAAGCTTATCTCTTAAACAGTCTCGCGACTCCACTAACAGCACCCCCCGGAGCTGTTGGAACTTCAAAATTAACTATGTCTCCTTCAGCAAGCATAAAGTAGAACACATATGCAGCACTGTCTGTCAGTTCATTTCCATTGTTAATTTTACATTCTGTAGTATTAGTGCCAATAGTCAGCAACATTTTAACATACAAAGGAGTTGGGGCTGCTATACTGTCATTCTTCAGTACAATAAATAAACAATACTCCCCATCTCCATTTATTGTTACCGAATTATCAAATACCCGGTTCCACGCAATTGATGTCCCAGTATTTGTAAACGAAAATATCTTACTTGCTAGCAATTTCGGCAGCATTTTAGACAACGTCGCATCCTTTGCCAATCCAACCTCATCTTCTGAAATTACGTTCACAACTTTATCCTTACCAACGGACTTAAGTGCATTTGTAAGCACATACAATCCGTTATCATACTTCACTTCTTATCACCCCACATATCAAAGTAACCCGGAATGTGCACCCCATCCTCATCATAACCATACAAATACCTGTGTATATATTCAGCAATCTCCTCATCACTCCACCTCTTAGTAACCATCAACTGGTGTGGCTGATGCATCACGTCATCTTCGAACTTAACTACAATATACTCAGGATCGTACTCTTCTATCTCGCATTCATAATTACCTATCTTCTTCTTCATCCCAACACCTCCAGCCCTACATCACTTGTTAGCATAAGCCTCCATCTGGGTGGACGACTCGGATCAACTGGCTTACCATATATGCCGTTTACAAAGTCGTAGGGCTTGTCACCGTACTTGAGTCGGTCGAGGATGCAGGCAAAGACACAGTCCTCTAACGCTGGAATATTTTCAGAACATATCTTACTACAATTAGCTAGTTCAGCTAGTTCATTTTTATCCAAGTTTCTTTTCCATATAGCTGCAAACAAAATATCTCCAAAAAATATTCTTGACCCGACCCAATTTGGCCCACCTAGCGTCACCATAGTCGCATCAACTTCTTGAAGTGTATTACTTTCGGTCGTGGATTTTTTATCCAATGCACCATTTTTAAAAGAGTACACAGTGATCTCTCTATCATTTATATTACATACAACAAGAATCCACTCAAAAGGAGTGTATGGTATATATGCACTGTGCCAATGCCCATCCGCTGGTGAGAATGCTGTGCAGCCGATGTATGGTGTTGAGTTTGCAGGAATCCACAGCCTTGTTTCAGACCCACCACCCACTTGCAACACTATCTGAGCAGAAGAATATCCATTGCCAAACAAAGATGATGCACATGGTCTAGTGAACACTGCAAACGCGTGATTATTTGCATCATATTTTAATTCCTCGTTAAATATTATACCACCACAGTCAAAATGCATACCCACCCATCTCATATTATCACCTGGACATGAACTGACCCGTTACACTAAACGTAAATGACGGAGTAGTTCCAGTTATAGTATAGCTAACCCTTATTTTCCTAAATCTAATCGGCTCAAGCTCTATCCAGTACTGTCCCACCGCAGTTATCGGATCAGTCTCAACCAGATTCTTCCATACACCCGTTATCTCATCCTGTCCCTGAATTACAACAACCAGCTCAGGTGTAGTACCACTTACAACCGTAACATTAATAAGTACATCACCGCTGTCAACATGAGTTACATCGACATCACTTCCAGTACCACTGGCCGTCCTAGCTCCGCTGGCCAGCAAAGTCAAAGCAGTTTTGTACTTACTAACAACCTGTGTAGGAACTACTACCTCAGCATTAGCTATGTCAACCTTCTTATTCCCCACAGTATCGTACTTATCAGCGTCATGAATAGAGTTACTAATGATCTCCTCAAGCGTCTTAGGCGCTATCAACACCAGTCACCTCTCTTATCTTTTTAATACACTCGTCACATATAAATTTACCACTACCATACTCATGAACAATATCTATCGTTTTTCTCCTTGTATCTATCTTAATTCTACACCCGCACCTACTGCACTTCCACTCCATTCGTCAACCCCCTTCAGTATAGCATCCAAATACGTTCTGATAATTCCATCATACATCTCCTGCGGAATTGTAACATCTGCGTAACTGTAATTAACATACACAATATTAGCAGTCTTGTTAGTTAATATAAGAGTAGTGTTATCCCTGACCGGGACCATTGCACCATATTCATACATTATCCTAGGTATTGGGTATGTCTGCTGAACTACGTCATCATCCTCCGCAACAAACTTATTATCAACTAAGCTCTTCAAGGAAAGAGCATGATCCGTATCAACAACCAGATGACACATAACACCAAACGCAACACTAGTACTATTCACCTTACCAACTATCCTAATAGTGTACCCAGGTGGTACAGGTATCTGCTTGCACACAGCTTCATACTTAGCAATACCCTTACTTATCAACACTGTCAACAACGTCTTAAGATCGACAATCATCACAGCCATTTTCCTACCTCCTTACCAATCTCCCTAGCAACCTTTCTAACCTCTTCATCCTGCTTATAGCTCCACACAAGCAACCCAACCCCTATCATCAGCATAACAACCTGCCAAACAGGTGCTTCTTTAACAATCAGAGTAACAGCAGTGACACTCATAACAACCCCAATCAGCGGCATAAACTCCTCAAGCACCGGTATAAACTCTTCCCACCAGAACGGACTTCCTTCCACCTGCACTCTAGCCTTATCACCCTCAACACCTACATACCTTATCTTCCCACCCGTCCTGACCAGAACACTCTTAACAAGCCTGTTAAAATTCTTCTCATTAAACTTACTCTCATCAATATCCTTAACATCACCAACTACTTCATATACATTACCTCTAGTACTGTATCCTTTAGTATTAATCAAAACCTTGTCACCCGATAACCTTTCTCCAAACTGCATCAACAATCACCCCAATAAGTCCACTCACGAAGTCATCAACGTCAACTCCCCCCTTAACATCCAAAACATACTCAAACTTAGTATCACCATTACCCTTGTAAAGCTCAAGTGCGATATCCAACCTATTTCCCTTCACAGCAACCTCAACACCATCAACACCGGGATCTTTAAATGTATGCCCCCCAACCCTCTTCCCATTAACCAGTAACTCATAGCTGCTACCCGGGCAATCGCTAACAACCACGGCTTTTATAACACACTCACTTTTACATGCAACCTTTTTTCTAATAACTTTGCACGACTGGTTTCCTGTTAAAACTACCCTCTGCAAAGTACAACCCCCCCGCTATTCCAAACAATGACATAGACGCCAATAAACCTTTCGCCAGCGACCCTTTCTTTCTTTCAACTGACTTACCCTCAACCCCTTCAATATTTACACCGATCTCTTCCACAACGTTGCACATTTTAACATACGCACCTATTCTACTGCTCCCCGCGAACCCAATACCAACAGCGATGCTACCCTTGTCAAACACACTACCACTATCTCCGGGTAGTATAGGAGGAGTCACAATAACAACATCCTTAAATACAGCAAACCTGTTCCCTAGGTGTACCTTAAGCGTCGCATTTGTGTCAACAACCCTATGCCACGTCACACCACTCGTCCTACCACTTTTCCTAACAACATCCCCTACTCCAGCTTCACCCCACCCAACAAGCTTATACACAGTATTTCTACCACTCAAAACTTCCATCTCATAACTGCTCACCTCACAACTGCACAAAGCAGCATCAACCTTACTGGGGTAATCAACACTATTCCACACCCACCTGCTTATCTTCTCCACGCTCCCTATAACATCTCCACCACCATCATATCTACCCGGCTGCAATACTTCAGCGTCATCAGTAAAGTCACCCTCAAGATTCTTAAACCCAACAACATGAGTACAAGTAACAATCCTCCCATCTAAATCCACAAAACCAAGAGTACCAGCATTATCAATCAAGTTACTACCAATACTTATTCCACCAACAACAGGCCTGACAACACTTCTCCTCACATCACAGAACCTAACCTTACCAACAACCATCACCTTAACCCTAACCTTCTTACCACCAACTCTCAAAAATTTAGGAACAGCATTAGCATACTTTTCATCCTCAACATAAACAACAACACTGCCTTTCCCCACCCCTACAACACCATCCAGCTCCAGCAGCTTCTTCATCAGCTTCTCCATTTCAACCACCAAACTCTGTTTTTCCTACTGGAACACACTCAACCCTGTAACCTTCGAACTCTTCCGGCACCTCTACGCAATCACTCCTACTCTCTACATAAACGACAATAAAACCCCTGTCAGCATTAGCTCCCACACCAATAATTCCCTCCTTGTCAATCAACTTTTTCTCAAGCTCCTCTTTCGCTTCCACTATATCCATATCACGCCCTCCTTAGCAGTGCAAACGCAATTGCAGCCAAAGCAACACCTATACCAACGTACACCAGCACATTGCTTTTCTTCTGAGCCGGCTTACCCGGCTGTGACGGCTGACTAGGGTGGCTCACATTCCCCCCAGGCTGTGACGGCTGAGCTGGCTTACTTACCTTTACCTCTACACACGGCAAAATATCACCTCCTCTTCCTTAACATAACAGCAGCACCAACACCCAGCAAAACCGCAACAGGAACTTCAACACTGCTCCAGTTAAATCCACTACTAACCTTCTTAACAGGGCCAACAGGTGGATTAGTCGGGCTAACTTTAGTCTCCGTCTTCTTAACATCTATCTTTTTACAAATCTTACTCGGATAATGCAACACCTCAGCACAAACCTCATGAACTCCATATCCAGTCTCAACATAACCCTCCCACACTTTAGTCTCATCACCAACACTAACATTAATCGTCCTAACAACCTTACCATCAACCAGAATATTTATCAGGTCACTACCACCACCTAGCTTACCCTGATAGTACACATCTATACCAACACCATCACCCTGCTGCCACACCTCCAGATCACTTACAACTACGTACCCATTTGGTTTCATCGGCTTTCCGCCAACCTCATACTCATTCCCATGCCACCCGTACCTGCTCACCCAAACCTCACTACCCTCACTCATACCAATACTCATTATAACTAACTCAGGGTAATACTGATTCGGTGGAATAATCACTCTCTTTATCTTACCACTTAAGTCAACATAACTAAAACTACCTCTAACGCACTTGTCCTTAGTGTAATTGCCCCATCCACCACAGTTTATAATAATCCCCCCCCTAGTACCACCTGCATTAAACCAAACGTACTCATCACTAAAGTCCGTCAGGTCAAATGCAGGAGGCAACGGCCAGCTCTGACTTTTCATTATACTATAGTTCCATATTATCTTACCACCATCTACTTTATACTTAGCAACACCCTCTGTTTTTATGTAATCAAGCATGTCAAACTGCTCTGCCATGTTACCTCCTCCTTGCTACAAAGTATCCAACCGCAAGACCAAGTAACACGTACAGCAACATTTTATTACCAAAACCAAAGCTCATCTCAACACCATGCTCAGGAACAGCCCCACTTCCACTACCACCACCAGTACTCTCATTACTGACATTAGTAACACTGAACTTTACCTCGTCAGTCAAATTATCATTTTCATAAGACTTCAGCGTATAAACGACACTTTCACCCTGCTTCGGAGCAGGAAACATATCAGTAACTAACCACTGAGTCCCCTTGCTTCCGTAACTGCCAAGGTCATACTGGTTACCCTTATTATCCACAACAACAAAGTTCTCCTTGCACCCCAAAAACCAGTCACATCTGTACTGAACAACCAGTCCAATCCACTGAACATCCTTACTGGTAATCTTTATACCACCAAAGAATTCACCCTTTCCATGGTTGCACTTGTCCTCCGCAATCCTTTGCCATTCTCCATTTGTCGATAAATTTGTAAAAAACCCTAGACCACATATCGCACCCATCGCTAAACCTCCCTGACACCAACGTACACCTCCACCCCAGCAGCACTACTGTTCACCACAAGGTTACCATAAACCTTAGAACCCCTAAGATTCGGCAGCTCCTCTTTACCCCCAGCAGCAACACTTAGCGATATAAGCGTCTCCTCGTTACTACCAACCACATCCTTAAGCGTAACTGTCGCAGCGGCAGTACCCGGGTTACTAATTACAACACCCTCCACCTCAAAAATCATCCTTCCCGGATTCTCCAGTGCAACCTCATCTTCATTTGCAGTACTAACAACGTGATACACCATTATTACCACCTCGCCTCAGTATAACTGTTAACAATCCTCACAATACCCTTAGCAACGTAATCACTTAAGTTACTTATTATCCTTTCAGTCTCCTCTGTATCCGGCTGCACAATATGCAACCTGTTAACCAGAAAGTACAGCACAGCCTTCGTTGTCCTGTAACTGTCACCATAAACCCTGTACGCAATGTCATTATAGTCTGCCAGAGTATACTCCTTAAGCCTGAAGCTCATCCCCAGTACATTTTCATCAAATGGACCGACATACTTCTTATCACCAGTCTCCAGATTAGGCACATAACCACTCTTCTCCAACGCATTGTAGTACTTGTTCACCGGAATCATCGGATAAATCAGTGCATCACCTTTCATCCCTATGCCAATCTCGTAAGCAGTCTCCTCACTCTCTGGAAACAGACCATTGTCCTTAAAGTCCACATCAACATACTCTCCAGCCCCAACATCAACAGGATATATGTACGGTATCTTCTGAGAGAACACTACCTTAAACAGCGTGTTGTTCACACTGTCGGTCCACTTTCCTCTAAAGAATATATACTGACCGCTACTCAGAAATCCATCGTAAAATTCCGGCATGTTTATCACCCCTAAATAAAATAATTAAACCTTGTACTCCTTAAGCTTCTCGTTCTCCTGACACTCTACTTCTATAAAGTCATCGTAAATCGTCCACCTCTTCACTATCAACTCCGGCAGCTCAATCTCCGGTTTTCCATCCTTTGCAGGTATCCTATAAACCGGCATCACACTCCCTCCGCCACAATAACAAACTCAACACCGCTAAGATCCGTACCAGCAGCAACCTCCGGTGCAACCTCAGTAACCAGACTACCGCTCGCACTCAACAAGTTACCAGCGGAAGGATATGCAGCTCCAGTAGCCGAACACGCTGCATGCGTCGCCGTGACATTCCCAGTAACATCCACCGGCTTCTTCACAACAATGGTAACCTTGTTTCCATCTATACCATCATTGGGTATCTCTGCTATATAACCTCCATTACACTTAACTATCGCACTAGTCACTACCTCCAGGTTACCCATTACAACCTCAAATCCGCCAGTTACATAATCGCTTGGACCAACAACTTTCCTAGTCTGGCTCCTCCTATACCTGTACATATACATCATAACCTACCACCCCTAAAAAAATGGTTACAGGTTGAGGTTCTTAGCCTGCACAATCCTAACTCCGATCGGCGTAAGCCTGTCAGCACCTATACTGTTGTACCTAACCTGTATCTTGTAGCTGTCCTTCGGCTTAATTATCACAGGCACATGCTGTATAACTGGGTAATCCTTGCACATCTTGAACGGAGTCGGGATTATGTAACTCTGGCTCCTGCCCTTCTGTATCATAACACCTACTGCTCTTGGAGTATCAATTGGGTCAGCCCAACCACAGTAAACCCTCGCCTCCTCCTCACTCAGCGTAACCTCAGCACCACCAGTGCCACTCTCAAAGTCAGAGACACCCGTCGCACTAACACTGGTCGTAAACGTCTCAAGGGCCGTACCATCTCTCAGAACATCCTGAGGTCTTATAATTATCAGATCCAGTTCATCCCCTTCCGCCTCGAACCCCTTAAAGTCCTGATGTACATTCTTCTTAACAATCCTAACCGCGTTATAAATCGCCTGCCTCGCATTCCACAGCACACCAAAAACATCCGGGTTCTCTGCAACCTCTGCAATCCTCTTGTTTATCGCAACAACCTCTTCCGCACTAAGGCTGGCCATCTTCTCCGTCTCACTGAAAGACGGAGGGTTCGCATTCTCAGCATCAACAATACTGTTTATATCCATAAGAGTCATATCGGCCATTCACACCACCTCACTCAACATAATTTTTAATTTCCTTTTTCTCACCCTCTCCACCGCTGAAGCTCCTGACAATCTCAGTAACCTCACTGGCAACCGCCATCCTCTCAGCAACACTGGCCGGGCTACCCTTCAGTATATAATGGCTGACAAAGTCGTATATTATACCACCAACGCTTCCAGCAGCAGCACTGAACAGCAGTACACTAACAAGTCCACCCGTCATAAACGACAGCACAGCAAATATCGCTGCAATACCAAGCCTACCCATCGCCTTAACAATCGTCGCCTCACTTCCACTAACTCCAGTCTTCTTAACAATGAACTCACTGGTAAACTCCGAAATAGCGAAACCAGTAGCCATCCCTGCTCCAACAGTAACCACTTTCCTCGCTTCCTCACCAAACCCTTCATTCACACCTACTCTTATCAGCTCCATTTACCCCACCTCAAAAAAATATAGCTACCTGACTGCCACAAGACTTCTGGCAGCCTTTGCCAGCTTCTTAATTGCAGGCCTTCTGTCCGCCCTGAGCTGCAGTATAGCCTCCTTCTCGCCCTTCATGCTCTCAAGTATTTTATCAACGTCCCCTCCATGCGTAGCCAGACCATGCACCTTAGCACACTGAACAACAGCCCACTTAAATGCGTCATTAAGTACCTTACTAACCTCACCTTCCGACATTCCAGCCAGCTCATCAAGAGTATCTCCGTACTTGTCCTTCAGGTACTGCCAGAACAGATGGGTTATGTCCCACTTGTAGTAGTTAGATATGTCACCACATCTCTTCCACAGGAACTTCTCTATCTCGTCCACTGCTTCAACCATCTCAGGCCTCTTGCCACCCCATGCTCTCGAGAAATACGGCGTTTTCGCTAGTATCTCCTCCCTCGGCACTTTGCCGAACTTCTTCTTACCCTCTAGCCACAACTTGTATGCTGGGTTTCCCTTAAATGTATACTTCTTCGACCCAATCAACTGGGCTATTGCTCCACTTCCTACTTTCATCCAACCACCCCTTACACCAAAACCTACAACTAAATTATTTATAAATCTTTCCGGTGTTTACTCCACACGCTCCAGCTCTTCCTTAATCTCATACAGATTCTTGTGCTCCAGCAACGACAGCACCATTACCACAACACCAGACAGCATAGTAGCAATCCCTGCCGGCAAATGCTGATGCAGGAACAGTATTATCTCTCCAGCAATAGTAATACCAAGACCACCAACAAACGGCTTATTCTTGTGCAACGGCTTCTTGACAATCTTAGGAACTTTCTTCTTTTCCTTCTCCCCT
>Ga0256834_1001212_pt1 | contig 17937 bp, 18 predicted proteins | sample 4281140metaG_FD_190536 | JGI IMG/M metagenome (GOLD analysis project Ga0256834, IMG submission 190536) | Hydrothermal vent microbial communities from East Pacific Rise, Pacific Ocean - 4281-140 | ecosystem: Environmental > Aquatic > Marine > Hydrothermal vents | place: Pacific Ocean: East...
ACTTGACTATCGAGTTATTAGACCAGTCAGTTAATTTACAGGTACGAGAATGAGTAATTAATCTAGCAAGTCCTAGTCAAGTAAAATGCAGCTCAAAGTACCGGTAACAGTAGTACTTGGAAAAATGGATAATGAACTAGCTGCCTGCATAATCGAAGGACGTAATATAAGCTTCTCAAAAATAGTAGAAGATTTACCAAAAGAACTTGTAGAAGACATAGAATCGCTCGAAATCTTAGATGATACTATCAGAGGACATATAGCAATAACATCGTTTGGACATTCAACAATAAAAGCAATAGATGTAGGAAGTAGAGAAGGAACATGCTACATAACGAGAGGAGGAGAAATAACACTATTACCAACAATAGTGCTTAAGAAGCAGATAATATTCAACAAAGATTTTGGGAAATGGGTTAATGTCCTATCGCTTCCAATATTTCTACAAAACATACTTAGAGAAGAATCTAGAGGAAGTATAGTAGTACTAGCATCTAGACTAGGAGAGAACCTGCATGTAAGTTTCGGATACATTGACGATATTACAGTTAGGTTGCTCAAATACTTTCTAACAAAAGTGAGACAGCTCGATAATATATCTATGATAACAGCATCCTGTGTTGGCAGAATACCTCAGATGCCACTCGAGATATCCGTCATTAGTGAGGACAAATATCTTCTATTTAGAACTTACCTGAACACGAGATATAAGACTCATGCAAAGTTCAAACTTCTTATAGTTATAGCGTCTGGAGGAAATATCGTAAAGAGATACATATCAGAAGAAATATGTGATAAGAGCTTCGAGCTTGTCGATACTGCAATTGAAGAATTTTCAAAAATTATCTCAGGCTCAGTCTCCTAAGTGCACTAACAGTGAGCACTAACATTATACTTGTCACTACTATCAGCACGTACATTACGTATATGTACATGGTCTCTCCAGCATGTGCTATACTGCTTGACGTAGCTTGCATAGACTGCACTGCTTCCCTGACCTTGCCTACGATGTACATCATGTATTCGCTATAGGTCATGTTGAGGTTCTCGATACCGAGAATCGGAATGTACACTACTAGACCTCCTACTCGCTCTACTAGACTATGCATGTAGTAGTCTATCTTAGTCCCACGCTGGAAGTCCGCTAGCAGGACTAGGAGTTCTCCATGTGGTAGATGAGACACCTTGACAACTTGTGATACTTCTCTCAGAACTATGCAGTCAAGACCTAGAGATTTCATTAGATACTGAAGTGCAGGACATGCACATATTATCGTTATTCTCTTATTCTCAATGTCTTTACGTAGCCTTTCCCCGATAATTAAGAGATTATTCTCTAGTAATTCAATTTCGTTACTAAACCTATCAATATCCTCGTGCACGACTATCTGATACTGAGGAAACTTTTTCTCTATAAGCTGTCCGACAGATTTTACTAGTGCAAGAATATTTTTTGGATAAAGCCACCATCCATGAGTATTGTTAAGATTTGTTTCAGGATATTTTAGAAATATTAATCCATTTTTCTCATAACTCTGTAATGAAGGGACGGAGACTCCCTGCGTTTCTGCTAGACTTGCTAACCTGTACTCTAGTGGTAGATGCCAGAGTGGTACATAGATCTGTGACGATAGTACAGTCTTGACCATGCTTGTTGTGACAGGGACATAGTGCGGATTCACGTAGCCGCTAACTAGCACGTTAATGTGTAGTAGATTTCCGAACGCTTGTCTGAGTGCATATGCCTCTACAGGGATGGTAACAGTGACATTAATGTATGCACTGGCAATAGATGTGACCTGTGCTGCTAGTATGATTAGCAGTGCAGCAATTACTCGTCTAAGCACGGTCTAGATGCGTGGTCTTCCTGAGTATAAATGTTCTTTTCAGCATGTTCACAGCATCTTGATAGTCTAAGTCACGTTTATTACTGAACATTCCTAGTCTCGTCCCAGTGACAATTCTAGAAGTTCAGGATCTGCAGATAAGGTATGGCAAGAATGTAGTACTTGACAACGTTAGCTTCAGGATAGAACGGCCTAGTCTAGTAGCAGTAATTGGGCCAAACGGCGCTGGAAAGACCTCTCTTCTAAGAGCAATAATAGGCCTAGTTAAGCCAAGTAAAGGAAAAGTCATAATTTTTGGACGTGACTCAACAGGAAAAGTAGCTAAGGACATTAAGGCAAGAATCGGCTATGTTCCACAGCGAGATGTGATAAACTACACAATGCCAATAACTGTACGTGACGTAATTCTATCGGGACTACTTGAGAAGATATCTCCACCAAGAACTGTCCTGTCAAGGACTGTTGAGGATAAGGTTGAGGCAATCTCTCACGAGCTAGGCATAGAAGATCTGCTTGATAGATTCTTCTCAGACCTAAGCGGTGGACAACAGCAGAGAGTACTTCTTGCACGTGCTCTTGTTAAAGATCCTGATATACTGCTTCTTGATGAGCCTCTAAGCAACGTTGATGAAGTTGGAAAATACGAAATTTTACGACTTTTACGTAATTTAGTAACATCAGGAAAAACTGTCCTACTAGTGACACATGATATAAACATTGCAATCGAATGGGCTGACTATGTCCTACTTGTTAATAAGGGAAGAGTCAGATTCTATAGTGCAAGAATAAGCGAAGATATGAATAAACTTAAATTACACTACCCAGAGGAGGATAGGAAAATACTACCAGGAAGATCACCATACTGTGCATAACTATGCTCGGAACTATTGTAGAGCTCATAGTAGTCTCTATACTACTTTCATTAATATCCGGATATACTTCAACATTCGCGTCTATATCTAGGTCAGAATTTCTTGTAGTAACGATTTCTCACACAGTACTTGCTGGTCTCGCAGCTCTTCTATATTCATCTTACGTATTTCATTTTCAAGTATCTGAATTACACATGTGGCTAATTTCTATAGTAGTTGCAGTAGTTACATGTGCAGCACTTGTTAGTATTAGAGAACACGGTGAGAAAGAACTCATTGTTGCTCTAGTATTTGCATCTATGTTAAGTGTTGCAGCATTTTTCATGGCTCTTCTGCCTGGGTATCTTATTGCTAGAATGTGGAGTTTCTTAACCGGTAACATACTGTTAGTAACACCTGACGATGTGCTAATGCTATTCTTGATATGTCTCGTCTCTTGTGTTCTCTATACGCTGTACTATAGGGAGTTTATACTAGTTTCATACGATATGGAGTATGCTCTATCAACAGGTATCTCTGCTAGAGCTATGCTGTACATCTTATCAATGTTAATATCGATTGCTGTGCTCGCATGTGTGTATATTGTTGGTCTCTTTGTAACTTATGCTCTCCTGATGATTCCTGGAACAGTACTTGCTAAAGCTAGATTCAAAATAAGAGACATGACAATTATCTCAACTGTTATAACGTTGTTCTCTCTTGTCTTATCAATAATTCTTGCACTTAAGCTAAATGTTCCACCTTCAGGACTGTGTGGAATCTGTGTATGTATTTTAGCTAGTCTTACGTTTCTTGCACGTGCAATAGCTAGGCGGTAAGCTCTGTGCGAGCTTCCTCTTTTTGCTCTTTCAATTCTCTGATTATGTCTTCCGCAACCTTCTTACCTGACAGTATCATTCCTCCGAATATTGGTCCCATTCTTGGAAGCTTGTAAACTGCTGCCGTTGCCATGCCCGTAGTGTAGAGACCAGGTACGACTTTCCTGCTATACTTGACTACTAGATCGTCAGCGACCTCTGGCACGGCTGGTCCTTCTCCTAGAACTTCGATCTTGGCATTCAGCTTCTTGGCAGCGATTCGGACAACAGATGCCTCGTGTCCTGTTGCATCTACTACAACGTGTGCACGTATGAATAGGGGATCAACCCACAGGTTGGCCATTGTTACAGCAGTCCAGTTTACCACAACTCCAGTCACTCGCTTTCTCTCCTTGTCTGTCAGTATGTCTTCGACTGTTGCTCCAAGCAGAAACTTCGCACCTGCATTTATTGCAGCTGTTGCAAGCTTTGCAATAAGCTCAGCTGGATCAACTACTAGGACGTGCTCGTCCTCTATGTACCTGATGCCGAAGTCTTTCTCGAGAATATCACGCAGCTTCTTCTGAACGACAACTGCTGGTATGAGCATTCCTCCGCCTCCAATACCACCACCAAACGATAGTCTTCGCTCGATCACGAGCGTCTTGATGCCATGTTTTGCTAGGTAGTATGCGCATGCCATACCTGAGGGGCCGGCACCGACTATGACTACGTCAACGCAGGATATGTCTAGAAGCTTGTTGAGGCCGTGCTTAATTATTGTCTGCGTTATTACACGTTCAGGAATTCCCTTTAAGTCAATTTCCATGAGCCTCTGATGGGTCTTCTTGAGCGAGATATTAATAAACTGTACGATAACAGTCTTTAGAACAAGTTCTTCATTGAACTAACAGCCTTTGTGAAATACATTTCAAGACTCTACAACTATACTCAAACGATGAGTAAGCCACTCACTAGAGATCTTATGATAGCAGAGAATAGAGTAAACGCACTACTACAACTATGCTGCATGTTAGATAGAGGCGACAGTGGCTACAGATACGTGTGGAGAGTCTGTGCTACAATGCAGCTGACAATCGATGTAGCATCCTTCATCTGCAGAAACATTGTCAAAGACCCACAGTGTGGCTCTACGCGAGAGATAGCGAAGGTTCTACACGAGAAGGGTATACTCTCTAGAGACTCCATGTACGCGCTTATCGAGCTAGAGAACATGCTAGAGTTCATGAAGAGGCTTGGCGGTCCTGAACTAATGCAGTACATATCGAACACCAAGGACACGATCTCGAGATACATAATGATGGTTGCACACGACTTGCTGAGATACTTAGAGAACCTGAAGACAAGGTACAGATAGTCATAGCAGTACTATATATTAAGACCTCACGTAGCATCCACAACACACGTGTTGACGAGATTGGTAATAGAGAACTTCAAGTGTTTTAAAACAAAACAGGAACTGAACTTCAATAAGATAAACGTAGTCTATGGAACAAGCGGAAGCGGAAAATCGTCCATAGTCCACGCCATAAGACTAGTAATGAAAACTTACCTTCTCGATCCACTACTCAGAGAACCTGACTACTCTATATCAAACATCGATGAGATGCTCCCAGACAGAGACATAGATAAGAAAATAAGAATTGTACTTGAAGGAAAGTTTCAACTACCATACATTCAGAAAGAAGTTAAATACGACATAGCATTAACATTATCCGTAAGCGATGGTACGCTCACAACAGGAGTTGAGATAGAAGACACAAAAATTCCACAAAGCGAGATGCTACAAGCAATGTTTTCCTACATAATAAGGGAACATACGATAGGCAAATATAGCATAAAATTCGAAGCACACTATATAACACATAGTATATACAATGTACGAGTTGTGTACCCCAGAATCACACTGTTTGACAAGGAGCTCTTCATAGTACTGTACCAGGACATATTCCCAAAGATACTAGAGAACAACATACACATAGTCCGAGGAGTTAGAGGATACGTAGACTACTCATTTAAACCAATGATAGAGGACGAATACACTAGAATAGTGAAGAAGCTATTTGTAGATCCTCAAGTTAAGTACCTAGTCAGTGAAGACCTGTCAAAAGTGCTAGATAGAAAAATCCTGCTTGACCTAAGAAGAGTTGAACATTCTGAAGAATATGTTCTTGAAGATCTTGCCATGAGGTTACCTGTATCAAGCTTAGGAACATCATTCTTCAATCTCGTACATGTGTTTACTGAACTTGAATCTCTCCCGCCTGGAGGTACACTTATAGTAGATGATTTTGATACTTATTTAAGCGATGATATACTTGAAAGAACGTGTGATGTTCTTATTAAGAGGAGTCTAGAGAAGAACACTCAGCTGATACTAATAACTAGGTCAAGATTCGTCTATGACAATATTCGAAGTTTGATAGAGAAGAAGTATGGTAGTATTGATTATGGACTGTTCGAATGCGTGAAAGAGGGGGCCGAATGTAAGATAGTTAAACATTAACGTTTTAACATATCACGCTGTTAATTTTGTATAGTATATGTATTCTTTACAGGGTAATGGTATAATTTCCAGCGTTTTCGTATCCTTTGATAAGTCTACAAAATTCATGTAATACACGAGAGTCGATGATAAGAATACTTCTATGTTTTCTGATTTAGCTCTGTATAGTCTATAGTAGCATAACCTATGTGGTTGTTCGCTAGATTTCTCTAAGTGAGCTGTTACAATAATTTCACATGTTACGTCAGGGTGTACTCTCACTATACCGGTGTTCAATGCTGTTTTGACAAAGTTTCTATTAATAACTTCCTGTACTGCATCCCGGAGGCCAACACCTTGGCTTACTCTTCTAGCAATGTAGTAAGCTAGTGCTTTGCTATCAGTCATCTTGCCTATGTCTATTGTTCTGTTAAGAGCATCTGCTATCTTGTCCTTATACACGGCACCATTATGCGCAAGGACTACCTTTGATCCATCCTCTATACTTATCATGTACGGATGTGCATGTTCAGGTCCTAGCGGTTCTCCCGTGCTTGCTGCTCTAACGTGTAGGAGTAGCACAATGATATCATTATTACTTGTGTTTGATAGAATTGTATCGAACGTGTTATTAACTAGCTTAGAGTCTTCATATATAGCTTTTCCGGATTTTGTAAATATTTCAATTCCTTTTGATAAGTTTAGATAGTATACTCCCCACCCGTCAGGATGATTGTCATCTATTCCACTTAAGATACCATAAGCATCGCATCTCGATACTTCTAGCATTAGTCTAAGAAGGTCACGTATTACTGCTCTGTTTGCTGATCCTGTGTATAGGAAGAATCTGCACATGACAACTTAGGACTTGCCTGGCATCCAAATAATTTGTCCTGTGTCAGGTAGTGATCTATATCCAGGTGTTCTATCTAGCCGTTCCTTAAACTCGGGAGACCTTAACTTCTCTAGCAGGAGCTTTACAGGACGTGTGTCTAGTGAGTCTACTCTTATGAGAAGGTCGTACTCTTCCCAGCCAATTGGTATGAAGTCGAGATTGTACAGTTCTGCGGCAATTCTAATTCCTAGACCAGCGTCTGCTCTTCCCTGTGCTACTGCTGCGGCTACGGCTGTGTGAGTCTTCACTTCGTTAGTATATCCTTTTATGGATCTAGTAATTTCTTCGAATGATTTCCCAAGTTTTTCTGCAAGTTTTTTCAAATGTAGATCAAGTAGAGCTCTTGTTCCGGCTCCTTTGTTCCTGTTTACTATTATGACATCAGGTCTCAGAAAGTCTTCTATTGACTTTATGTTCTTAGGATTGCCCTTCTGCACTATTATTCCCTGCTCTCTAAGATAGCCTCTCACGAGAACCGCATTTCTTACCTGAAGCTTCTCCAGTATTGGTATGTTGTACTGTAGAGTCTCCTCATCTATTAGGTGAGTACCAGCAACATCTGCCACATTTGACATTACTGCACGTATGCCTGATAGCGAGCCGACGTTTATCTGCCTAATTCGGATTCCGAGTTCGTTTAGTTCGGAGAGTAATCTATCGAGCATTATGTCATGACTACCTATCACTACTAGGTCAGCAGACTTCTCTTTCCCTAGTAGACGTATCTTAACGCGCTGACCTGCGTCTAGAAAGTCCACGTTCTCGGGAACCTCAAGAATACCGTCAGCGTTCGCGAGGGGGCTTAGCGATCCTGATGGAGCAGTAAGCGGGAAGGCCAGTACTGTGTCTCCTCTCTTTACTAGCATTACAGGCACTAGTGCACGTCTTCCACGTGCACTAAATACACGAGATGTTAGTACTGCCTCTACCGTACACTCCTCCTCTGATAGGCATAGCATTTTCCTGATTATTGGCTCTACAAGTAGTCTGAATATCATCAGTGCACTATTGGGATAGCCTGGCAGTCCTATGACAGGAACACCATTAACATCTGCCACTACCGTTGGCTTGCCAGGTCTAACAAGGAGGCCGTGAAGTAGTAGCTTGCCAAGTCTATCAAGTACTCTATACGTTATGTCGGAGATACCTGCCGAAGTTCCTCCACTAATAAGAACAATGTCGAACTTCTTCTCTAGGGCCTGTAGGATCGCTTCCTCAAGCTGTCTCTCGTCGTCAGGAACACGTGCAAGTATTGTAGATTCGCAGCCAAGTTCTAGACATGCTGCATGAAGCATGTACGAGTTTACGTCATATACCTTGCCTAGTGGTAATGCACTTCCTGGTTCTTGTAACTCGTTTCCTGTACTTATTACAGCAACTCGCGGTCTTCTAATGACCTTAACTTTCCTATAACCACAAGCTGCCAGTAGTCCAATCTCTCTAGCTGTTAAGTACGTGCACTTTCTTAGGAATATCTCTCCCTTAGCTATATCACTACCCGCATGCGCAACATTCTCTCCTGGTGCTACCTGTCGATATACTAGTACCCTATCGTCAATCTGTTTCGTATACTCGACCATGACAACAGCATCAGCTCCCGCTGGAAGAGGGGCACCTGTAGCAATCTCGACACAAGTTCCTTCGCTGACCTCTACCTGAGGCCACTCACCTGCCTCTACTCGACCAATAACTTTGAGCTCGACTGGCGATACCTCGGAAGCATTCATCAAATCAAGACTCCTCACTGCGTAGCCGTCCATTGTTGCACGATCAAAAGGTGGCACATCTACGAGAGCAACAACATCTTCGGCAAGAACACGGCCAACAGCATTTTCTAGAGGAACTTCCTCTGCGTCAAGCACGTGAATATTGAAATGTTCTACGACTAGTCTAACAGCATCTTCAGGATATAGCAATTTATGAAATATCACTCTCGACTCTGACATGTGCTACAGGTTAGCGAAGATATGGATTTAAGTAATAGTACATTAATGTACGTAAACAGTACCTTATGCTGATGCTTCCTGTTCGTGGAGACGATCTTGTAGTGAAAAAGATGGCACAGCTAATCCGTGCAGGAGCAAAACTGACAAGCTACACATGTCCAGCATGTGGCACACCTCTACTTCAGCTAAAGACAGGAGAGTACTACTGTGCAAAATGTGATAAACCTGTCATAATAGTTCGTAGTGAAGAGGAGGAAATACAAGTAACAATGAGATTCGGACTCTCAGAAGTACGTGATACAATATTTCAGAAAATAATGATGATAAACAATGAATTGAAAAAGACTACGGTAGAGAATGTCGAAGGTCTACAAGAATTAACGAGAAGTCTCCTACTACTGCTAGAGGCATTTGAAAGAATAAACAAACTAATGTCAGAACTTCAGACACAGGAAGAGGCTAAGAAGCGAAAGTAAGCTTATCATAGAGACATATCATGAGGAAGGTCATAACTCTTCTAACAGACTTTGGTCAACAGGACTATTTTGTAGCATCAATGAAGGGAGTCATATTATCTATCATACCTGATGTACATATAGTAGACATAACTCACGAAGTCCCACCACAGGATGTAAAACGTGCAGCTCTCGTACTCTGGGCTTGCTATAAGTACTTTCCCAAAGGCACAATACACGTAGTTGTTGTAGATCCTGGTGTAGGTACAGAGAGAAAGCCTCTCCTGATAGTGACAAAGAACTACTACTTCATAGGACCTGATAATGGTGTCCTAGTTCCAGCAGCAGAGGACGATGGTATTGTTAAGGTGCTCGAGATAGATGTTAGTAAAGTTGCGAGAGGTAGAGTATCCCGCACATTTCATGGTAGAGACATATTTGCACCAGCTGCAGCTCTTCTAGCTCTTGGACTAGCTCCTGAAGATATTGGAAAACCTTGTGATAGCTACGTGAAGCTGAGCATTGAGAGACCTAGAAAGTTGAATGAAAATACGTTTGAGGCACAGGTAGTGTACATTGACAGATTTGGCAATGTTTATACAAGCATTAGAGAGACGGACCTTCCTACAAGACCGAGTAGGATCACTGTGAAATTACCAGATGGGCGAGAGATCACTGTTCCGTTTGTTCGAGCATATGGTGATGTTCCCCCGGGTTCTGAACTCTCATTGATAAATAGTGAAGGTTTTCTAGAACTTTCAATTAATTATGATAGCTTTTGTAGAAAATATGGTTTGAAGCCGCTGGACAAGCTAATAATTAGGATAGAGTAGTATTTGGTAATGCTTAAATATTACATATTGTAAGTTTTTGACATGTCTAAACCTCTGTTCAAGGTCGTGATAATAGCATGTAAGAAGATTAGAGCGCAGGGACTCTGTCCAGGAGATGCAAAGTGTCTCATAGCAGCAATGAGGGGAGAAGGAAAATTTGCAGAGTTTAAGGACAAGGATATTCGAGTAATAGCCATAATAGACTGTGGAGAGTGTCCAGGCACACGTGTGCCGGCTTCACTAGGCGTGCTTAAGCCTGTCCTAGATGCACTAGGTGAGAAGCCTGATGCTGTCTTTCTTGGCACATGTATTGCCAGGCTATGTAAGTACAAGGATGAGATAATTGAGAGGGTGAAGAAGGTCTGTCAGGTACCTGTAATAGAGGGAACACACGAGTATCCACTAAAGTTCCCGTAAACTCAAAATATTAACAAGAACGACTACTCAAACTGTGTAGAATTTTCCTAGAAGTTCCACTACACATAACAGGAATATGGGACATTTTGTGGAATCGTGATGAGTACACTTCAGGATCAGTAGGTGCTGGACTTGTTATAGAACCTCCAGCATACATAACAATAGAAGCCTACTCAAAAGATATTTCAATAGTCAATGGAAAGATAATAAATTTACCACATCAAAAACTTGCAAAGAAGCTTCTCAATGTAGAGAAAAACATACGAGTTACATGCACAACAGCCGCGACATTAGGCAAAGGGTACGGTCTTAGTGCTGCATTATCAATAGCATATTCTATAGGATACTACTATGCAAAGTATAGAGAAGTCAAACTTGATACAATTTTCAGGATGGCTCATCTCATAGAAGTTAAGCTACTAACAGGACTAGGTGATGTAATTGCAGAAGTTGAAGGTGGCGAACTAGAAATTAGAGAAAAACCAGGAGCTCCTGGAATTGGAAAATTAATCAAGGTTAAAGTTGGCAAAAGACCTGTCATTGTAATAGAGCTTGAACGTAAAATGGATACTACAACAATGCTTAGGTCAATGTTTGCTAAGATTAAGACTGGAGCTAAGTTACTTGAAAAACTTACAGAGGAAAAAGATTTGAAGACTTTTCTCGATGTTGCTTATAATTTTTCAAAACATGTAGGATTCTTAGATTGCTCAATAGAGGATAAACTAAGAAAAATAAAGAACATGATAATGGGATACTTCTGCAAGAAGCAAGTACTTGTGATTGTTCCTGAAGAGGAGTTTCTAGAAGATGTTTATGAATACGTGTGTAAGGTTTTTTCATTTCCCTGCAAGGTTTTTTATACAAGGTATGAAGGTACTATCGTAAAGATAGAAAAATGTTGAAGACTAACCAAGACTTCCACGTACTATCCCTGCCTCTACAAGATATTTCACGCTTTCTTCTCTTCCAAAGTTTTTGTAGAATAGGTATATTAGTTGTCTATGTTTTTCTACCCAGTCCTCAGAGTATGGTTCTACATTGAATCTATTTCTAATTTCTTCTAGATCTTCTAGAAGTAGCTTGAATGCCTTATTGTCTAGGTACTTTCTAGCAATGTCTACGTCTACTAATGCTAAGTCAAACTGAAGATCTTTCTGCAGTATTGGCGATACTTCTCTCAATATTAGTTCAATTACGTACTCTGGAAATAGCTGCTCTATCTTTCTTAGTGCTCTTCCTAGGCCTATTAATGTTGGTGGAATGCCCATTGTGTAGAGTGCTGCTGTGAAGTTTATTGCTCTTGGCAATATTATGTTCCTGTCCTCTACATACTCTATTATTTCTCTGTCTTCTGAGAATAGTGCACTTTCTTGAATACTTCTTGAGTATTTTGTTACATCTAGTCTGTCTCTTCTTTTTGGTATGAAGCTGTTTATTATGAGTATTTTATCGACTACTCTCACAATAAATCTCAGGTACTCTGCTGTGAATACTTTACAAACTTTCTTTATTAGATACTCCTCCTCGATGGAGAATATCCTAGGCGTTCTTCCTATCTTATCTTCTAGATTTGTTAGAACTTCTCTAACGGCTTGTGGACCCATGTCAAACCTTATTCCTGACTGTATTGTGACTGTGTAAAACCATCTGTACGTGTCTGCAAATTCTCTTACAGCATCTGGACCAAGGTGTCCTCTGAATGGTAGTCGTCCAACGCCGATTATTGGATATATCCTGACACCAAGTTCCTGTCCAAGCTTCCAGAGCTTAGAGAGAGCAACCTTGATACCAAGTATCGAGGGGACGTGTCCATAAACCATTGCTGCGTCTGATTTTCCTATCATTACTCTGACGATTTCTGATTTAACAAATATTGAAGATTCTATTATCCATCTTCTCAATAATTCGGAGATGTTGAACATTACATCAATATCTTCTATGAGTGGTATTACTCTGACTTCTACGCTCATTCTTTTTCCAGTCTCTTCTTCTAGCAGTCTTGAAATATTCCAAATTCTTCTCTGAAGATCAAGTAGCTCTTTTGAACTTCCTGTCATTGGATTTATCATGTACTGCACAGCTTCAGGTACTTCTATGTTTGTTATAAGTGAAGATATTAATACAAACAGGTGTCTGTCCAGGTTCTCGAGTCTTGGATTAGGCAATCTGGGAGTTAGAATATAGTCACGACCAGCCTTGTATCCGAGCCTTGTGAGCTCCTCAGCTATCCACTTGACCTCATGATAGGGCGTCAGCTTGCCCTCATAGTCAACCATCTTCTCATCGCAGTTGAAGCCTCCTGCATCAAATGGCATTATGTCCTTAACAGCTTCCTGCACCTCCTCATCTGCTGTTATGCATCTGCTCGCAGAGTCGGGGTGCTGCGTGCACATTGCTAGCGGTATTCCAATACGACTTAGCTGCTTCGTGTAGCTCACGTAGCCCTAAAGCCTTCGACGAGTTTACTTATAAAAGATATCTCCTTACCCTGAACAGTATGGCAAGACTGTACGACATAGTCGATTTTCTAGAAAAGTACCTAGGCGTGAAGAACTTTGCGAATGTTGATATTGTGATAAATGGTCTAGAGGTAGAAGGACGAGAAGAAGTGAAAAAGGCAATATTTGCTGTAAGTTTAACAAGACACATTGTTAATAAAGCCGTAGAGTACGGTGCTGATGCCATTTTTCTTCACCATGGAATACTTACAAAAGGAACGAGAGGAGCCGAACTGCCATGTAACATAATTCAGGGAAAATTCAAAGAAATTCTGAAGACAATACTTGCGCACGATATTTCAGTATTTGCATATCATCTGCCACTTGATGCTCATCCTGAAATAGGCAATAATGTGACTATAGCATCTCTTCTAGGTCTTAAAGATATAGAATGGATTCCTGAAGACAAATGTCCACCAATTGGCATAGTTGGAATACTTGACCCACCTATGAAGGTCGAGGAGGTTCTAAACATTGTTAAGGAGAAAATAAATCCAAAAGCAGTTCTTCTAAATCACGGACCTGAAGTTATACGAAGGGTAGCTGTTGTGTCAGGTGCTGGAGGTGATTATGTACGAAGATTTAGAAAAGGAGAAATAGATCTACTAGTGACAGGTGAAGTAAAGGAACAGCACGAAGTTTATGCAATTAATGAGGAAATTAATATAATAGTCGCGGGACATTACCATACTGAGGTATTTGGTATCCGTAACTTATCAAAACTTGTAAAAGATAGGTTTAGCATAGATACACTGTTTGTAGAATCTTGTCAAATGGTGTGAAAGGTAGCTTTAGGCTATTGAGAGGTAACATGAGAACACTTCTCTAATTGCCTCCCCAAGGCTTGCAGATATTTCTTTATTGTATTCGCATAATACAGCACCAATAGATGATATTAGTAGCATGAGATCTCTACGAGTGATCCAGCCCATGTTCCCTATTCTGAATATTTTACCTCTTAACTCGTCCATTCCATCTGCTATATCGATCCCAACTTTCTTATACAGTTCGTTTCGTAAGGTTTTTGCAATTATCTGTGATGGGTATTTGAACGATAGTACTGTAACTGAGCGAACGTCTTCCTGTTTTACAAATGGCTCGAGTCCAAGCATTGTCAGTGCTTTTATAATAATGTTAGCTCTCTCGTAGTGCCATCTTATCCATGTTGCTAGACCAACGTTCTCGAGTATGTATTTGAGAGCTGCATGAAGAGCTGCTAAGACGTTTACAGCAGGTGTGAATGGTGTCTCATTTTTCTGTAGGAATTTTCTCGATATCTTTATATCAAAATACGTTGACTCAGATGTTGTCTTATTGAGCTTCTTCTCTGCTTCATATGTCCTGAGAGTCAGGAAGGAGAGTCCAGGTGGTGCTCCTAGACATTTTTGTGAGCTCGATAGTGCTACATCTATTGACCATCTGCTGCAGCTGAAGTAGTCTCCGCCAAGTCCTGACACGTTGTCCACTATTATTATTGCGCCATAGTCGTGTGCAAGCTTTGCAAAATCTCTAACACGCTCTCTCAGAACTGTGCCCGGATTAGTCTCGTTGAATACTGTTACAACAACGTCCAGCTCCTTGATCTTGTTCTGCTCGAGAAATGCTCTAACCTTATCAGGGCTAGGGACCAGCCCGTACTCAACCTTGTACTCGATGACATTTCTGCATTTTCTCTCAATTTGTTCTCGAAATCTTCGTCCAAACGTTCCGAAGTTCAGTACAAGTACCTTATCATCTCTCGTGATGAAGTTCGTGACAGCTGCCTCAACAGCACCTGTGCCGCTTGCAGTGAATATGTGTACTTCTCCCTCTGTGTCAAATACTTCTCGAAGATACTCTACGGTGCTGCGGAACATTTTTCTGAATTCAGGACATCTATGTCCAACGTGCCTAGCAAGTGCAGCTCTTGCAGCAGGAATCAGCTTTGATGGACCTGGAACGAACAATATGGGATCCTCGTGTTCTAGTATGTGCACCATAGGGGCTCGCTAGACGACACTTTAAAGTATTATTCAGGGAGTCTCTTCGTGAAATGATATTAACATCAATAAGAGTGGTCACAGAGCAGAGAGAGTATCGTCTCGATAATATATGTCCAATAACAGTAATAACAGGATCCTCGCCAAGTGGTAAATCGAGACTGTTACAGATAATAAACAAGTTCGTAAATAATATAGATAAAATGTTCTTACATATTGATGGAGTATCTAGACTAGACGTAATGCTGAGGCTACCCGAAGAGGCTACGTATAGAATTAAGAGGAAGTATGATAGGAAGTGGGATATAGATTTGAGTGAGTGGGCTGGTGATGTAAGACTTATTTACAATATTCAGCAATCATTAAATGAATTTATCTGCCAGGTAGAGGGCGAGACAGTACTACATGTTGTTAAGAGAGTTGCTGATGATACTGTTGTGACGAACATTAGGAGACCTGTAAGTATCGAGTTGAAGAGTAATGTTAATACTGTGCAGGAGCTCTATAAGATTATAAATGAGAGTCCACATGCACATCTGTTGTCAGAGTTTGAAGAGCTCTTACTTGTAAGTACAGAATTCTGTAAAGATGTTGTAGAGGCTCTTCATATTAATACTAGGGCTCTTCTAATAGGACCTTACGTGGACTATCTCACGTGTGTTGAGCCCTCTGATAATGACGACGAGCTCTATGTTGGGCAACATGGCGAGAATACTGTTCGAGTTTTAGCATCTCTCTTTGTTGATGGTAGAGTTTGGCCTAGTCTAGCTAAGATGATATCACTTCTAGAGAGGATGGGTATAAAGCGGCTTCGATGTGGTTACAGAAATGGCAAGATTGCAATTTCTTGCCTATCTCCTAAGGGTGAGCTTGTTATTTGTCCAGAGCTTCCCTGCAGTGTCAAAACGTTGATAACATACTATACGCAGCTTATTGCTGCACCAAAGTACTCTATCATATTGATTGATAATTTCGATTACTGTCTATCTCAGAGCATATGTGAAGCATTTCCACGATTATTAAAGGACTGTGTTATATCAAAGAAGTGTCAAATAATAGCAGAAGTTCATAATTCTGATAATGTTAAATGTCTTGCAACAGAGTACACAGTAATGTACACTATCTAGTAAGGAGAACACGCATCATCTCTTCTGCAAATGTAGTACTTGTGAATCTTCTAGCTGCTTCAACCACAGTCTTGCTCATCTTCAGGTACTCGTCATGACTCAGTTTCAGTAGCCTCACCGTGTACTTCAGGAAGGCGTAGTCACTCTCAACAAAGAAGCCATGCTGACCATGCATGAACACTTCTGCTAGACCTGTAGGTAGCCTCATGACAAATGGCACTCCTTGGCTCATTGCTTCTACTGGTGCCATTCCAAAATGTTCACCAATACGCAAATGAACATACACCTTAGCAAGCCTGTACAGCTCAAGCAACTTCTCATCGCTTGGACTTGGCACAAGCTCAACATCTTTATACTTGTCCTGAAGCTCTTCCACTATTGACTTCACGTGCTCGTAGTACTCTGTGTGTCTTGGATCGACAAAGCCCGCGATTACAATATGAACGTCAGGAACTTCCTGCTTAAGCTGAGGTAACATTGCTAGAAGTACGTCCTGTCTCTTCAGTGCTACAAATCTGCCGACATACAGCACAACATTCTCTCTTCTCTTCTCTAGGTCTGGCTCCTCCCTGAAGAATATGTCGTCAATGCAGGGGTACACTACTCTACTATCACAGGGCCATAACATATCTACTGCAAGCTTTGTTCGTCTTGAGTTCGTTACTATGACATGAGGACTGTCTATGTACTTTGGCGTCAGGGTCGGGTACCTGAGATGTTTCTCATATTCACGTAGGTTTTCTTCGCTTATCTCCTCGTCAATTGGAAAGTGGACATACATGCATACTCTCGCTCTTGGACATGCTGTCCTTATTATATGACAGTAGTACGGCTCCTGTACCATGACTATGGCAACGTCTGGCTGGAAGTCTCTGCAAATGCTCTCTAGTGCATCTTTCAGCTCTTCAGCAGTCATGCCAAGCTTCAGGAGCTTGATCTTGTTTGCGTACTTTCCAAACCAGTCCTCAGTGTATACTCCAGTAACTATGAGGTACTCATTGTCAGGATATCTTGCGTGAAGACCATCTATGAGAACCTTCGTGAGACGCTCAGAACCGCCCTTAACGTTGAGATGTGGATGCACAATGAGAACTCTCACGGTTCTCAGAAGTCAATGCACTACTTTAATTTACGTTAACCTCAGCCAAGTCCTCATTAGTGATGCACAATGCTTAAAAGAAGTGCACTATCGCATGCATATGGTCATGAGTCGGATCTAGCCTAGAGCCAGAGGTTCCAAAGAGAGTTGAAGTTCACGATTGTACACTACGCGAGGGAGAGCAAGCTTGTGGTATATCCTTCAAAGTTGATGACAAGGTTAGGATAATTCTAGAGCTCGACAAGCTTGGTGTTCACATAGTCGAGTGTGGCTGGCCTTCTGCAAATCCGAAAGATTTCGACGTATTCAGGAAGGCGCGTGAGTACTCTCTCACCTGTAAGCTAGCTGCCTTCACCTGTACTCGTAGAAAAGGCAAGAAGCCGGAGAATGATCCTCTAGTAGCTGATACACTCAAAGCTGAGCCTGATGTTGTTGTAGTGTTTGGTAAAGCATGGATACTACACGTACGTGAAGTACTGCGTGTTAGTCCTGAGGAGAACCTCGAAATGATTGCAGATACTGTACAGTTCTTCAAAGACCATGGACTAGACGTAATATTTGATGCTGAGCACTTCTTCGATGGTTATAAGGAAGATCCTGAATATGCACTAAAGGTTGTCAAACTACTTGACGAGCTCAAGGTCAGGACAATAGTGCTATGTG
>Ga0256834_1001213_pt1 | contig 17935 bp, 13 predicted proteins | sample 4281140metaG_FD_190536 | JGI IMG/M metagenome (GOLD analysis project Ga0256834, IMG submission 190536) | Hydrothermal vent microbial communities from East Pacific Rise, Pacific Ocean - 4281-140 | ecosystem: Environmental > Aquatic > Marine > Hydrothermal vents | place: Pacific Ocean: East...
ACGGCACTGCGCATACTCACAATAAGCTGCTCATGGTCTCCCTCAAGCCCCTCCGCCTCAATCTGAAGACGCTGCAATCCCATGCCAATGGCATTCAGGGGGTTTTTCAGCTCATGGGTTATTGTTGCAGCGGCCCTGCCAAGGGCCGCATCTTCACGCTGCCGGGCCATCTTTCGCTCAAAATCACGGGTCTGCTGCAGCCGTTGATGCTGAACCCTGTAGAGCCACCACGATGAAAATGCCCCGAAAAGAACAAGAAAACCGATAAAAACCACAAACTCATGCTGCATCTGTTTACGACGCTTGCCGAAACGATCGGTCTTCAAGGCAACAATGAGGGGCTTTCCATCAATGTCCACAACCGTCTCAAGGATATCTGCACCCCTCTCGGGTATTTCCGGATCCGCGGCAAAACGCACATAGGCAATATCGTAAAGCCCTTCAAAAATATTGAGCAGCCGCTGCACGGATATTCGCTCAAGGGTGGCATCAATGGCATGGGCCGAAAGCCCAACCATCACACAGCCCCTTGGCCCGTTCTCTCCACGCCCAGACGAGGAGAACGATGTGAACAGGTAGAGCTGTTTCTCCTCAAGTCTTTCAAGACCCGGATTCTCACTGCAGGATTTTCCAGCCAGCCAGCCGGATGGTCCGCTCACGGCAATACCGCTTGACTCCTGGATGATTTTTACTCCGGCAAGCCCCGACTCCGCTGCGAAAGCCGTCAGCTCAGCACTGGAAAATGGTTCGATGCGGTCCAGATAGTGAATAAAGCGTCCACTGTTTTCAAGGGAGGCAGCAACGGTCTCTTCAAGTACGCTCTGGGCGAGCAGTGCATTCTTAATCGTCAGCTCAACAACGGCTGCCAGTATTTCAGAATGCTCCTGGGCATGTTTCTGCAACTCACTGGCAGCACGCTGGGTCTGCCTGAAAAAATAGCCGCCGACAATGACAATAATGAGTGCAAAGACAGACAGATTCGTCCTCCAGCTGGGGTAGAGTTTCATCTTCCACCACCTCCACCGCCGCCACCGCCGCCGTTACCGCCACCACCATTCCCACCGCCATTGCCAGCGCCGGATCCACCATGATCGGCATTTCCCCGGCCACGGCTGTCAGTGTCATGTTCACCATCTCCCACGGAATCAAAATCCTGAAAAATGCCCTGAAAGCCCCTGCGTTTTATTAAGAGCCTGGACCTGACTCCCGTGGCATCAAAACAGCCCCCTCCCCTGCATCCTCTGATATCTGTTGCCAGAAAGACATCCTCAGCCTGCTGCTCTCTCTTTCCCCATACTCTTATAATCTCACCTTCTTTGACACATCCAGGAAAAACCACCCTGTTGTTTTCAGCAGGAAGATTATTCACCCTGGCAACACGCACCAGAATGGTCCCGTTCCCGGACAGGCCTGCCCCGTACTGGGGTGCCAGAGCGAGTTCGGATCGTTCACGATCCACGCGCAGAACCTTGCCCACAAAAAAATCCTGGGCACATGCCTGTCCTGCTGCTCCATAAAACAGCAGGAGCAGCGGCAGCATGACCTGAAACCAGGTCACTCTTTCAGATATCAGTTTTTTCATTTATAATTTCATGAAGATCTTCAAAGATACTCATGGGTTCTCTGTCATTTGCAGCAGCTATTTCTTTAATGGTCATGGCCGCCTCAGCAGTCACACCTCTTTTGGCAAGCTTCCTGCGGATAACCGGAAACATCAGGTTGTACTCACTACAGAGGGCAGCCAGAGTCTTGTTGCCGAAGCCGGCCATGGGAGAATCCGGGAAATGGACCGCTTTTGCACCATCCTGTTTAATCATGGCCGGTTTGATGATGCTGTAGATATGCTGCGGACTCATCCTGTTGGCGGCAGCAATCGCTGCAAGGGTCTCCTTGCTGTCTGTAAATTGAATACCGGCCGCATCCAGAAGCTGCACGGCACGGGAGAGATCCAGTCCCTGTTTCCTGGCAAACAGCTTCAGGGACGACAGCTCGGCATGGCCGTAAGGGGGCTCGCCATATTTTTCCGAGGCCCTCTCTTTAAAGGAATCTCCAAACTGAATCACCGTACTCATCGGAGGAATCTCAAAATACGTCCCCACTGCAACCGCCAGGGTCAAAAGCAGGGCAACATTGAAAGATGGGGTAAACACCTTCAGCTCCCTGGCCCGATTTTTCATATACGCCTTGATGGGGGCCCAGTTGTAATACATGTGTAAAAGGCCGGCAAAGAGAAAGAGAAAGCCGAGGTTGATATGGAGATCACCCCACTCCCCCTTGCTGAGTCCCCACAGACGCCAGTCTGCCCAGTACGCAACACGCCCGTAAGGGACAATATAGAGAATGATTGAGGTGAGGACCAGGAACAGAAAGGACACAAACATGGTCATGGAAGTGATTTTTCGTACATTCATTGAAGACTCCTGAAAAGTAATAACAAAAACGGTTAAAAGACAGTATTCAAACCATGTTGCCAGAACTGTGCCACATAAAGATATATTCAGGAAACAATAACAAAGCAGTCATTTAGCCTGCCCCGCAAATTTCTCTTTCAAGCCTTATTCGACAATCCGGGTTTTGTCGACAAAAACGTCGAACAGTGACAATTACAGACACAGGCGAAGAAGGCTCAACAATCACTTTTCCTCCTGCAAATCCTGATGCTGGTTGACTTTTTGACCCTTGACTTTTGGCAGGGCAAGGACATAAACTTGCTTTATGAAAAATATATTTTCTCAAAAAACACCAGCTGAATTTCCTTCTTACAGACATTAGCGATGTCCCTGGAATGCCGGAATACCATTGCTGCAAAGGTGGCGGGGAAGATCGTTCTACTCTACTTCTTCATGGCTGCAGCGGGACTGAGCCTGCTCTATCTGTTCAACAGCAACCGTTATATTGCTGCCGCCATTGAACCACTCCATTATATTCAGGACACGATATTTCTTCTCCTGAGCTGCTGTCTCCTGTTCATCCTTATCCATCATTTTATTTGCCGGCAGCAATTCCATAAAACCCTTGCAGACCAGAGCGAGATCCAATACCGCTCTCTCTTTGATAATATGTCAGAGGGCAGTATGGTCTACAAACCCGTCAACAATGGTGAAGATTTTATTGTCCTGGATATCAACACCAGAGGCCTGGAGATACAGAAGAGCAGTCTCCATGACTATGGCGGAAAGAAACTCTCATATCTCCTCTCCTCCAACGACATTGACCCGGAGCTAAGTAACTCCATACACAGGGTTTTCAGGACAGGGATTCCAGAGCAGTGCCCCGTTGTCAAGTACCGCGAAGGAAAACTGGAACTCTACCGAACCAATTACATCTTTCGGCTTGACTCATTAAATGTTGTTACCATCTACGATGACATCACTGAGAAAAAACGCCTTGAGGAAGATCTGAAACAATCACAATATGAGCTCACCCTCCAGAATAAAATTATAACACTCTTTCTGATGACCGAGGATGACTCCGTGTATCAGGATGTTCTCACCCTGATCATCAGGAATCTGCAAAGCAGTTTCGGCCTCATGGGGTATGTTGATCACACCCGGCAGTTCGTTGCCACAAGCCTCAACGACAGCCAGCTGAGCTGCGACAGATACACACTGCAGGAGTTCACCGCCAGTACCGACGCCGTTGACACCATCCTGGGCAATGTGCTCAGAAGCGGGAAACCCCGGGTTCAAAACAGGGCCACACACCCTCCTGTTGAGCAGTCTGAACTCAGAAACAGCCTGGCTGTACCGATAAAATGTCAGGACTCCATTATCGGTGTCATACTTCTCGGGAACCGCGAGAACGGCTATACCAGGAGTGACAGACAGCTGCTGGAAAACATCTGTGCATATATTGCACCGGTCTTAAAGGCCAGAATCCAGGTGCAGCATAACAAAAGACTTCACACCAGGGCCATCACCGAGTTGAGAAAAAGTGAAGCCACCCTGAAAGAGGCCGAAAAACTGGCAAAAATCGGTCATTTTGAGCATGATTTCAGCCAGAACAGCATCTCCTGGTCCGACGAAGTGTATCGTATTTTCGGTCTGAACAGAAATGAATTCATTCCGGATACGAAAAACAGCATCTCCCATATCCATCCGGATGACCGGGAACTTGTCAAGCGCAGCTACAGGGAAGCGGTGGCCGCTCAGAAACGATTCAGCCTTGTCCACCGCATCATCACCAAAGACGGTACTGTCAAATACGTACACAGCCACAGCATCACAACATACGACACAGACAGCAGGCCCGTCTATTCACTGGGTACAGTCCAGGATATAACAGCAAAAGTTCGGGCTGAGAAAGCCAACAAAAGACTGGCAACGGCCATTGACCAGTCAGTTGATGTCGTTGTCATAACAGATAAGGACGGGATCATACAGTATGTCAATCCCGCATTTGCAAAACTCACGGGATACTCCCGAGAAGAGGTGATCGGACATTCCCCTGCAGTTTTACAGAGTGGAACCCACCCGAAATCCTTCTACAGGGGACTCTGGGGTATTATCAACAGTGGGAATGTCTGGCGGGGCAGGTTTGTCAACAAGAACAAGAACGGGAAAATATTTACTGAAGAGGCCTCCATCACACCGGTCAAGGACGACAACGGAAAGATTGTCAATTTTGTGGCGGTAAAGCATGACATATCACGGGAACTGGAACTGGAACAGCAGTTGCGGCAGGCTGTCAAAATGGAGGCAATGGGAACACTGGCCGGTGGCATTGCCCATGACTTCAACAACATTCTCGGCGCCATTCTCGGATATACCAGGATGGCCATGGACGAGCTTCCTCCAGACAGCCAGCCCCACCAGGATCTGAGCAAGGTGATCCAGTCGGGTGACCGGGCGGCTGATCTCATCAAGCAGATCCTCCTCTTCAGCCGGCACCAGCAACAGGGACTCGTTCCGATACAGATTCAGCACCTGATCAAAGAGGCCGTGAAGATGATCCGGGTCTCACTTCCACCTGGCGTCATCCTGCACAAAACCATGGAAGACAACACCCCGGCGATCATGGCAAATCCAACCCAGATTCACCAGGTGATCATGAACCTCTGCACCAACGCCCGTCAGAGCATGATTCCAGACGGCGGAATCCTCAGTATTGATTTATCGACAGTAGAACTCAAGAAAGACCAGCAGCGAAGAGCTGCCGACATGGCGCCGGGAAAATATATTCGTCTGACCATCAGCGATACCGGCAGTGGCATCAGTAAAAAAGATCTTCCCCGGATTTTTGATCCGTTTTTCACCACAAAAGGGGTCAGTGAAGGGACCGGACTGGGCCTCGCTGTGGTCCATGGCATCGTCAACAGCCACGGTGGAACCATACATGTGGCCAGTGAACTGGAAAAAGGCACGACCTTCACACTCTTCTTTCCCGTGGTGGATGCAGATGTACGGAATCTCTCCACAAAGGAATTGAAAATCCATGGCGGTACGGAACACATCATGGTGGTGGACGATGATCCCAACATCCTCACACTCCGTCAGAGACTGCTCTCAAAGATGGGCTACCAGGTTACAGGGTTTTCCAGCTCACCGGATGCACTGGCGGCATTCCGGAAAAACCCGCACGAGTACGATCTCCTGCTCACCGATATGAACATGCCGGAGATGGACGGGAGAAAACTTGCAGCCTCATTCCTTCACATTCGGCCGGACATACCGGCAATTCTCTGCACCGGCCACTCAGAACTCGTCAATCAGCAGAATGCGGAGAAATATGGTTTTCAGGCACTCCTGGAAAAACCCATAAAACCGGAAACACTGGCAGAGACACTGCGAAGGCTCCTTGACAGGAGGCAGACAACACCATGACAGAGAAAACAGACAAAACAAAGAAAGCCCGCAACTCCCGGTCAGCCATAGCCAGAGTCCTCATTATCGATGATGATCTGACCCTCTGTTCCATGCTCATAGCGCAACTGGAACGAAAGAACTATACAACCGCCTCGGCCAATACCCTGGAGCAGGGACTTGAACTGGCAAAACAGGGTGGCTGGGACGTGATTCTCCTTGATGTGCAGATGCCTGATGGCAACGGCCTGGAGTTTCTTCCGCAATTCACCACAACCCCATCATACCCGGAAGTTATCATCATCACCGGTCATGGTGCGGCAGACGGGGCGGAAAAGGCCATCATCGGCGGTGCCTGGAGTTATATTGAAAAGCCCCATGTCATTCGGGACCTCCCGCTGCACCTGGCCCGCGCCCTTCAGTTTCGTCGGGAGAAACAGAAACTCAAGGTCGTTCCTGTGGCATTGAAAAGGGGCGCAATAATCGGCAATTCAGCTAAACTCAGTCGCTGTCTCGATCATCTCGCCACGGCCACAGCCAGTGATATCAACGTCCTCATCAGTGGAGAAACGGGTACCGGCAAAGAACTCTTTGCCCATGCACTGCACGAAAACAGCAACAGGGCTGACCAGCCTTTTGTGGTGGTGGACTGTGCATCTCTTCCCGACACCCTCATCGAAAGCACGCTTTTCGGCCACGTCAAGGGGGCATTCACCGGAGCCGACAAGGCCCGTAAGGGACTGATCCAGCAAGCCGACAAAGGGACTCTTTTTCTCGATGAGGTGGGAGAGCTCCCCCCCGCCATCCAGAAAAACTTCCTGCGGGTGCTTCAGGAAAGAAAATTTCGTCCGGTGGGTGCAGGCAGAGAACTCCATTCAGACTTCAGGCTTGTGGCCGCCACCAACAGAAATCTCAATGAGATGGTCACTGCCGGCGAATTCCGCTCCGACCTCCTCTTCAGAATACAGGCCCTGACCATCACCCTTCCTCCCCTGCGCGAGAGACGCGAGGATATCCGCGATCTGGTCATCTGCTTCCTTGATCGACTCTGCCGCCGCTACAATCAGGAAACCAAAGGTATTGCCCCGGATCTTATCGAGGCCCTTATGAGCTATGACTGGCCTGGAAACATACGGGAACTCTATCAGACCGTTGAACATATCTTCGCTGAAAACAGTGAGGCTCCAACCCTTTACAGTATCCACCTGCCCCAGGAATTCCGGATCCGTTTCGCCCGGGCTAACGTGCAGCAGAGCAACACTGAAACTCCCGCCAAGCAGCTTCCCCTCTGGAAAGAATACAAGTATCAGATGGAAAAAGACTACCTGAAGAACCTCCTGCTCCACAGTGACAACAGCATAAAAGAGGCCTGCAGGCTCTCGGGAATATCCAGAGCAAGAATTTACCAACTTCTTGATAAGCATGGTTTCTCAGGAAGATCACAGACCTAGCCGAATCCCATGGCACCCGATGGAAACACCCTGCTCCTCAGCCCCCGCTCCCAGTAAACCCTCTCCTGAAAAAATTCTTTCTTATCCTTCATGTTTTCAGTCGTACCGTGGACAGATCTGTCTACAAAAGTAGACAGAATCTCTTTTTGTGGACAGATCTGTGGGTTTTTCCGATACCGCCCCACCCTATCCTGCTGTTTTTCCATTACCGGCCGGAAAGATTTTTCCCCCGATCCTCTGGCACAGGTGTTGCTACACACAGTATCCATAACGTGATGATTCAGCAGCAGGCAGCCCATGAATACTTTTTTCTACGCAACACGGAATTCTGAAGATGCCGAGGGTTTTGCAGAAAAGCTTCTCGCCTGCGAAACTCTCTCTGACATGACAATCCTGCCTGCGGGACAAAGACTCTGCGGCCGTCAATCCCTCTCTCTCCGCAACGGGGATGTGATGATACTTTTTGCACAGACGGAAGCAGATCTTGCCACCTTGATCAGGGAACGGGACATATTTCTTGAATTCAGAATCATTCTCATTCTGGGAACGGACATGCAGGAAAAGGCAGATGGTCACACTTTACGCCCCCGCTACATTTCGGAGGTGGAAAATACCGTCATAAACATTGAAAAGATAATCAGCAAGATGCAGTCACACGAATCACAATAAACCACGGCACAGGGAAGCATCCACAGAAACACATCCCGCAACACGAGGAAAGACAATGAAATTTTTAAAGCTTTTCAAGAGGATTGGGGTCAAACTTATCACCGCTTTTTTACTCATCGGTATTCTTCCACTACTCATCAGCAGTTATATCTCTTCAAGTCATTCAAGTCAGGCCCTCACCACGGCACGATTCAACCAGCTCTCCGGGGTTCGCGAAATCAAGAAAAGTCAGATTGAGAGTTTTTTTCATGAGCGAAAGGGCGACATGGAGGTTCTGCTTGAGACCGTGGAAACCCTCAGGCAGGAGGCCTTTGCGAAACTTGAGGCACAGCATGATCTCAAGTCGGAGATGCTGAAAAAATATTTTGATAATGCAATATTAAACCTGGAAGTTTTTTCACGCAGCAAAGATGTAACATCACTCAACGACAGTCTTCTGCTGTTCCACAGGACCAGCTATGTCAAAGACGACGAGGCATTTAAGACGGATACCGATGCCTACAAACAACTCTGGAAAAATTATGGGGAACGGGTCACCCAGTTCCAGAAAGAGACCGGCTACTATGATGTATTCATGATCTGTGCCGAGCATGGTCATGTCATGTACAGTGCCGCCAGAGAGGCTGATCTTGGCACCAACCTCAGCTCCGGACCCTACAAGGACTCCGGCCTGGCCAGAATCTGGAAAAAAACAGTTTCCAACAGAAAAACCTCCATTGTTGACTTTGCTCCCTATGCTCCAGGTAATAATGAACCGGCTGCATTCATCGGCGTTCCCATGTTTATCAGAGGGGTTGTACAGAGCGTCATGGTGGTGCGTCTCCCCCTCGACCATATCAACGATATCATGTCCATCAGATCGGGACTTGGAAAAACAGGGGAAAGCTATCTGGTGGGACAGGACAAACTCATGCGCTCTGATTCCTTCCTCCATCCGGAATCACACAGTGTCAAAGCCTCTTTTGCCAACCCTGAAAAGGGGCGGATGGATACCGAAGCCGTTCGATGGGCTCTGGCCGGAGAAGACAGGGCCGATGTGATAAACAATGCCATGAACAAGGCTGTTCTTTCAGTGGCAGCGCCCTTTAAAGTACTTGATCTCACCTGGGCCATTGTGGCCGAAATTGACGTGGCCGAGGCATTCAGCCCGGTGGACGCCAAAGGAAATGAATACTATAAAAAATATGTTGAAGCGTATGATTATTATGATATTTTTCTGATCAACCCGGATGGCTACTGCTTTTATACTGCAGCAAAAGAGGCCGATTACCAGACAAATTTCATAGATGGAACGTTCAAAGACTCCAACCTCGGGCAGCTGGTTCGTAAGGTCATTGCCGACAAATCCTATGAAATCGCGGACTTTGCCCCCTATGCCCCAAGTAACAATGAGCCGGCCGCATTCATAGCACAACCCATTGTCCATGAAGGTGAGATTGAAATGGTGATAGCCCTGCAACTATCCCTTGAGGCCATAAATAAAATCATGCAGCAGCGTGAGGGAATGGGGGAGACCGGTGAATCCTACCTGGTCGGTCCCGACAAGCTGATGCGTTCAGATGCCATGGAAAGTGCAGCACACACGGTCATCGCATCATTTGCACATCCCGACCAGGGATCAGTAGACACTGTTGCCTCAAACAATGCACTGGCCGGAAAGACCGAGACCATCCTCAGCACGGATTTCAATAATGACGCAGTGCTCACGGCCTACTCTCCTGTCAACATTAACGGACTCAACTGGGCACTGATCACAAAGATCGATGAATCAGAAGCCCTGGCTCCGGTGAGGAGCATGAAACGGCTGACGGCACTGATTGTTCTTGTCAGTACCATCATCATCATAGGAGTTGCCATATTCATGCTGCGCATGGTCATGGCCCCCATCAAAGTAGTGGTTGCCAACCTCAGCGAGCTGGCACAGGGTGAAGGAGATCTCACCCAGCGTCTCAATGTCGACTGCCCTGTCTGCTCAGATGTCACAAACTGCAAACAGGCAGACTGTCCAAGCTACGGCCGAAACAACCTCTGCTGGGAAGAGACAGGAACCATGGGGGACAATCCCGTCTGTATTGAAGTTGTGACCGGAAAGATCAAAGACTGCGCAGACTGTCCGGTCTATAAAGAGGCAAACTACGATGAACTGCAGCAACTCTCAACAAACTTCAACAACTTCATACTGAAACTGCAGCAGATGTTTAAAGAAGTGGTCCAGGGCGTGGTAACCATCTCTTCTGCCACAACCGAGCTTTCGGCCATATCCGAGCAGATGTCAGCTGCTTCCGAAAATGTCTCCGAACAGTCAAACTCCGTGGCAACAGCAGCCGAAGAGATGAGTGCCAACATGGATTCTGTTGCAGCTGCCACCGAACAGACCACAACAAACATGAACATTGTGGCCTCTGCCGCAGAAGAGATGACCGCAACCATTGCAGATGTAAACAGTAACACTGAACAGGCGAGCAAAGTCACCGGTGAGGCCGTCGAAGAGGCAAAGAGTGCCACAGTAAAGGTACAGCAGCTCGGACTTGCCGCCACTGAAATCAGCAAGGTCACAGAAGTCATCACCGAAATCTCAGGGCAGACCAACCTCCTTGCCTTGAACGCAACCATTGAAGCAGCCAGAGCCGGAGAGGCCGGGAAAGGATTCGCGGTGGTTGCAAATGAGATCAAAGAGCTGGCCAAACAGACGGCGGATGCCACTGGTCAGATCAAGGCCCAGATTGAGGATATTCAGAACTCCACCGCTGAAACGGTGACTCAGATTGAACGCATCACCGATGTGATCAATACCGTCAATGATACTGTGGGCACCATCACCGGGGCCGTCAATGAACAGACGACTGCAACCGATGAGATAGCCAACAATGTTGCTCAGGCGGCTGAGGGGCTGAGTGAAGTCAACGAGAACGTGGCCCAGAGTTCAGCCGTATCCGGCCAGATTGCCGAGGAGATCACCTCAGTCAGCCAGGCGGCAACAGAGATGTCAGCATCCAGCAATGAGGTGCAGAGCAGCGCCGCTGAACTCTCGGAAACCGCGGAGAAATTAAAAGACATGGTCAGCGGCTTCAGGCTTTAGGCACCTTACCAGGCAGGGTACTGTATTCCGGTACCCTGCCTGGAGGAATTACGGAAAACTATGAACAGATTACTACACTTCAGTTTCTTCATCATTGTTCTGCTTGTACTTGTCAGCAGTATTTTCCTCTTCACCTTTGCCCAGAAGGAAGAGGAACTGGCCAACACCATATACAATGATATTATTCCCGGTGCGCTGGCCATGAGCAACATGCAGGCCGAACTCTCAAAGATCTCCCATTTCCTCAATCACACCTTTTTTTTCACCGACAACAGCTCATACCAGAAACAGCTACAGAGCTCCATTGCACAACTCCTGAAGCAGGGGAACGACCATTACAGCCACGAACAATACCTCGGCACAAAAGAGGTGGAGGATGCCTCGAAACTGGTAACAGGGATCAGAGAACTGAACTCCCTGATTGGAGCTGAGGCAATACAGGAAACTCTGACAGCCAATGATATCAAGGAGCAGCTCAAGTACAAGATGGAAAAGATCCATCCCCTGATTTCCCGGCTCAACACCATCCTTGAAAAACACAAGAACAGGCATGTCCAGCGTTTCCTTGCTGCGCGTCACAGCAACCAGATTGAAGTATTTGACTTTAAGAAATCAGTTCTCCTGACAGGACTTATCCTGTTCTGCTTTCTCCTTCTCACATGGTTCCTTGTTCTCAACGCCTTTCATCGTTTTATGGCAGAACAGGAACAGGGAAAGCGCCGGATGCAGAACAGTGTCTCACGGGAACGACGGGTGCAGGAGGAGATGGCTCGTCTTTCTGCTGCAATTGAACAGGTGACTGACGGCATTGTCATCACCGACACCAACGGAATCATAAAATATGTCAACCCTGCCTTTACCACCATAACCGGCTACAGTCGCAGTGAAAGTATTGGAAGAATCGCCAGTTTTTTCAGTAACAACGAGAAGACAGGTGATCTCTCCGGCAAGATTATGGCAACCCTCCAGGAAAAACATGTCTGGAGAGGACACTTCTTCAACACCAGAAAAGACGGTACTCCCTATGAAGAGGAGATCATCATTTCCCCCGTGAAAAACACCCATGGGGAAGCCACCTATTATATTGCTGTCAAACGGGATGTAACGGAAAAGATCTCCCTTGAAAAACAGCTGCGCCAGGCAATGAAAATGGAAGCCATCGGAACCCTTGCCGGTGGCATTGCCCACGACTTTAACAATATTCTCTCCGCAATTCTCGGCTACAGTGAAATAGCTCAGCAGCAACTCACAAAAGACGACCCGGTGCGGAAAGACCTTGATCAGGTCATCACTGCAGGACACAGAGCCACAGAACTGGTTAAACAGATCCTGACCTTCAGCCGACAGGTCGAAGACGACTTTCAGCCGACCCGGATTCAGCCTCTCATTAAAGAGGTTCTCAAACTTCTGCGCGCCTCACTGCCCAGCACCATAAAATTACAGGAGAACATATCCCAGGAATGCGGTGCGATACTGGCTGACCCGACGCAGATACATCAGGTGCTGATGAATCTTTTCACCAATGCCCAGTACGCCATTGGCCCGGAACCCGGAACCATCACCATCTCATTGTCTGAAATCCAGATATCTCACAGCAATATTATTGCCGGCTGTCCCCGCCTCCACCACGGACGCTACCTTGACATTGAGATAACCGACACAGGATGCGGGATGGATGGGCTGACACTGTCAAAGATCTTTGATCCTTTCTTCACCAGCAGGGAAATCAGCGAAGGCACAGGGCTCGGGCTTTCAGTTGTGCATGGAATAATCATGCAGCATAAAGGGGAAATCACCGCCAGCAGTGAACCTGGAAACGGGACAACTTTTCATATCTATCTCCCGGTGATTGAAGAGACCATCACCGGAACGGAGGAACCTGTTGAAGAAAAACCCAGGGGAACGGAAAAAATCCTGGTTGTTGATGACGAGGAGCCCATTGCCAGAATAATGCAGCGTTCTCTCATCAACCTCGGCTACAGGGTAACGGTGTGCACCAGCAGTCCCGAAGCACTGGAGATTGTGACGGGGAACCCCGATGAATTTGATCTCCTGATCACAGACATGACCATGCCTGAAATGACCGGAACCACCCTGGCCCGGAAGATCCTGGAGATTCACCCTGAAATGCCGGTCATTCTCTGTACGGGCTACAGTGATGCCATCGATGATGTAAGGGCAAAATCCTTTGGAATACGTGACTATATCAGAAAACCCGTGGACACACTCACCCTTGCAAAGGCCATACGGGCCGCACTGGAGGAGCAGGATACTGCTTAGTCACTGCTCATCGGCGCAGAGATAGTCATGAAAAAAGGAAGCTACAGGAGAGATCCCCCGGTTCTTCCGACGAATCAGATAAAAACTCCGCTTCATCCTGTGTTTATTTATGCTGAGTGCTGTTAACCGGCCGCACTCAACATCATCTGCCACAGCACACCTCGACAGCACCGATATCCCGATCCCCGCCTTCACCGCCTCTTTAACCGCAGCCGTCGAACCAATTTCCGCCACTTCCTGTAAATCATCCTCATTCAGCCCGTGACGACTGAGAATGGCTCCGAAGACCTCACGGGTACCGGAACCATGTTCCCGAAGGATAAACGGCTCACCAAACACCTCTTCCAGATTCACCGAACCCTTCAATGCCAAGGGATGGGAAGGATAGACGGCAAGGCAGAGTTCATCAGAGAAAATTTCTCTCCATTGCAGCCCGTTCTCCTTCCACCTGGCCCCCACAACCCCGAGTTCCACCTTTCCCTGCAGCACATTCTCAGCAATATTTCTGGAACCGGATATTTGCAGAGCAACCTTGATACTCGGGTGTGATGTCCGGAAAGCAGCAATGAGTTCCGGAAGGATGTAGGTACCCGGAATGGTACCTGCCCCCATGACTATCCTGCCACTGAGATTTCCACTGAAATGGGCAACTGCCTGTATTGCCTCCTTTCGTGTCTGTAGGATCTTACATGCATAGCCGTAAAACAGGGTTCCAACCGGAGTGGGAAGGGCCTCCTTGCCAAGCCTGTCGAGTAATTTCTGACCAAGCTCTTCCTCAAGGGAGCGGACATGTTCACTGACGGTGGGTTGGGACAGAAGAATCTTCTCTGCTGCCCTGGTAAAACTCTTCAATTCAACCACCCTGCAGAAGGCTTCAAGTTTGCGGATTTCCATTATAGCTTCTTTTCCCTTTTGTTTTCAGTCATTTCGGCCACAGCTATGGAACATACGATATATATCGGTATTTCCTATTTGTGTTATTGATGGTTTCAATATACATTTTCCAGCCACTTAAACCACGTTTTTTTACAACAAAATCCTGAGTCCGTGAGTACCCAGTGGGGATGGGGCCAGTCTCATCCGGGCTATCCGATAAGAGCAACACCCTCTTACAGGTGCTGCCACGTTTTCATCACTGATTCAGGGAAACTTTCAAGACACATTCATGAGGACAATATGAAACAGATCTGGACCCTTCTTGCAGGACTCGGTGTTCTGCTGCTCTCGGGAACCGCTTTTGCGGTGCAGCAGAGCAGTGGCACCATAACCATGGAATTCGATCTCTCCGATCACGATGCAGCCCGGGAGACACAACTCTGGATACCCTACCCGCTTTCCGACAGAGATCAGCTGATAACAAACATTTCAGTGCAGGGAGATTACAGCGAGTCTGCGGTCTACAGTGATCAGGTCTATTCCACGCCAATACTTTACGCCAGATGGGATAAAAACAGCAGGAGCCGTAAACTGGTGTTTTCCTTTCACGTCACCCGAAAAGAGGTCATACGCCGTGATTTCCCGGACAAAGAAGCCAGCTGGGACCCGGCCGATTACGCACTCTCCCTTGCAGCCACCGCTCTTGGTCCCATTGATGGCCCTGTAAAGGAGCTTTCCGACCGGATCACAAAAGGAAAAGCGGGTGTCCTTGCCAAGGCAAAGGCCATCTATGACTGGACCTGTGAAAACATGTACCGTGATCCCGAAACAGTGGGATGCGGTCCGGGAAACGTGTGCCTGCTCCTTGAAAAGCCGGGTGGCAAATGTACCGATATCCATTCTGTTTTTATTGCACTGTGTCGAGCTGCCGGCATTCCGGCACGTGAAGTGTTCGGCATTCGCCAGGGAAAAAAGAACGGCCAGGATATCACCACCTGGCAGCACTGCTGGGCCGAATTCTATCTGCCGGGATATGACTGGGTGCCGGTTGATCCGGCGGATGTACGCAAGATGATGCTCAAGGAGAACCTGCAGCCGGGTGATGCCGGAACAGAATATTACCGGGACTACTTCTGGGGAGGATGGGATCAGTATCGGGTGAAATTTGCCATGGGCCGGGACCTTATTCTTACCCCCGCTCAATCCGGACCACCACTGAATACTTTTGGCTATCCCTATGCTGAAGTTGGTACAAAGGTGCTTGACTGGCTTGACCCGAAGACATTCAGGTACAGATTCACCTTTAAAAAAGATTCCTGATCATTACCGATGAACAGGCTGCAGTAAAAAAAAAGGTGTCGTGCCATTTCAGGCACGACACCGGAAGGAAAATCGCAGTCAGCCGCCGAAGACAGTCAGGATCTGCCCATTTGCCGGTGGATAACCTGTACAGCTCATGTGGTGAGACACACTCCGGTTCCGTCGCCGGGACCGTTGCCGGTACCATCACCGGGTGCATCGCCGGTTCCGTCACCGGGACCGTTGCCACTGCCGTCACCCGGTCCATCACCTCCGTTACCACTTCCGTCTCCGGGACCATTGCCTCCGGCACCACCGCCACCGCCATTACCACCACCGCCGCCACCGCGTGCCAGCAACTCACCATCAAGGTAAAAGACCATGGCATTGATGGAGCTGCCCTTTTTCAGACCGTTACCGGTTCCGTCAGCGGGACCATCACCTGCATTGCCACTGCCATCCCCTGGCCCATGACCATTTCCGGCCATTGCAGGGACTGCAAGAAGGCTGAATGCTGCTGCCAGTACAAATGTTTTGACATACTTTGCTGAGAGTTTCATAAGATATCTCCTTGTAAAATTAATCCTCCCGTTATGGGAAGACGTATATGTTGGATTTCTTACTTCAACAAATGTGCCAAAAACAAAAACAATATCATTTCTTATTAATATCAAACACCTTGGAAATCCAGGCCCCTGGGTTGCCGCAATTTACGTCGACAATTTTCGCAGCAGCGACAAGAATGTCGAGGGAGGGCCCGGTATCGCGATGACAACAGAGGAATCAGCGGAGCTGCCTCTGTCGCAGCATCTCAAACATAATCACCCCCGCTGCAACAGAACTGTTCAGAGAGTCCAACTGACCCTCCATGGGAATGGAGAGGAGCACATCACACTGCTTCTTCACAAGGGGGCGGATGCCGCTTCCTTCACTTCCCACAACCACACAGGCAGGAAGAACCAGATCCGACTGATAGAGAGACTGGGCATCGGCATCCTTCACGGCACCGAATATCCAGGCACCGGCATCCTTTAATGACTGAAGGGACTGGGCCAGATTGGTCACCTGACAGATATCAAGGTGAGCCATGGCTCCAGCAGCTGATTTTGCGGCTGTACCGCCGATTGGAGCAGAACGTTCCCGGGTTGCCAGCACGGCATCCACTCCGGATGCATGGGCAGACCTGATTATGGCTCCGATATTATGGGGATCCTGCAGGCTGTCCAGAGCTATTACTCTCGGATTAAGCCCCTGTTTCACCTTTTCCCTGAACATGTCGAGCAGCTCGTCAAAAGGCATGAGGCTGGTCTGGGACATCTTGGCCACCATGCCCTGATGACGCACCTGTGAGGCATCTTCTCCCGTGAGTTTAAGGGAGGAGACAAAGTTTACTTTAATCCCTTCTTTTCTGGCATTTTCGATGATCTCTTCGCGCTTGCCACCCTTTCTGTCCTTTACAATGAAGATTTCACTGATTCGCTCAGGTTCCTGTTCCAGGGCCTCAAAGACCGGATGAATTCCCCAGAGCAGATCCTCACTCAAACGGATTTTTCTCTCATTGCCTTTGTGAAATCCTCTGTTTGGTTTCATCTGCCGACCTCCAGGTCTATGGCCTCGCCACTGGGCAGACGATGACTTCGGCTGCGCTCGGCTATAAGCACTGCCCGCAGGGTTTCAGCTGCCTCATCAAGCTCATCATTGATAACAAGATAGTCATATTTTTCCGCTGCCGCCATCTCCTTTCCGGCATTTCCAAGGCGAATCCTGATGGTCTCCTCAGAGTCAGTCCCCCGACCCCGAAGCCGTCTCTCGAGTTCAGCAAGGGAGGGTGGAGCCACAAAGATGGAAACAGAATCAAGGGAAGCATCTTCTGTTATGATGGCTGCCCCCTGGACATCAATGTCAAGGATGATATCAATACCCTTCTTCAGCTGCTCAAGGACTGCGGGGCGACTTGTCCCATAAAAATTACCGTGCACCTCAGCCCATTCAAGGAAGAGCCCCTCATCAATCATACCCTTAAACTCCTCCACCGGGACAAAGTGATAGTCCACCCCGTTTTTTTCACCTTTTCGCGGCTCTCTGGTGGTGTGAGACACGGAAAATTCCAGTTTGACGATTTTTTGCATCACCTTTTTCAGGATGGTGGTTTTTCCTGCTCCGGAGGGGGCAGAGAGGATAAATAGCTGGCCTGTTGTTTTCATATCAATCACTTTTCCATACTTTCGGGATCACTGTGCACATGGGAAATCAGCTGCAGAGCAGCAAGTCGCTGGGAGATGGTATCTGGCTGGATGGAAGAGAGAATAACATGGTTGGAATCCATCACCAGAAGGGAACGGGTACGACGCCCTTCAGTTACATCAATCAGTCGTCCCGCGTCCCTGGCGAGTTCTTTCAGTTTTCGTGCGGGGGAAGAACCGGTATTCACCACGGCAATAATACGATCCGCCATGGCAGTATTCCCAAACCCTATATTA
>Ga0256834_1001214_pt1 | contig 17931 bp, 20 predicted proteins | sample 4281140metaG_FD_190536 | JGI IMG/M metagenome (GOLD analysis project Ga0256834, IMG submission 190536) | Hydrothermal vent microbial communities from East Pacific Rise, Pacific Ocean - 4281-140 | ecosystem: Environmental > Aquatic > Marine > Hydrothermal vents | place: Pacific Ocean: East...
ATTAACAGGTATTTCCACAAATATTTCTATATACATATCGCCGTGTGCGCTAGAGCGTAGCATGCTCATGCCTTTTCCTTTTAAGCGGAATTGTTGGCCTGTTTGCGTTCCTGCGGGGATTTTAACAGTTGCGCGAGTTCCCTTAATTGTTGGAACGTCAATTTCTCCACCAAGGGCGGCGCGTGTTACGGTAATTGGAACGCGGCAATGCAAGTTTGCGCCGTCACGTTGAAATAGCTTATGTTTCTTTACGTTGAGCATAACGTAAAGATCACCCCTTGGGCCGCCGCGCAATCCTGCTTCACCTTCGCCAGTTAAGCGGATGCGTCTGCCTGCTTCTACGCCTGCGGGGATGTTGACTTTTAAAGTTTTACTTTTACGTACACGCCCAGAGCCAGAGCATTTAGAGCAGGGGTCTTTAATCATTGTGCCTTCGCCGTGACATGTCGGGCATGCGCGTTCAATCGTGAAGAAGCCTTGCTGCTGTCTTACGCGACCCGCGCCGTTACATGTGTCACAATGTTTGGCTGATGTACCTTTTTTCGCGCCAGAGCCAGAGCATTCCTCGCATGAATCATTTACAGGGATTTTGATTTTGGCTTCTTTGCCGTTATATGCTTCTTCAAGGGAAAGATCCATGGTGTATTGCATATCAGAACCACGCGCCGCGCCGCCATTACCGCGCCGCCCGCCGCCGCCCATGAAATCGCCGAACATGTCTTCGAAGATGTCGGAAAAGCCACCACCGCCCATGCCGCCGCCGGGATGTCGTCCACCGCCGCCCATGCTGCCGTCAAAGGCTGCGTTGCCATACTGATCATATGCCGCGCGTTTTTGCTCATCTTTCAAGATATCATAAGCTTGGTTAATTTTTTTGAATTCGTCTTCAGCTTTTGGATCATCTTTATTTTGGTCAGGATGAAGCTTCATCGCAAGCTTACGATAGGACTTTTTTATTTCGCTAGCATCCGCAGATCGCTCAACACCAAGGGTTTTGTAAAAGTCCTCTTGTTCCATTTTACATGTGTTCCTTGTGGGGTGGTTTTGTCAAATCTATAGGTTTTGATGGTGTAAAAAAATCAATAAAACTATTCCATATACCGCTATCATTTGATGCAGATTTATTGTCATTATCGGCTTTTAATTGAACGCCTTTAGGCTGGCCATGTTTCATAAGCAATAGGCGGTTATAGCGCGTGCGTCCATCTTGTTTTTTAAGAGCCGCATAGGCCTCGTTAATCAAACGAAAGCGCAAAGCAGCTATTTTTTTGTTACCTGGGTTTTTATCAGGATGATAAATTTGCGCCAATTCGAGGTAAGATTTCCTTACCTCAGCATCGCAGGATGCGGGGTCAATCTTTAATATGTCATAATACGATTTGTTATTATTATTTGCTTGTTTAAACATTAGTTCACCATATTCATTCATTGTAAAAGATACCGAGGCTTTTAAGTAGCATCGATATCTTTATTGTTGGATTATGCGTGATTAAGCTGATTTTTCTTCACCATCAGATTCTTCTTCGATTTCAAGATCTGTGAAGTCAGCGTCTATTGCATCATCATCATCAGATGTTGGTGCATCATCATCATTACTTGGATCTTCAGAAGGAGCTGCGCTTGCTTCGGTTTCTTCTTGCGCTTTTTTATAAGCTATCTCACCGATTTTCATACTGGCTTGTGTAAGAGCATCAGTTTTTTCTTTGATATCTTCTGCGCTGCCATCTTCAAGGGCGGCCTTAAGATCGCCTATGGCTCTTTCTGCTAGCTCTTTATCTTCCGCAGGCACTTGATCGCCAAGTTCTTCAATAGAAGTTTGCGTAGCGTGGATCATGGATTCAGCTTGGTTATGAGCTTCGGCAGTTTCACGTTTTTCCTTATCCGCATCCGCATTGCTTTCCGCGTCTTTTACCATTTGCTCAATATCATCATCAGATAGGCCGCTAGAGGCTTGGATGCGGATTTGTTGCTCTTTGTTTGTTGCTTTGTCTTTTGCAGAAACATGAACAATTCCGTTTACATCAATATCGAAAGTAACTTCTACTTGTGGCGCACCGCGCGGAGCAGGGGGAATACCAACAAGGTCGAATTGACCAAGGACTTTATTATCCGCAGCCATTTCGCGTTCACCTTGGAAAACACGGATGGTAACAGCGTTTTGATTGTCTTCAGCCGTTGAGAACACCTGAGATTTCTTGGTTGGAATAGTGGTATTACGATCAATTAGACGTGTAAACACCCCGCCTAAAGTTTCGATACCAAGTGAAAGCGGGGTAACATCGAGGAGTAGAACATCCTTAACATCGCCGCGCAGGATTCCGCCCTGAATAGCTGCGCCATTAGCAACAACTTCATCTGGGTTAACGCCTTTATGTGGCTCTTTACCGAAGAAATCTTTAACCGTTTCAATAATTTTTGGCATGCGTGTCATACCGCCAACCATTACGATATCATCAATTTCAGAAGGCTTTAGGCCAGCATCTTTAAGAGCCGCTTTTACTGGCTTTATTGTTGCTTTAACAAGATCGCTCACAATGCTTTCTAATTTTGCACGAGTAAGGTTGATTTGTAGATGTTTAGGACCAGAAGCATCTGCCGTAATGAATGGCAGGTTAACTTCTGTTTGTGTTGTGCTTGAAAGCTCAATCTTTGCCTTTTCCGCCGCTTCTTTTAAGCGTTGAAGCGCAACTGTGTCTTCACGTAAATCAACTGTTTGTTCCTTTTTGAACTCATCAGCTAGATAATCAATGATACGCGCGTCAAAGTCTTCACCGCCGAGGAATGTGTCACCATTTGTTGATTTAACCTCGAATACGCCGTCGCCGACCTCTAGGATGGACACATCAAATGTACCGCCACCAAGGTCATAAACAACGATTGTGCCAGATGTTTTTTTATCAAGGCCATATGCCAGAGCTGCTGCGGTTGGCTCGTTAATTATGCGCTCTACTTCAAGGCCTGCAATTTTACCAGCATCTTTTGTCGCTTGACGCTGTGCATCGTTGAAATATGCTGGAACAGTGATGACTGCTTTTGTAACTGTTTCCCCAAGGAAGCTTTCAGCTGTTTCTTTCATTTTTTGCAATACCATAGCAGAAATTTGTGATGGAGCGTATTTCTCGCCATCAACCTCAACACAGGCATCGCCATTATCACCTTTTACGATTTTAAATGGTGCTTTTTTTGCCATGTCTTGCACTTGTGGATCATCAAATGGACGACCTATAAGACGCTTGATCGCAGAAAGTGTGTTATGCGGGTTTGTTACGGCTTGACGCTTTGCTGGCTGTCCTGCCAAACGCTCTCCGTCTTTAGTGAATGCAATCATTGACGGGGTTGTGCGTGAACCTTCTGCGTTTTCGATAACGCGTGGCTCATCCCCATCCATGACAGAAACACATGAATTTGTAGTACCTAGATCTATTCCGATTATTTTGCTCATTTTATAGCCTCTTTCGTTGTGGCGAATATATCAAGCAGCCCACATATGTAGCACCACTTTTGATTCCCAAGGTTTAAATTTATGGAAGAGAGTATAGCAAGGCATAATAATAAAAGCTAGCTTTTCTATTGCTAATTTTTATTTTTTTAGGCTTGTGTGTCGATAGTGTGACCAGGTTCTGATGGTGGTGTTTCAGTGGGGGGTGCGCCTTCATTTTTAGAAATACCAACGCGGGCAGGGCGGAGCAGACGTCCGTTTAAAGTATATCCTGATTCTATAATTTGAATGATTGTGCCAGCTGGTTTGTCAGGCATGGGAGCTTCGAACATGACTTCATGGAAATTAGGATCAAATCGCTCACCCATTGGCTCGGTTTTTTTTATGCCGTTTTTATCGAAGCTTCTTAGTAGTTCGCGCTCGGTGGCTTCTATGCCGTTGATAAGGCTTTTAAATTGTGGTTGCTGCTCTATCAATTCGGCTGGAGTGGCATCTAAAGCGCGGCGTAGATTATCGGCAACGCTCAATAAGTCGCGTGAGAATTTGGATACTGCATATTTAGATGCATCTTCACGCTCTTTTAAGGCACGTTTGCGGCCATTTTCAGCTTCGGCAACAGCGCGTAGCATGTGATCTTTTGTTGTTGCTAATGCTTCTTCTAACGCTGCTATTCGTGCATCTTTTTCACAAGGAACAGGTGTGTTAGCTTTTGGTTCTTCAATGATGGGGTCTATATCATCTGAAAATGAAGCATAGTCAATATTTTCATTCTCTAAGCCATCATTTTCTGACGAAGGAGTATTTGCTTGCCCATCATTGGAGGTGGCATTTTGTTCGTTAGACATTTTGTGAAATCCTTAAAGTAAACTTATTCTTCGTCTTCGTAACTATAATCATCTTCCGCGCCTGCTTTTATTACAACTTTACCAGGAAGCGTGGCATATATAGCTAAATCATAAGGCTCTTCTTTTGCTCCATTTGCGTCATACACAGTCCTTGTTGGCGCTATATTGCCAATGGTTATATTTTCACCAATTGATGATAATTTATCAATAATTTCTCCGCTAGGATCAGTAAAAAAAGCATAGCTGTTTGCATTATAAGGAAGCTCAAAACCCTTGAATTTATCTTCCATATGAATAAGTCCTTGAGCCTCTCCAAATTCTTTAATAAGAGCTTGAACATCTTGACCAAGTTTTGCATTCGGAACATGAAGTATTATGGCATTTTTAGGGAAGAACCAAAAAGTTTTCATGAATGTGCTTATAGGACTTTTCACTGATAGTACAAATTTTTCCTTAGATACTTCTATGTCGGAAGTTAGGAAGTCGCCATATGATGCGCTTTTTAATTTAATATGCTTGATCTTTTTTTTGATAAGCTCATCACGGTTTAGCTCTACATCAATAATAGAGCGGTTATTTTTGATTTCGCAGTCATGCAAGCTATAACGTGGCTCCATATCATCAAGCATAATTTCAGGGTCTGAAACAGTTAGCTTAATAGTGCCAAGCATTTCTTTTGTTTCAATATAGCTTTCACTCATACTCGCGCAGCCTGAAACTTCGCCGTATGATGCAAGGCGTAGTGTAAAATCTGATTCGGATATTTGGGGGTTGTTAAATATTTCTATGGTGTAGAAGCTACGTGGAAAGAGGCTGGTTGAGTCCTCCATTATTATTACTGTTTGGGTGTTTCCATCATACCCAGCTTGCGCAGTAGAGGGGATTACCGCTAATATTGCAAGAAATAAGAAAGAGGAGAAAAGTTTTTTTATCATAATATTTAAATCCAAATAACACAATTGAGCAATAACTTTACAGTGGAAAATCATATTACGCAAAGCATATCTTGCAAAATTAATAATCGGGGCTATAAAAATGTATCAACAAATATATAAGGGCATAATATAATGACACGACCATCCAATCGCAAAGCAGATGAATTAAGAGCAGTAGAGATAATTCCAAATTTTTCAAAATATGCGGAAGGCTCTTGCTTGATCAAGTTTGGAGATACGCATGTTTTATGCACAGCTAGTGTTGAGTCGAAAGTTCCAGGCTGGATGAAAAATACTGGTAAGGGCTGGGTTACGGCGGAGTATGGTATGCTCCCGCGTTCTACTCATTCACGTATGGATCGCGAAGCTGCGCGTGGCAAGCAATCAGGGCGCACGCAAGAGATCCAGCGTTTAATAGGCCGCGCTTTGCGTAGCGTTGTTGATATGAAAAAACTTGGTGAACGTCAGATCAGGGTTGATTGTGATGTTATTCAAGCCGATGGCGGTACGCGCACGGCCGCTATTACTGGCGGGTTTGTTGCTATGCATTTGGCGATGCAGCATTTGGTTAATATCGGCGCACTGGATGAAATCCCTGTTAGCGACAGCGTTAGCGCTATATCGTGCGGTGTTTATAAGGGGCTTCCTGTGCTTGATCTTGATTATGATGAGGATTCGAACGCCGATACGGATGCTAATTTTGTGATTACAGGCAGTGGCGGGATTTGTGAAATCCAAGGCACTGCCGAAAAAGAGCCATTTTCCGAGGATGAGTTCCTACAGCTTTTATCTTTGGCAAAGGCTGGGTGCGCGGATCTTACAAAGCTGCAAAACGATGTTTTGGGGCTATAAATTTAACATTATGTCATCTCGAACACGAAGTGGAGAGATCTGTGGTATTTAGATTTCTCACATTCGTTCTAAATGACACCGAAGGAGGGCTATAAATTATGCGTAAATTTAAAGACTGTGAGCTTGTTATAGCCACGCATAACCAAGGCAAGGCGCGTGAGATATCCGCGCTGTTATCGCCTTATGTGCCGAAGTTTTATACAGCAGGGGAGCTTGATTTGCCAGAGCCAGAGGAGACGGGCGCGAGCTTTGTAGAAAATGCGGTTTTGAAGGCGCGGGCAGCGGCGCAGGCTAGTGGCAAGGTGTCACTCGCCGATGATAGCGGGCTGGCGGTTAATGCTTTGGGCGGTGATCCCGGGATTTATTCCGCGCGTTGGGGCGGTGAGGACAAAGACTTTAACGTGGCTATGCAAAAAATTCACGATGCGCTTGGCGATAATGAGGATAGGAGTGCGCATTTTGTTTGTGTGCTGGCTCTTGCTTGGCCTGATGGTCATGCGGAAGTCTTTGAGGGATTCGTTCATGGCAATATAGTGTGGCCAAAGCGCGGGGCTCAGGGTTTTGGTTATGATCCGATATTTCAGGCGAATGGCTATGACATTACTTTTGGCGAGATGCAGCCGAGCGATAAACACGCCATTTCCCACCGCGCGAATGCGTTTAAACTGCTTGTCAAAAATTGCTTAAGGTAAATAGTTTTTTCTTGACTTATTGGCATGTAAAACGCTAACATATTAACATAGTTTAAAAAAATGAAAAGGGTTGTTCTAATGAGTGATGAAAATAGATATGATGGTGATATGACACGGGATCCTGCGGTTAGGATAACTGCTGTTGCTGTTCTTTCTGCGGCTGCAATTGCGACGGGCGCAGTCGTTGCGACTGGATTGGATGATGATAATGTAGCTCCTGCGTTTGAAAGTGCCGCAGTTACTCAGCCTTTACGTAGTGCGCCAGAAACTCCTGTGCTTAAAGCAAAGAGTGTTAGTAGTGCGCCAGATATTGGTTTATAATAAATTTAAATTATGTTTCGTAGCAATCAAATGGGTGTTTACATCCACTGGCCGTTTTGCGTCTCTAAATGTCCTTATTGTGATTTTAATTCCCATGTTTATGGCAGTATTGACCAAGAACAATGGATTGCCGCCTATATCAAATCCTTAGAGCATTACGCCGAGCTTTTGCCTGATAAACAGGTGATATCCATATTTTTTGGCGGTGGTACGCCTTCACTTATGAGCGGGAAAAGCGTTGCGGCTATCATTGATACGGTGCAAAGGCTTTGGAGCGTGGCTAATGATTTGGAAATCACGTTAGAGGCTAATCCGACCTCGGTTGAAATATCCAAATTTAAGTCATTTAAAGATGCGGGAGTTAACCGTATTTCTATTGGCGTGCAGGCGTTTAACAATGATGATCTAAAATTTCTAGGGCGCGGGCATGACGTAAGTGATTCGCTTAGGGCTATTGAAATAGCTTCCTCGATGTTTGAGCGTTATAGCTTTGACCTTATATATGCTAGGCCACAGCAAAGCCTTGGGGCTTGGGAGGTGGAGCTTAAAGATGCTCTTAAATATGCCAAGGGGCATTTATCGCTTTACCAGCTTAGCATTGAAAAAGGCACGCCGTTTTATAAACGCCATAACAGCGGTGAATTTGCTATTCCCGATGAAGTGCAGGGCGCGGATTTTTATCATTTGACGCAAGATATAATGGAAGATGCGGGGCTGCCCGCTTATGAAGTTTCCAATCATGCGCAGGCAGGGCAGGAATGTCGGCATAATCTGATTTATTGGAATATGGCGGATTATATAGGTGTTGGCGCAGGGGCGCATGGTCGCTTTATGATGGGTGAAGATAAATATGCCAGCAAGGATAATCATATTCCCGATAAATGGCTTAAAGATGTTACACATAAATTAGAGAAATTGAGCGCGGAAGATCGTTTCATTGAAGATGTTATGATGGGCTTGCGATTGCGCGATGGTATATCAATTAAACGCTGTGAGGATGTTTTGGATATAGACAAGCTGGCGGATATTTGTGCGCAAGACTGGGCGCAGCTTAACGGCGATAACCTAAGCTTAACAAGAGAGGGATTACTGCGTTTAAATGCAATAATCCCCTATATTTTAAAATAGCGTCTATTCGAATGATATTGTAGAAGCATCTTGCCCATTAAGAAGCATTTTACCTTCGGGCGTTGTTTCAAATTCAAAGCTGTAAGCAGATTTACCGTTTGCAGCGGTCTCTGATTTGCCTATAGTTTTCATTTTTTCAAGGATTTTGCTTAGCTCTTCAAATGCAGCAGAATTTTCATTCTCCGCATTAGAGCGTTCTTTTGATATAGATAAAAGCTTATCCAATCCTTTAAACATTGCTGTGAACTTTGCAGAGACACTCATCATTGCGGTTAGGTCAGTAACTATATTACCGTCAAGTGTCAGCTCATATATTTCGTTTTTAATGCCGTTATCTTCGATAATTATTTGTGTATCTGATTGCGATAAAATAGCAGGAAGCTTCATTAATATTCCCATGCCTGCCATAGTTGCCATGTCAGGGTTTTTAGCAATGGATTTAATAGAGTTTGTCCCAAGTTCGGATAGTACTGTGTAGGGGATGTTTTGGGCTTTAATATCAAAGTTAATATTTTGTGGTAGGATATCGCTATATTCGGGGTTTGATGGCTCTATATTGATTGCGCTATAGCCTGTTTTTATATGTAGGCTGCCTTTTTCACTGTTAAGGCCGTCTAGGCCAAAGCCTATGGAAGCTAAGCCTAGCCCTAATGTATTAAATTCGCCATTGTCGTCAGGAGTTATTTTCAAATCTTTGATGCTATATTCAAAGTTAAAGCCGTCCATATCAAAGTTGTATAAGTCTAAAATCATATCGACTACATTGTCACTATTTATGTTTTCGATATCAGCGTCAGGCTGCTCAAGAGCGTTTAATAATTGGAATGTATCAGCATGTTTTTTGAATTTCATGCTATATTCTTGCAGTGTATCTAGCGTGAAATTTTTTATTGAAAAACTAAACTTAGCTTCGCCAAGCTTAACATGGCCGCTACCTTCTGGTGATTTAATGTCTAGGCCTTTTAGGGCTAGATGCGTAGGGCCTGAAAATTTACCATTTTCGTTTTCGCTAAGATTTGTATAAAATTGAGCACCACCAAAGTTAATTCCCATATCTTCGATGCCTTCTTTTATAGATATATTAGATAAATTCATATTTATTTTGGTGAAATATCCAAGCTCTTCATTGAATAAAGCAATGATTTTTTGATCTTGGAAGCTAATGACAATGTCTTCTTCTGTTTCGTCTGAGAGCGTCATTTCATTTGGGATGGATAGAGCTGTTTTCCAGTAGCCTGCTGTATCATCGGGCATCATGTTTAGGGTTATAACTCCGATATCAAAAGTAAATTCTTTTGCTTGGCTTTCGCTTTTAAGGCTTTTAAATGAGATACGAGGAAGGGTTACGGCGTAGAATTCTTTTTCTTGTTTTACTTTAATCTCCCCATCATAAAGGACAAGCATTGATCCAAATGCTTCATTTGATGTTTTTTGGTAATCTAAGATTTTTTGGAATGAAGATTTTAATTTTGCTGCTCCTTGATCGTTAATTTCAATAGCCATTGCATTAACGGGGATAAGAATCAGAAGAAATAATGTGAAAATTAGACGTAACATAGGTTTTCCTTGTAAAATCATGGTGAATTTATAATAAAATACATTTCTTTGATGAAATTTATACAAAAACCTTGATGCGCTCAAGGATAAACGGCATTAATATGCATTGGATTAATAAATATATGTGTTGAAGTTTATGTTAGAGTCAAAAATATCGCAATTTTCATTTTCAAATGAAGGCCAAATTCTGTGGCAGGAAAAGCTGAATAACCCTTTACCAGGCATTGCCGTTGCCACACTTGAAAAAGGTGAGCATGTACTTAAGCCTATTATAAAGGTGATTGAAAATGAGCTTACGGCAAAGCATGATCAAAATGCGTTGAAAAATTGTTTATCTTTATGGATGAAAACATATCTTGGTGAAGTTTTAGAGCCGCTGGTATTATTGGAAATTCCTAATGGCGTTTCGGTTAAGGATGACGCTGTGTCGCAAATTGCGGCTAAAATATATGATGGTCTTGGCATTGTTAAGCGCAGTGATATTGAGGATTTAATTGCGCAGCTTACCCCTGAAACAAGGGGAGATTTGCGAGCCAAGAAAATTCGTTTAGGCCCTGTTCTTGCATTTATTCCTGCACTTAATAAGCCTGCTGCGGTGCGCCTTAAGGCTTTGTTGTGGTCAATTTTTAATGATGGTGATTTGCCTGTAAAAGTGCCTGCGGATGGCATTGTTTCTGTAAAAATAGAAGGCGAAAACCTTAACCAGCAATATTACCGATCTATTGGTTATCCGTTATATGGCGGGCGGGCGGTGCGCATTGATATGCTGGATCGTGTGATTAATTGCATTTACGATAATGCATCTAGCGGTAAATTTCAGGCTCGTCATGAAATGGCAGAGTGGCTGGGTTGTTCTATTGAGGATTTATACAAGGTTATTGAGTCTATGGGGCATGTTAAATCTTATGATCCTGCGGATAATATAGTTGAAGAAGCGGCTGCGGAGGAAGATGTAAAAGAAGAGACAACAAAAGAAGAATCAACAAAAGATGTAAAGCCAGAGCTTGCTACTTTTATTTTGAGAAAAGGCAAGGCTTACGGCAAGGCTGGCGCGGGTAATAGGGGCGCTAATCCCAAGAAAAAATCATTTGATAGCTCCAAGGATAGCAATAAGAAACAATCTAAAAATAAAAAAGCCCATGGTAAAAAACCGCAAAAGCCACGTGATGACCGCGTTATGTCGGTCAAGGCCAAGGTGAACGCAGATGATTCTCCGTTTGCAATATTACAACAATTGAAGAAGTAATTTTAAAAATATGGCGAAGAAAAAGCAATATACTATAAGGATAGAGCGTGATGTAGAGGATCACATCCTACCCAAGGGGTTTTTCAATATTTTAGTAAACCGTTTTTTGCCCGTTATTAGCTTGACCTATATAGGCTCTATTATTGGTGTTGCTGGTAATCGGGGGGATTTTATTCATTATATGTTCAAGGATAATACTGCCTATATAATGTCGTTATTCGTTGTTATTTGGGTTTCTGTTCCTGCTATTATATGGATGATTTTATATGGTAATCCACTGTTTAAGCATGTAGCCGATATTTGGTATAAAATTTTGGCGGCCTTAATGGTGATTACAATAGCGGTTAGCTACTTGCTGTTTCCCGAGGGCGATATTTATGGGTTAAGACTGTATTTTGTCGCATCAATTCCAGTTCTTTTACTTACATATATCCTTTTTGTGAAAGGCGGGCTGCCCTCTATTGCGGCTTATCCACTTAATGCTTTGGGAGTGTGCGCATTTTTATATGGCGCGGTAATAAATGTATTTTTCTAAAAATTACGAGTGATTATGTAGCTGGTTAAATCACTAAGTATTGTTTTCATTTCACTTTGGGGAAGTGGTGATAATGCTTTAGTTGCTTCGACGGCATAGTCTTTGGCAAGCTGAATTGTTTTATTAAGCGCATCATGAGCGTTTATTAGCGCTAAAGCATGTTCAAAATCGCCGTTTTTTTGATCTTTATAGCCTAAAGTACGTCGCCAAAATTCGCGTTGTTCTTTATCTACATTTTCAAGTGCAAAAATTATTGGCGCAGTAATTTTACCTTCTCTAAAATCATCACCAAGCTCTTTGCCCAGAGTTTTTTGATCGGCATCATAATCAAGCGCATCATCAATGATTTGAAACGCAGTGCCAAGCTTTGTTCCGTAATCGCGCATGGCTGTGACTATTTCTTGATCTTGATTAGATAATACTGCGCCTACTTCACAAGAGGCGGCAAAAAGCGCGGCTGTTTTTGATTCTATTACCTCAAGATATACAGGCATTTTTGTTTCAATATCATTAGTAGTGGATAGCTGTAGCACCTCGCCTTGTGCAATAATTGCGGCGGCATTTGAGAGAATGGCTAAAATCTCTAAAGAGCCGCTTTCCACCATCATTTGAAATGATTTGGAGAATAAGAAATCGCCGACTAAAACGCTGGCTTGATTGCCAAATATCAGGTTGGCGGCTTTTTGCCCACGGCGTTCATTGCTTTGATCAACCACATCATCATGTAAAAGTGTGGCGGTATGAATGAACTCCACAGCGGCGGCCAAGTGATATGATTTATCCATTGGCCCATCAAAAAGCGCAGTCGATGCCAGTGTCAGAAGAGGGCGGATGCGCTTTCCTCCCGCAGCTATTAAATACTCGGCAAGCTTAGGTATTACAGGTACATCCGATTGCATATTTTGCAAAATCAGGCGATTTACTTCTTTCATATCACAATCAAGCATGTCAGAGAGAATCTCTAACGGATTTCTTTGTGCTTGACCTGATATTTGCTTTGCGTGTTGCATGGTTGAGTTAGAGCAGTTTTTAGCTGGCTTTTCAATCTATTTTACCAAAAGATCTTGAATTCATTTTACCTTTGCTTTGCTGCGATTTTTTATAGTCATCAAGAATAGCGTTCATACCAACAGAACTGGCTTCTTCATCCTCATTTTCAGCTTGTGTAACAGCCTCCTCATCTTCAACAGCATTTTCATTTGTATCTGCATTATCTATATTGTCGCTTCCAGCGGCTAAATTCTTGTATTTTTTCCAAAGTTTTTCCTCTTCGGTGAGCTCTTCTTCTATTTTGATCTCATCTTCAGGGATAGTTTCTTCGGCTTCGGTTGCTTCCTCTTCTTTTTCAGGTTTAGGCGTTACCCAGCTGGCACTTTTCATTCCGCCACCTTTAGAGCCATTAATATTTTTTGCTTTATTAAAAATCGTAGAGGGGGCTTTTTCTTCGGCCATGGCGGGAATGGAGATAAAAAGACATGCAAAAGCTGTGCAAATGAATAATTTAAAATAAAATGGTTTAGCTATATTCGTCATTGCTCTACTCTCAAAAAATGTAATTACCTAACCACGGTAGCGGAAAAATGAGGCAACATGCAAGATCCATTGCTAATTATTAAAGAGTTTAGCACCGATAATATTGATGATTTCTGGAATATGCTTGATGAATTTAGCTTTTTCATCGATAGGGATTACTATGAGCGTTGTATTGAGCGGCATAAAAATGGTGAGCTTTCTATTGTTATGGCATCTGTAGAATCAATAAATGTCGGTTATTGCCTTTTGAATTGGCAACCTAAATACGCGTATTTCAAGAAATGCGAGATACCCGAAATTCAGGATCTAAATGTGCTTCCTAAGTATAGGCGGCGCGGAATAGGGCGGGCATTAATAGAGTATTGTCAGGATATGGCGCGCGCCAAAAACCATGAGGAAATTGGTATAGGCGTTGGCATGGACAGCTCATTCGGCGCAGCTCAGAGGCTCTATGTTCGCATGGGATATATCCCCGATGGCGCAGGCATTTGCTATGACCGCAAGCAAGTCGCAATAGGTGAATTTAGACCAATAGATGAAGATTTAAGTTTGATGATGAGTAAATTACTATGAGACTATCATCGCCCAGTTTTGGGTGGGCTGTGTCCATTTTTTTAGTGCTTTTTTATACGCACACTAGTGCCCATTGGGTAAAAAACTAGTTTTAGCAAGGCATTTTCGTTAGTGAAAGAGCCTTTGGATTTGGTGTATTTCCGCACCATTTTGTGCAATCCCTCGACTGCATTTGTGGTGTAAATCAGCTTTCTGATGTGGTGATCATACTTGAAATAGCTGGATAATTCTTCCCAATTATTGTTCCAAGAATTCACCACAATCGGGTATTTTTTACTCCATTTATCGTCTAATTTCAATAGCTTATCCGCTGCCAAACCTTTGCTGGAGACACGATAAATTTCCTTTAAATCCTGCATAAATTCCTTTTGATTCTTGCTCGAAACATAGCGCATAGAATTTCTAACCATATGAACGGTGCAAAGCTGAATTCCGCATTTAGGAAAAATAGAATTAATCGCCTCAGGAAAACCCTTTAACGCGCTCACGGAATTTGAAATTAGCGCGCCAAATAAAAACGACATAACAATTGCGCGCAATTGGGAGCTTAAAAAAGACCAAATTTACGTGTTTGACAAGGGTTATTACGATTATAATTACTGTGCATCGGGAGGATAAGAAAACACTGTTAATATTATTGACAAATAATTTTAATTTAAGCGCCGAACGAATCGCGGATTTATACAAAAAACGCTGGCAAGTCGAGCTGTTTTTTAAATGGATAAAACAAAGATTACGCATTAAAAATTTTATAGACAACACCAAAAATTCTGTGGTATTACAATTCGTTACGGCGCTTATTACATGTTTATTACATGTTTATTATTGCAAATCTATAAGCGTGCTTGCCAAGCACAATGCAGTTTATCTGAGTTTTTAATCGAGATAGTTATCGTCTTTCATTTTTTTGTGAGAGCCAAAATCAGATTTAACCATAAGGATAAAAGCTGCCAGCATAATTAATATTCCTAAGGTTATCAGTGCTTTGAAGAATATATCCCAAGGCAGCATAACCGTCCATAATTGCGCAATAGAAAGCAACGCGCCGCCGCAGACCATAATGATAATTGCTTTTAGTAATATTTGGTGCATGGATTTATCCCTAACTTTTTTCTTTTTTCATGACAACAAGAAAGGCCTCGCGGTTGAAGAATAACAGCATGCGGCGAATTTCGCGCTCCATAGTGATAACTTCCCAGCCGTCCTCTCCATTTTTGTTAAGAAATTCCGTGAATTTTATAGGATCAACCTTCGAGCTTCCCAAAAATAGAGATCCAAGCATACCTTCGCGGTAAATTGCTACTTTATATTTGTATTTAGTCATTTATATACCTTTTTAAGTATTTATCCCAACTACCTTCTTTTTCTAAATCTATAAACTCACTGATATTTTCTAAATACCATTCGTTGTTCTTTAGAAATATATGACAAAATATGTAAGTAAAATTATCACTATCAGGAAGTTTATTTATATTCACTTCAAGCAAATTTTCTCTGCTGTAGGAATCTATTAGGCGGGCGCATGGGGTATCAATTTCATTAATTTTATGTGCGCAATCACTTTCCACAACTAAAAAGAAATGATTATATGTATTTTTTGCATCTTTCAGTTCGATATGTATTTCTTCATCGTAAAGACCCTCTCCATCCATATTATCGCCATTATGATATACCATTTCAGAGGCATCAATTGCGTTATATGCAGATGGATCAACAATGGATTTAAAGTTTTTGTCTTTGTCATATGCATAGCAACATAAATCCAAATCATAATTTTGGTCATCAGCTTCTCTGTCTGCTTCATCATCTTTTTGTGTTAAAAGGGCAGGTTTTTTTATAAAGTGTTTTAATGTTTTAGGGTTTTTTATCACTATTTTTATTGAGTCAATAATTTGCTCAATCTGATATTGTGGATCAATTTTTTGATTGGCATTTGGATTCCAAGACAGGCTAGCTAAAATCCTATGTGCAGCCTTTTTTGTTACATTAAGTTTTACAATATCTTTAGGTTTTGGTCCGTTGATAAGTCCCATATTTTACTCTCCTAGTTTCTCTTTCAATAATTTATTCACGGCAGCAGGATTGGCTTTGCCTTGTGATTTTTTCATTACTTGCCCGACGAAAAAGCCGAATAGCTTGTCCTTACCGCCTTTATATTTTGCGACATTATCGGGGTTATCGGCGATTACTTCGTCAATGATAGCTTCTATTGCGCCTGTGTCGGTGACTTGTTTAAGTCCTTTTTCCTCAACGATTATAGCCGCATCTTTGCCGCCGACAAACATTTCGGCGAAAACATCTTTGGCGATTTTGCCCGATATTGTTTCATCGGATATAAGCGCGATTAGCCCGCCTAATTGCTCGGCGGAAATAGGGCTATCATCCAGTGTTTTCTCGTTTTTCTTTAATATGCCGAGTAGCTCATTGATAACCCAGTTCGCGGCGAGCTTGGGATCACGTCCCTTGGCAACGGCTTCGTAGTAATCAGCGCGGGCGCGCTCGGCGATTAAAACGCTGGAATCATAGGCACTTAAACCAAATTCATCCGTGAAGCGGTGTTTCTTTTGATCGGGCAGCTCGGGCAGAGTTGCCTTAATCTCATCAACCCAGCTTTGCTCAAACGTCAAAGGAAGCAGGTCAGGATCAGGGAAATAGCGATAATCGTGAGCATCTTCTTTGGAGCGCATAGAACGCGTTTCAAGCTTCACAGGATCCCAGAGCCTTGTTTCTTGCACAACCTCACCGCCATTTTCCAGTATTTCAACTTGGCGAATGGCTTCATAATCAATGGCTTGGCCGACGGCTTTTAGTGAGTTCACATTTTTAATTTCCGCGCGTGTGCCAAGCTCGGCACCTACACGGCGCATGGATATATTTACATCTGCGCGCATAGAGCCTTCGTCCATATTGCCGTCACATGTTTCTAAATAACGCACAATCATACGGATTTTCGAGAGATAGGCTATGGCTTCTTCGGGACTTCTGATATCGGGTTCGGACACGATTTCCATCAATGCGCAGCCAGAGCGATTCAAATCGACATAAGTTTTGTTAGGATGCTGATCATGCACCGATTTACCAGCGTCTTGCTCTAAATGTAGGCGGGTAATTCCGATTATTTTTACACTGCCATCGGGCAGGTCAATTTCAACTTCTCCTTCGCCAACAATAGGATCTTCAAACTGTGATATTTGATACCCTTGAGGCAAATCAGGATAGAAATAATTCTTACGCGCAAAAACTGAATAATTGTTAATTTTGGAATTAATCCCAAGCCCTGTTTTGATGGCTTGCTCAACACATTTCTGATTTAGAACAGGCAGCATCCCTGGCATAGCCGCATCAACCAGCGATACTTGAGAGTTTGGAGCTGCGCCGAATTTAGTCGCTGCGCCTGAAAATAGCTTGGACTCAGCAGTTATTTGCGCATGTATTTCCATGCCAATAACTATTTCCCAATCGCCAGTTTCACCTTTTATTAATTTAGCCATAATTAAATAATCCTTAGTTATTATTCTTAATTTTATCTTTTGTTATCTCTTGCATATTCGAAGTCATAGCGACACTGATTTATTATCACATCACGTTGAGATGAATAATCCTTCTCAGAGAAGTAATGTTCAAGCGGAGTTAGTGTCATTGGGTCAAAGTGAGTTGCCCTCATGATTATGTATGCGGCATTATCATTGATATAATCCTTGAAACGATTACTTACGCATCTGCAAACGGCTGCTTTGCCTCTGACAATATCTTCTAATCGGCTGGAGGTCATGCAGTCAGTTCTGACTTTCTTTTCAATCACATATTCCATGCAAGGCGCATAGTCATATGCAAGCATTCTGCTGCGAGCTTCTCTGCCGCGGCTGGTTTTTTTGTTAAGCTCCATAAATTCGGTAACTGTGAGTGTTTCCGACATTTTAGCAGAGGTGCAGCCGCATAATATTTCTTTTTCATCTTCTCCAAAGATATAGCTTTTTTCTTCCATACATGTTTTGAAATAGTGGTTAGCCATAATAGCCGAGGTTAAAGGCTTGCCGTCATTACCGTAATCCATTCTAGGGTTAAGGATGTCGCCTAGCGATTTTACCTCTTCATCAGTGCTTTGAGCTGTCGAAGGGGTTGCTACAAAACATGTTGCTATAAAAATGGTTGATATAGCGATGTGAAAAAATCTATTGAAGGGCATGATAGCTTAATCCTTTTTTATGATTTTAGGTGTGTTTTTGAATTGCGCTGAATCCTCTATAACGCCAGAGACTCTCAGCACTGTTTCTT
>Ga0256834_1001215_pt1 | contig 17930 bp, 15 predicted proteins | sample 4281140metaG_FD_190536 | JGI IMG/M metagenome (GOLD analysis project Ga0256834, IMG submission 190536) | Hydrothermal vent microbial communities from East Pacific Rise, Pacific Ocean - 4281-140 | ecosystem: Environmental > Aquatic > Marine > Hydrothermal vents | place: Pacific Ocean: East...
CGCCCAGCTTGTAGCTTAGTCGAGCAACAAGTAAATGTAATTTTAAACCCTAGTGGGAGCCATTTTGCATTAAACAAAGAAACAGAAAGAGAAGAGCTGGTCTTAAATAGTTCTAAAGAGTTTAATTGCACCTATATTTATACCAATATTTTAGGTAACGAAGCAGGGCGTATTATTTATGATGGCGATGTAATAATTGCTCAATATGGTGCTTTAAAGGCTTCTGGAGAACGGTTTAGCAAGAAATCTGTTTGCCTAACAACCACAGAAATTAACCTTAATAGCCCTTCTTCAGCTTCCATTACTTCTTTAAAACTTACTGCAAACGAGCAATTTACGAAAGCCATAACGCTAGGACTATTTGATTATTTACGTAAAAGCAGAAGTAAAGGATTTGTTCTTTCATTAAGCGGAGGAGCCGACTCCTCTTCTATTTTGATACTGGTAGCAGAAATGGTTAAAACAGGTATAAAAGAACTTGGCTTAGAAATTTTTTTATCTAAAATTCATTGCACAGACCTCGTTGGAAAAGTAGTCGATTACAAAGAAGTATTAAAGCATATTCTAATAACCGCTTATCAGGGTTCTAATAATTCATCAACACAAACATTACAATCGGCAGAGCAATTGGCAAACTCGGTTGGAGCAACCTTTTATAATTGGCAAATAGACGATTCGGTTAAATCAATAACCAAAACCATCGAAAAGCAGTTAGGCAGACAACTTACCTGGCAACAAGATGACATTGCACTACAAAACGTACAAGCAAGAAGTCGCTCTCCATTTATTTGGGTGCTAGCCAATATTACCAACTCTTTATTATTAACCACTTCTAACCGAAGCGAAGGCAGCGTGGGCTACACCACGATGGATGGCGACAGCAGTGGCAGCCTTGCCCCTATTGCAGGCATTCATAAATCATTTATAATAAAATGGTTAACATGGGCAGAAAAAGAATTGGGTTACGAAGCACTAAATTTTGTCAACAGCTTAGCTCCATCTGCAGAGTTGCGCCCCTTGGAAGATACGCAAACTGATGAAGATGATTTAATGCCTTACCCAATGCTTCAGCAAATTGAAAGGCTATTTGTTAAAGAAGCAAAAAGCCCAAAACAGATATTCGATGAGCTGAAAGCAGAAAACGAGTCAAAAATACTAGCTTCTCACATCGTTAAATTCTTTAGCCTTTGGAGCCGTAATCAATGGAAAAGAGAACGCATAGCTCCTTCGTTTCATGTAGATGATTATAATATAGACCCAAGGTCTTGGTTTAGGTTTCCAATTTTATCAGGTGGTTTTAAGCAAGAGTTAGAAGAGCTTGAAACAATTGCTTCCAATCATTAATGACTGCAATTGTTGCTACATATTTAAATTACAAATTCTATATTTGAATTTAATTAAGTAAACCTTAAAAATGAACACACTCAGCTTCATCATCTGGAATTTTGATCCTACTTTTTTTACGCTCGATTTATCGGGTATTGGACTTGGCGTATTTCCAATTAGGTGGTACGGACTATTTTTCGCATTGGGCTTTTTAATAAGTCAGCAAGTAATGTTTTACATTCATAAAAAAGAAGCTGGAACCGACTTAGAGAAACAAAAAATTGCTGAAAAATATGTAGAAAGTGTTACCATTTATATGATTATTGCCACTATTGTAGGTGCTCGGCTTGGTCATGTATTATTCTATCAACCAATGGATTACCTAACTAACCCATTACGAATTTTAAATTTACGAGAAGGAGGGTTAGCAAGCCACGGAGGAGGTATAGCCATCTTTTTCGCCCTTTGGTTATTCTCAAAATATCGATTTAATGTTCAAGAGGGTTCTATTAAAAATTTCTTTTTTATAAAATTTAATAGAGGCTATAACTACCCTCAAATATTAGATAGAATTGCCATTGTTGTGGCACTTACAGGAGTGCTCATTCGATTTGGCAACTTTACCAATTCAGAGATTATAGGTAAACCAACAGATTCAGATTGGGGTGTTGTTTTTGCACGGCAAGCAACGGACGCGTTAACCTATGATCCCACAGGAAATGGCTGGATTGAAGAGGTTGACTATCGAAAAGACGATAATAGAAACCTTACTGATGGAAATGTTCCTGTTCTAGTGGATATCACTTTTAAGAAAAAGCCATTTGAGCAAAAAAATGTAGAATCTTTCTTAAACTCAGGAATCAATAATGTATTTGCAAGGGAATCAACATATTTTTTTGAACCAAAGGAACATCCATTAGAATATAGCTTAACCCAACAAAAAGGACAATATATTGCTACGATAAGCACCTTGGCTATTGCACGCCACCCCTCCCAATTATATGAATCATTCTCCTATTTTTTAATTTTCTTACTCCTATTTTCGGTATGGAATAGAAATAAAATCAAGACACCTCCAGGCTTAATTTTTGGACTTTTAATGACCATTATGTTTATCGTTCGGTTCTCGATTGAGTTTACCAAAGAAAACCAAGTAGATTTTGAAGATGGGATGGCACTAAATATGGGTCAATGGTTAAGCATTCCTTTTGTATTGGCAGGCATTGGAATGATTGTTTATAGTATGAAACAACCCAAAATCAGTTCAGAAACTTAAATTAGGGTACAGGGTCGTAACCACTGCCACCCCACGGATGACAACTAGCTATTCTTTTTATAGCGAGTTTTCCTCCTTTTAGTACTCCATACTTCATTAACGCTTGTTTACTGTATTCAGAACAAGTAGGATGATACCGACAAGAGGAAGGCAATAAGGGTGATATGGCATATTGGTAAAACAATATTGGCCCTGTGGCAATTTTTCGAAATATTACTTTTGGCTTAGAGTTCATAATTACATACGAGCCGCCATTAAAAGAGATAAATCTTTAAATGGTAAATTATATTTCTTGGCTATATATCTGTTCGATATTCCTCCTTTATAGGAATACACCCCATTTAAAAACCACTTATGATTATAGATCATATCCTCTAAGCTCCCTTCATCAGCAGATCGCAATAAAGTGGGTGTAAAAATATTGCTAAGCACATAAGAAGCCGTTCTGGCAACCCGAGAAGTAATGTTAGGAACACCATAATGGATTACTCCATACTTTTCAATCACGGGTAATTCATGAGTTGTTAGTTCAGAAGTTTCCACACAACCACCATGGTCAATACTTAGATCAATGATAACAGCACCTTCCTTCATGGACTGTACCATTTCTTCGGTTACTACAATTTTATTACCTCCTCTATCAGGGCGTAAAGCTCCAATAACCACATCTGCACCTTTTAAAACGGTACTTAGGTGCGAAGAATCTAAGGTACTTGTAAATACTTGAAAGTTAAGGGTGTGTTTAATTCTACGGAGCTTATAAATATGATTATCAAAGATCATAATTTCAGCGCCCAAGCCAGAGGCTGCACGTGCAGCATATTCAGCTACAGTTCCGGCTCCTAGAATTACCACCTTGGTAGGAGGAACTCCTGTAATACCTCCTAAAATTACTCCTAACCCATTATTTGTGGTGGTTAAGTACTCGGCTGCAATTTGCATCACCGTGTTCCCTGCAATTTCACTCATAGCCCTAACAATTGGCCTGCCTCCTACTTTATCCTCCACCATTTCATAAGCAATGGCAATTACTTTTTTTGCTGAAAGTTTCTTAAAATACGCTCCATCTCGAGTAGCCATTTGTAAGGCTGAAAAAATAATTTGATTCGGTTTAAACAATTCGATTTCTTCTAAAGTTGGAGGCTCAATTTTTAATATAATATTGGCCTGATATACTTCCTCCCTACTTTGAACAATAGTTGCCCCAGCTTCACTATATTCTTGATCTGTAAAATTGGCTTTAAGCCCTGCACCTTTCTCAACCCACACTTTATGCCCATTAGTTACAAGTACTCCAACGGCATCTGGCGTTAGGCTAATCCTATTTTCTTGCAAAGAAATTTCTTTAGGCAACCCTACAAATAAGAGGTTAGGCTTTTCTCCAACCTTGGCTAACTGTTCCTGAGGATACAAACTTGTTTCCCTAGCTAATTTTTCAAATCCTGATTGCTTAGTCATATTTGGTTACCTTAAAATCTCTCTTACCATCTTTTTGCCCTTTAATACGGATTAAAATCAACTCTTCTGGCAATAGTTGCTCAACCTTCTGGGGCCATTCGATAAAACAATAATTACCCGAATCAAAATACTCACTTACACCAATATCAATGGCTTCTTCTTTATCGTTTAAACGATAGAAATCGAAATGATAAATGGGATTCCCATCTGCTAAGTATTCATTAATTATTGAAAACGTTGGACTAGCCACTTCATCACCAACTCCAAGGTATTTGCACAACTGCTTAATCAATGTTGTTTTACCTGCACCCAAATCACCTACAAACAGCCACACCTTTAATAACCCTGAGAATTCAAATAGCTCTTTTGCCACAAGAGGCAATTCCTCCTCACTTGTACAAGATAATTCGAGGGTCTCAAGTAGGTTATCGTCCATTACGTGAAGTTAACGATATTATTGGAATTATCATTTCTTCCAAAGAGACACCTCCGTGCTGAAATGTATCTCGATAATACTTAACGTAGTAGTTAAAATTATTAGGGTACGCAAAAAACTGGTCTTTAGTAGCAAAAACATAGGACGAAGAAACATTCACTTTGGGTAATTTAAACTTTTCAGGATCACGCGCAATAAACACATCATCACTATCGTAGCTCAAGTTTTTACCTTGCTTATAACGCAGGTTCGTATTGGTATTTTTATCCCCTACAATCTTAAAAGGGCGTTTTACTCGTATAGTCCCGTGATCGGTCGTAATTATTAAAGTTGCATCCTTTGCACTAATCCGCTTGAGGGCATCTAACAACGGTGAGTGGTTAAACCAAGAGCTTGTTAAAGAGCGGTATGCCGATTCATCTGGTGCCAAATCCTTTATCATGGCCATATCAGTGCGTGCATGTGAAAGCATATCTACAAAATTATACACAATCACATTCAAATCGTTGCCCATCATACTATTGATAGAATCTACTAAATTTTTACCTTGGTTAGTGTGAATTATTTTTTGATAACCCCACTTTATATCTAGCCCTTCTCGATCTAATTGAGTTTGAATAAATTTATCTTCGTTATTATTTTTACCACCTTCTTCATCTTCTCCCACCCAAAGATTTGGATGTTTTTTTGCCATATCAAGTGGCATTAACCCTGAGAAAATAGAATTTCGGGCATAGGCAGTGGTGGTTGGTAAGATAGAATAATAGGAAGTTTCTTCATGTAAATTAAAATATTCTAAAATAAACGGTTTTAAAATAAGCCATTGGTCGTACCGCAAATTATCAATTACTAAAAAAAATACGGGCTTGCCTTTTCCTAATTGAGGAAACACTTTTTCTCTCATAATATCATGTGAGAGCATCGGAGCTTCACTCGGGTTTGCAATCCAATCCTCGTAATTATCAGCAATATAGCTCGAAAAATAATTATTCGCTTCCACTTTTTGAGTGTCTAGCACATCTTGCATATCAGCTTCGGCTTGCTTGTCGAACGCTAATTCCCAATTCGTTATTTTTTTATACACATCTGCCCACTCATCAAAATCCAGGTAATCATTGAGCGCCATCGAAATATCTCTAAAATCTTGTTGGTAGCCCATATTAGTATGTTCCGAAACAAGCCGTTTATTGTCGAGAATTTTCTTAACCGACATCAGTATCTGATTAGGGTTAAGAGGTTTAATTAAATAATCAGAAATTTGCCCTCCAATGGCTTCTTCCATAATCGATTCCTCTTCACTTTTAGTAATCATTACGATGGGTAAGGTAGGTAAGCGCTTTTTAATTTCTTTAAGTGCTTCCAAACCTGTCATACCAGGCATATTTTCATCTAAAAATACCACATCAAAATACTCATTTTCACAAATCTCAACAGCATCCGAACCACTGTTAACAGGCGTTACATCATAGCCTTTGTTTTCTAGAAATAAAATATGCGGACGTAATAAGTCAATTTCGTCATCAGCCCAGAGTATTTTGTATTTTTGCATATAGAAATTTTAATAGGGTAAAGTTATCAAGATTAACGAAATCTATGCCAATGTATTCTATTTAGATATCTTAATTATTAATATTTAATTTTTTATATCCATTTTTAATCTTTTATTTAACAAGCCATACTCTTGAACAAGAAAAAAATATTTAATGACCCTATTTATGGGTTTATTAACATTTATAGTGACCTTATTTACGACATCATTGAAACGCCCTATTTTCAACGTTTACGTAGAATAAAGCAAACAGGATTAGCAGATATGGTATATCCAGGAGCCAACCATACAAGGTTTCATCACGCTTTAGGTGCCATGCACTTAATGAGTAGAGCACTGGATAATCTCAGAGAGAAAGGACACTCCATTGGCAATGAAGAATATGAAGGTGCACTCATTGCTATTCTTTTACACGACACTGGCCATGGCCCCTTTTCGCATACGCTTGAACACAGTTTTTTAAGCAATGTTAGTCATGAAGAAATCTCCCTATTAATGATGGAAGCCTTGAATAAACAGTTTCAAGGTCAATTATCTTTAGCTATTAGTATTTTTATAGGTAAGTACCCTCGTCCGTTTTTTCATCAACTAGTGTCGAGCCAACTGGATATCGACAGATTAGATTACCTTAAAAGAGATAGCTTTTTTACAGGTGTTTCAGAAGGCAGCATTGGCTCTGACCGTATCATTAAGCTGTTTGATATTGTGGAAGAAAATATTGTTGTGGAAGAAAAAGGTATTTACAGTGTTGAAAACTTTTTAAGTGCGCGTAGATTAATGTATTGGCAGGTGTATTTACATAAAACTGGCATTGCAGCAGATGCTATGTTAAAAAATATATTAATCAGAGCTAAACACTTAATCTCCAATGAATATGACCTATCAGTAGCAGAGCCTTTAAAATCATTTTTACATAGCAATATTAACTTAGGCCAAATCAAGAATGATCCGAGCATTCTAAACAAGTTTGTTCAATTGGACGATTACGATATTTGGTCAGCCATAAAGAGCTGGACAAATAGCAATGATAAAATACTATCCGAACTAGCTACTTCGTTAATCAATCGAAAATTATATAAAATAAAACTAAGCAACGAACCCTTAGAGGAACTAAAAAAAGCACTAGAAAAATCACTTATATCGAAAGGAGTAGCTCAAGAAGACTTCTCTTATTATCTTACAGAAGGATCCATATCTAACGCAGCCTATATGGCACACAACCAAAAAATTAGATTGTTAAAGAAAGATGGATCTGTAGTTGATATTGAAAAAACTGCTGATTTACCAAATATAAAAGCGATGAGTAATATAGTTACAAAGTATTACCTATGCTGGTCTAAAGAATTAACTTTGCTTGATAACTAATTAAAATCAGATGGAATTTAGCGTAGCCCAAATAGCCGCACTTTTAGATGGAACGATTGAAGGAAATGAAGAAATATTGATATCAGGCTTAGGAAAAATTGAAGAGGCCACTCCTGAGCAACTTTCTTTTTTAGCCAACCCTAAATATGAACAATATATTTATTCCACTAAAGCCGGGGCGGTTATGGTTTCCAATAATTTTATACCTGAAAACTCTGTAACAACTACTCTAATTAGAGTTGAAGACCCTTATGCCAGCTTTACCGCTTTACTAGAGGAGTACCATAAAGCGGTAACCTTTAGCAAATCTGGCATTGAAGAGCCTAGTTATATTGGAGAAAACTCTAACATTGGTAATGACATCTACAGAGGAGCTTTCTCCTATATTGGCAAAAATGTATCCATTGGAGATAATGTAAAAATATACCCCAATGCCTACATAGGAGATAATTGCAGAATTGGAGACAACACGCTCATCTATGCAGGAGCCAAACTCTACGAAGGAACTATTGTCGGCAACGGGTGCACTATTCATTCTGGTGCTGTTTTAGGCAGTGATGGATTTGGGTTTGCTCCGCAAGAAGACAGCACTTACAAAGCTATTCCTCAAATGGGACATGTTATTTTAGAAGACAATGTAAGCATTGGAGCCAATACTGTGGTTGACTGCGCCACTTTTGCTGGCAGTGCTACAAAAATTGGTAAGGGAACCAAGCTTGATAACTTAGTACAAATTGCTCATAACGTAACGATTGGGAAAAACACGGTTATGGCGGCACAAGCAGGCATTTCCGGCTCTACAGAAATTGGTGATAATTGTGTTTTTGGAGGTCAAAGTGCTACGGTTGGTCATATAAAAGTTGCCAACAAAACCACGTTGGCAGCCAAATCAGGTATTCCAAAATCTATAAAAAAAGAAGGACAAGTGCTGTTTGGGTATATCGCATTTGATATCAAAAAGTTTTTAAACTCTTATGCTATATTTAAATCTTTGCCAGATATGAACCAAAGACTCCGTGAGTTAGAGAAAAAGAGCTAAATTTGCACGCTTAAAATTAAGATAACGGATGTACCTGAATCAGCATACTATAAAAAAAGAAGTTACTTTATCAGGCGTTGGACTCCACACAGGAGTAGATGCTCATATGACATTTTCACCTGCTCCGATAGATCATGGAATTAAATTTCAAAGAATAGATTTAGAAGGGCAACCGATAGTAGATGCTGATGTTGATAATGTAGTTGATGTGTCTAGAGGAACAAGCATTGAGCAAAATGGTGCACGTATTAATACCGTTGAACATACATTAGCGGCTATAGTTGGCTTACAAATAGACAACATCTTAATAAAACTGGATGGCCCAGAGCCCCCCATTATGGATGGAAGTTCTATTCAATTTATTGAAATTCTAAAACAAGCAGAACTCCAAGAACAAAATGCAGCTAGAGACTTTTTAGAAGTTACTGAAAGTGTTTTTTATAATGATACTGATAGAAGTGTAGAAATGGCAGCTCTGCCATTAGACGATTACCGGTTAACAGTAATGGTTGACTATAATTCGCCTGTGCTAGGTAGTCAGCACGCTTCTTTAAACGACATAAGTAAATTTGAGGATAGCATAGCATCGTGTAGAACATTTTGCTTTCTGCACGAATTAGAAATGCTTCATGAAAACAACCTTATAAAAGGAGGAGATTTAAATAATGCCATTGTAGTTGTTGATCGAGTTGTTAAAGAAGATGAACTAGACCATTTGGCAGAGCTATTTAACAAACCCAAAGTTGAAGTTAAAAAAGAAGGCATTCTCAACAATGTTGATTTAAGATATAAAAATGAACCAGCTCGGCATAAACTCCTTGATGTAGTTGGCGACCTTGCCTTGGTTGGAAAGCCTATAAAAGCACAAATTTTAGCAGCAAGGCCTGGCCACGCAGCAAACGTTGAGTTTGCTAAAAAGTTAAAGCAGACTATGGTTAAAAATCGTAATAATGCTCCCAAATACGATCCTTCGATGCCACCAGTTTACGATATAAATGAAATCACCAATATTTTACCTCACCGTTACCCATTTTTATTAATAGATAAAATTATTCAAATTGATGAAAAAACAGTAACAGGCGTTAAGAATGTAACTATAAATGATAACTTTTTTCAAGGTCATTTTCCTAATAATCCAGTAATGCCTGGGGTATTGCAAATTGAAGCTATGGCTCAAATTGGAGGAGTATTGGTACTAAACACAGTAGAAGATCCAGAAAATTATTGGACTTATTTTTTAGGAGTAGATGGGGTTAGATTTAGAAAAATGGTTTTACCAGGAGATACGTTAATTATGAAATGCGAATTAATGGCTCCAATTAAAAGAGGTATTGCCAAAATGTATGGCAAAGCCTATGTTGGAAGAAATTTAGTTTGTGAAGGCTCTATGACTGCCAGTATTGTTAGAAAAGATGCCTAATTAATTTTGAAATAAAACAGCATGAATCAACCTTTAGCATACATACACCCTCAAGCAAAAATAGCCAGGAATGTAGTGATTGAACCCTTTTCGAGTATTGATAAAAATGTTGAAATTGGAGAAGGAACCTGGATAGGAAGCAATGTAACTATTATGGATGGAGCCAGAATTGGTAAAAATTGCAAAATTTTTCCCGGAGCCGTTATTTCTGCTATTCCACAAGATTTAAAATATAATGGGGAAGAAACTGTTGTTATTATTGGTAACAATACAACCATTAGAGAATGTGTAACCATCAATAAAGGCACTACAGACAAGCTCAAAACACAAGTTGGCGATAACTGTTTAATTATGGCCTATGTGCATTTGGGGCATGATTGCATTATTGGAGATAATTGCATACTTGGCAATGCTTCGCAATTTGCGGGTCATGTTGTTGTAAACGACCATGTTGTTTTTGGTGGAAGTTGTGCCATTCAGCAGTTTACAAAAATTGGAGTTCATGCTTATATTGGTGGAGGTTCTTTGGTACGTAAAGATGTACCCCCTTTTACAAAAGCTGCAAGAGAACCTCTCTCGTATAGTGGAATTAATTCTGTGGGACTACGAAGAAGAGGTTATACCTCTGAAAAAATAAACGAAATACAAGAAGTGTATAGATACCTGTTTTTAAAAGGGCTAAACAACTCAAAAGCTTTAGATTTGATAGAATTAGAACTCCGGCCTTCGAAAGAACGAGACGAAATTTTAAATTTTGTTAGAGGCTCAGATAGAGGCGTAATGAAAGGCTATATGAATTAAATGCTAATTTTCTAACTTTAATTTGAAACGTATTCAATTTTTTAGTTACTTTTAGCGTTAGAACTATATTAATAAATCAATTAGAACATTAACTATTAAATTATGAGAAAATTAAAAATCACTTCACTGGCCTTCTTCTTAGGTTTAATCATTCTTTCGAGCTGTAAAGACCCTGTAGAACCTGAGCCTACTGCTGAAGAAAAACAAACTGATCTTTTAGTACAAACCTGGAAAGTTGGAACAACTGCCAATGATGTAACGCTAGATAACCAAGATGAAATTGATAATTGGACAGGTTTTTCAGTTGTTTTTTCAAAAGGATCTTATACTGCCTCAAATGTTTCTGAAGGTAGAGAAACAGTATGGCCTTCACAAGGTTCTTGGGAATTTAAAGGAACTGGTACTGATGCTGTGGATGTAAATACCATTATTAGAGATAAGGGAAGTAATAACGAAACCTCAATTAAAATTACTGTTAGTGAAACAACTCTAAAAATGACATTTGATTATACTGAGCCTGGTGGAAAAACAAGCGGAACAGAAGGCGCCTGGGCTTTTAATATGACAAAATAAAAAATACCATAACATATATAAAAAAGGCTGTTCAGATGAACAGCCTTTTTTATTATAGCTTTTTGTATAGGGTAACACTAATACAAAAAACCAAAGAGCCAAAGAGGGATGGTATTGCCTGCACCAATTTCAATATTATCTTTAACAATAAAAGAATTAGGTATAGAGCTTATCTGCTTTTTGTTTTTATTTTTTCCACCTACTTCAAAGGTATATTTGTCCTCTACAAAAAAAACAGACTGTTTAGATGAATTTACTTCTAACTTATAGTCAAGTTGGTTTAAAAAAAACGTCTCTCGAACATTACCTATATTCGTGTGTATATGTCCTAAATTATACATTAAATTAGAGTTGTTTAAATAAATTTTTTCCGGTTTGTTTAAACTATTAATTCCTTTGTTTTCAACATATAATAATTGTAGTAAATCAGCATCATTTAATAACTTAATGTATAATTTCATAGTATTTAGGCTTATCCCGGTACGCTTACTTAACGAATTCATATTGGGTTTAAATGGCACAGAACTACTTATAATTTTCAATAACTTTTTTAAGTAAATAATATTTGAAGTTTGAATTAGTGAGAATTGTGGAATATCAACTTCTAAACTTGTCAAAATAATTTCATTCAATTTTTGATGAAAAGAGGCAATGTTCTCTTTATAAAATGGATAGTAACCATGGGTTAAGTAGTCTTCAAAAAATGCCAACGGTCTTATTTTTTTTATTACCTCCATTGCAATAGAAGTATGGTTTTTTATAATATCATTAAGTGTAAATGATGAAAAATTATTATTTGTTTCAAAAAGAATAAATTCTCTAAATGATAGCCCTTGCATATAATACATAACCGCACGCCTGCTTAAATCTGCTTTGGTCTGGTGCAAGTGCAGCAACGATGAACCTGTAAAAACAACTTTTAATTCAGGCATATCATCATATATGTTTTTCAACTCTTGAGACCAGTTCCGGTATCTATGAACTTCATCTACCGCAAGTAATTCACCTCCCTTTTTATAAAATTCATCTGCAAGATCATACAAGTTATTTTCAGAAAAATACAGGCTATCTAAACTCACGTATAAAACCCGATTATCAGCTACATAATTCTGTTTTATATATTGCAATATTAATGTGGTTTTTCCTACTCCTCTGCTTCCTTTTATACCTATAAACCGATTACTCCAGTCTATGTCATTAATATAATTCCTAACCAGCTTTGTTTGTGTTAGTGCATACTTGGTATAAAAACTTTGAATTAACTTATCCATATTTACGAATTATATTAATGCAATGATACAAATATTATCATAAATATCAACTCACTGATACTTATTATAAACAATAGAATCAATAATATGACATTTATTATACATGACCTTATGCTCCAAAGGAGTCCCTTGGACAAAACATAAGTTATTGTAAATTACCATCATCCGAGCAATTTCAATTTGGCCTAAAAAAGGTGGTTTATGATGGATTTAAAGTTAGGTCGGACGATAGTCAGACCTAGTCCAAGCTACTATCTCGCCAGCTGGGGTCGGATGATAGTCAGACCAAGCCCAGAATTTAAAGCGATTTTTATCATTTTCTAAAAACACCCCTTAACGTTATATTTTTACTCGAATGATAGTTATTGTAAATTAATAACCGTAATTCCCGCCCCTCCTCTTTCTACATGGTCATCTTCAACATGAGCCACAAACGGATACTCTTTTAATTGTTGCCTGATTATATCTCTTAGTACACCACTCCCCTTACCATGCAGCACTCTTACTTCTGATTGGTCTAACATAACCGCATCGTTCATAAAGCTATCTACTAAAGCATAAATTTCTTCGCTACGCTTACCACGCACATCAAGTTTTGGCGAAAAATTAGCTCGTTTATCAAGCAAATTAATGCTAATACTGGAAGAACCTGCTTTTCGATTAGCTGTTCGTGCAATTTTATTCGAAACTTTGGTAAGCCTGTTTAACTTTACAAACGAAGTAAAATTGCCGGCAATAATTTTAGCTTCTTTTCCTTTAATTTCTACTACTTCCACAGGGCTGGTTCCCTCATCGAGTACAGCATAACTGCCAACTATAATAGAGCCCGAAGTAGGTTCTTGTTTAATTTTGGATTTATTTTTTTTAATACCCTTGTTTACTTCTTCAGAAAATGAGCTAAGAGATTTCCTAACTTTTTTAGTTTCTTTTTTCTCTGCTTTACTTTCTTTTATATGCCGTATTGTTTTTTCAATTTGCTTATTAGTATTTTTTAGTAAGTTGGCAGCTTCGATCCTAGCTTTTTCAATAATTTCAACTTTCTTCGTTTCAATTGACTCATTAAGTTGAGCATATTTTTTTTCGAGTTGAGCCACCTTGTTCTCTTTTACTTTAAGAGTACTTTCCCTATCTCTCAACTTTTGCTTTTGCCTTTCTAACTTATTTAATAGTTTTTCAATATCTAGTTGATCGGCTCCAAGTTTACTTTTTACATTTTTTATAACCTCTCCCTGCACCCCCGATTTTTGTGCCAGTTCTAAAGCAAAGGAACTTCCGGGGCGACCCACTTCCAAAGCATACTCAGGCTCAAGATGCTCCATACTAAATCGCATGGCACCATTAATAATGCCTTCTGTTTTTTCTGCGAATGCTTTTAAATTACTGTAGTGTGTAGTTATGGCTCCAAAACATTTCTGACTAACAAATTGCTCTAACATAGCCTCCGCTATGGCTCCTCCAAATAAGGGGTCGGTACCTGTACCAAACTCATCAATAAGAATCAACGAATTCTTATTTGCATGTTTTAGCATGGTTTTCATATTCTTTAAATGAGAACTGTATGTACTTAAATCATTATCAATAGATTGTTCATCTCCAATATCAATAAACAGATCATCAAAAACAGACATTTTCGAATCGGGATGCACCAAGGGCAACACCCCGCATTGCAGCATATATTGATTGATACCAATCGTTTTTAGCGCAACACTTTTACCTCCTGCATTAGGCCCGGAAATTAATAATAGATGATTCTTAGCATCCAGTTCAACTGTAAGCGGAACAACCTCACGCTCCTCTTTGGCAAATGATAAAACCAATTGAGGGTGCATTGCCTCTAATAGATAAACATTGGTATGTGTAACTAGTTTCGGAATATTTCCATCTAGTTTTAACGCAACTTTTGCCTTAGCCGCAATAAAATCTACCAGTCCAATAAAAAATATCGTAGATTTTACCTCAACTAACTGAACTCTTATTAGCTCCGTAAGTTTTGCTAAAATGGCATAAATCTCCCTTCGCTCAGCTAACTCTAGCTCTCGAATTTTATTATTAGCTTCAAGGGACTCTACAGGTTCAATAAACGAAATGGTACCAGAAGCTGATTCATCGTGAACGAACCCCTTAACATGTCTTTTATTACTCGAATTTATAGGAATAACCATCCTGTTTTCTCTCACAGAAATAGTGGTTCCCTCTGGAACAAAACCATCTTTTTGAGCTTGTTTAAAAGCCTTTTGAATAATCGACCTCAACCTGCCCTCTTCAACTCTAAAGCTCCTCCTAATATCTTTTAGCGTACTACTCGCATCATCTTTAATCTTTCCATCCCCATCAAGCACCTTGATTAAAGCCTTTAATAAGCTTACTGGAAATATAACTTTCCTGCTTATTTTTTTTAACTCAGTAAAGTCTGTTTCATCTAGCTCTAGTAAACTTAAATGAAGCTCATTGGCAACTGATAAAGTTTGGGCCAACTGATGTAAAGAATCCGTATCTACAACTGAACCTTCAACTTGTGCTTGTTTAAGTAAGTTTCTAATATCGTAAAACTCACCTATGCTTGGTATTACACCTTGCGAAATCCCATTTTTAAACTCATTAACCTGACTAATCCATACCTGTACTTGATCTAACTTAACGCTAGGCTTCATCAGGTTAACATATCTTGCTCCCAAAGGTGATTTGCAAGCCTCTAGTAATAAGGCTCGAATAGCATCGAACCCTAACTTTTGCTCAATGGAAGAAGGATAAATCATTTGACAACATCATCGATAGATTTTCGAACACTTATGCTATCCACAACCGCTTCATAGATAGTTTCTAATTCTATTGGATGTTCCAAGTAATAGTTATAGCTGCTCACAAACAGCGTGTCCGAAAGTCCGTTTTTCTCTAGTAGGTGTCTTTCATAAATATCGAATACCACCTTTGAGGAATCTTTTTTTAATCTTAAGTTTTGAACTTGAGCTTCTGCAATATGCAATTGAATCAAATAACTAACCATTTGTTCTTGGTTCATTATTTCAACTTGGCTAGCTGATCGATTACAGGCCACTGCCGTTAACATAATTATAAAATAAATTGCTTTCCTCACGGGTCAAAAATACTATGTTTGTAGTTATATTTTAGATGCTAGATATTAGATTTTTAGATATTAGACATAACAGCGGTTATCTAAAGTCTTTTATCTAAAATCTAACCTCTTTATTAACAACAAAGATGCCAATATGCGTGAGATCGTAAAGAAACTACGGAAATACGAAATACATATACGAAAAGCCATTAATTCGCAAATGCAGGGTGATTTTCATTCTATATTCAAGGGGTCTGGGCTTGAATTTGATGACATTCGCCCCTACCAATATGGTGATGATATTCGCTCCATCGATTGGAGATCGACTGCTAAGTATGACCAAACATTTGTAAAAAAATACAAAGAAACGAAGGAACAGACTGTCTATTTTTTATTAGACATTAGTGCCTCTCATGAAATAGGAAGCCCTGGGAAGCAAAAAATTGATATTGGAAAGGAAATTTGTGGAGTGCTCGCATTGGTTGGGCTTAAAGAATCGAGTCAGGTTGGGCTTATTACATATTCTGATGTAAAGGAAAAGTTTGTAAAGGCCGGCAAGGGTGAAAAACACGCAAGTGAAATTTTACATGCACTCTTTAAACACAAAAGCATTTCGCATAAAACTGATTTAAATAAGGGCATTATGTACACCCTAAATGCAGTTAAACGAAGAAGTGTTATCATTTTTATTTCCGATTTTATTGATGAGGGGTATGAAAAAAACTTAAAAGCCCTGGCCAAACGCCACGATCTTATTGCTATCCAAATTAGCGATAAGCGCGAAACTCAAATTCCGAAGTTAGGCATAATACCAGTGTGGGATAATGAGAACAAGAAAAAAATGTGGGTAAACACATCTTCTGCAAGTTTTAGAAAGAGCTTGAATAGCACCTATTCTGAAAACAAAACCCACCTTATAAATTTTTGCCGAAAACATCAGATCAACCACTTAGCCATTGATACGGAGGGAAATTATGTACCTCAACTAATAAAAATGTTTAGAGTTAGAAATAAATCGTTGAAACGTGCCTAAAAAAGTTTATTCATTCATTATTATTTTCTTTTTAGTTTTTTCGGCTGGCTTTGCTCAAAAAATTACACCCAAAGGCCGGTTCTTAAAAGATAGTGTTCAAATAGGAGAACCCATTGAATTTGTGCTTAGCATTAAATACCCTAAAACCATGGAAATTATTTTCCCGGATTCTCTGTACAATTTCTTTCCATTTGAATTAACTAAAAAGACTTATTTTCCTACTAAGTCGGATAGTGTGTTTAGCGTAGATAGTGCTATTTACTACCTATCGACTTTTGAAATAGATTCGGTACAATATTTAAAAATGCCTGTGTATAAAATTAATGAGTTTGATAGCCTTGTTTTATGGACTATTTCAGATTCTATTATTCTTAAACACGCAGTTGAATCCATTCCCGATTCGGTAATAATGGTTACTAACACTAACTATGTTGAAGTACCAATGGCTTTTAACTACCCGTATGCAACCATTGCACTTATAATTCTTGTAATATTAGTAGTAATTCTATGGTTCGTTTTTGGCAAAACAGTTACAAACAAGATTCAGATTTACAGATTAAAAAAACGAAACTTAAAATTTATAGAAACATTTGACAATTTGATAACAAACAATTTTTTGAACACCGAAGAGATACTAATTCTATGGAAAGCATATTTGGAAAAACTTACAGGAGAGCCTTACACAAAACTAACTACCACAGAAATTGTTTCATTACTTAAGTATTCAAACGTAGAAACAGCGTTAACAGCCATTGATAGGAATATTTACGGCCCAAAAGATGATAGCTTACTTACCGATGCCTATCAAACTCTCAAAGACATCTCTCAAGAAGAATATACTATTAAAGTGAACCTTATTGCCCATGGATAATTTAGACTTATCAAATCAGACTTGGTTCTCTATGCACTGGTTTCAGCCAGATGTATTAACTGCTTTCGACTGGGCCAATAAAAATTTCTTATTTCTATTATTACTTATTCCAGTTGCCTTTCTAATTAAATGGCTTATTGGCAGGGGACTTGGACAAAAGCTACCTGTTGCATTGCCTAAAGAGCAAATCAAATGGTCGCCCATAGTGTTGTTGCGATTTATACCTAACATTTTTATGTTTTTAGCATTAGGCTGCCTTGTGTTAGCATTAGGCCGACCTCAAAAAACCAATGAAAAAGTAGAGCAGTGGACAGAAGGAATAGATATAATGATGGTTATTGATATTTCTGAGTCGATGCAAATAGAGGATTTTAAACCTAACAGGTTGGAGGCGGCCAAGGAGGTGGCAGAAAATTTTGTAACAGGCAGGTTTCAAGAC